>Ga0163151_10006411_pt1 | contig 14343 bp, 15 predicted proteins | sample OliLakLV19MP5IB2_FD_145596 | JGI IMG/M metagenome (GOLD analysis project Ga0163151, IMG submission 145596) | Freshwater microbial mat bacterial communities from Lake Vanda, McMurdo Dry Valleys, Antarctica - Oligotrophic Lake LV.19.MP5.IB-2 | ecosystem: Environmental > Aquatic > Freshwater >...
GTCCACAATCATTGAAGTACACGCCCGCGAAATCATCGACAGCCGTGGCAACCCCACCGTGGAGGCCGAGGTGGTGCTGGCCAGCGGTGCGCGAGGGAGGGCTGCGGTGCCCAGTGGAGCCTCGACCGGCGAGCACGAGGCGGCTGAACTCCGGGATGGCGACGCGGGGCGCTACGGCGGCAAGGGGGTGCTCGAGGCGGTCCGCAACGTCAACGACGTCCTCGGCCCGCGCCTGGAGGGGATCGACGCCACCGAGCAGTTGCTGGTCGACGCCGAAATGATGGATGCCGATGGCACGCCGAACAAGGGCAAGCTCGGCGCCAATGCGATCCTCGCGGTGTCGCTCGCGGTGGCGCGGGCGGCGGCGGAAAACTCCGGGCTGCCCCTGTACCGCTATCTCGGCGGGCCGATGGCGAGGGTCATGCCGGTGCCGTTGATGAACATCCTGAATGGCGGCGCCCACGCCAGCAACAACGTCGACGCCCAGGAATTCATGGTCGTCCCGATCGGTGCCGACAGCTTCGAGGACGCCCTCAGGATGGGGATCGAGACCTTCCATGCCTTGAAGAAGGTGCTGACCCGGATGGGGCTCAGCACCGCGGTGGGCGACGAAGGTGGCTTTGCGCCGATGCTGCCGAGCAACGAGGCCGCGCTGGATCTCCTGATGGAGGCGATGCAGGCGGCGGGATACGAGCCGGGAAAGGACCTCGCGATTGCGCTGGATGTGGCGGCGAGCGAACTGTACGACGGCAGCGAGTACGTCTTCAAGAAGGGCGACAAGAGCCGCCGGGACGCCGCAGGGATGGTGGAGTTGTACACCTCCTGGTGCGACCGCTACCCGATCGTCTCGATCGAGGACGGGTTGGATGAGAACGACTGGGCCGGCTGGTCGCTACTGACCGAAAAGCTCGGTGAGCGCTGCCAACTGGTGGGCGACGACCTCTTCGTGACCAACGTGGATCGGCTCGGTCGCGGGATCGAGGAGGACACCGGCAACGCCATCCTGATCAAGGTGAACCAGATCGGCACCCTCTCCGAAACGCTGCAGTGCATTGAACTGGCCAAGGGGTCGCGTTACGGGGTCGTCATCTCCCATCGTTCGGGGGAAACTGAAGACACCTTCATTGCCGACCTGGCGGTGGCCACCGGGGCAGGGCAGATCAAGACCGGCAGCGCCAGCCGGACCGACCGGGTGGCCAAGTACAACCAATTGCTGCGGATCGCCGAGGAACTGGGCGAGCTGGCCCACTATCCGGGGAAGGACCTGTACCCGCTGTGACCACGGGGCGCTGGCTGGCGCTTGCCGTGGTGGTGCTGGCGCTGATCTTTGGCCTGGTGGGTGGCGAGTACAGCATCCTGGATGTCCGGAAGCTGAAGCGGGACGCCACCCAGGAGCGCGACAGCGTGGTGGTGCTTACCCGCGTGATCGATTCCCTGGAGCGGAACCTCAAGGCGATCCTGACCGATCCGGCGGTCCAGGAGCGGCTGGCCCGGGAGCAATGGGGGATGCTCCGGGAAGGGGAGTTCGTGTACCGGATCCAGCGGGAGGCGGTGGTTTCCGGCCCGCCTTGAGCGTGGGGGCCCGGGCCGGTAGATTTGTGGGCTGTACACGGCAGGGTAGCTCAGCTGGTTAGAGCACGGCACTCATAATGCCGGGGTCGCGGGTTCGAGTCCCGCCCCTGCTATGGTTTTCGCTCCGCTGCAAACCTATCTGGGCCTCGGGCTTCGCCACGAGTCCCGCCCCTGCTATCGATTCAAGGCCCTCGTAAGCTTCCCCTCAGCGCGGCTCGGGGATTGACCGCGCTGGACCGTCGCGGGGGGGGGTAACCGTCCGACCGCGAGGTAGCCCGGTCTTCCGCTCGACCCGTGCCACTTGGTCCTGCTTAAACTGCGGGGTGAAAACCCGCCGTCCATCCGCCTTCCGTCGATGCGTTTCCATCCGACGACCCTCCGTTAGGTAGTAAATCTACGCTACCCACAGTGCCTCGTCGAATTGGGGTACAGGGCAACTGAATATCACCTCGCGCATGGATGCAATCTTTCTTGCCAACAGTGTACCCAATACTCGAAACATCACACCGCCGGCAAACTGCCCACGCTCGAAAATGATGATAATCATGATTGTTGCAACGGTGCTGTGAAAAACTCGACTTCGCACTGCATCGCGTATCGATATGCATCTCGGACTGCTGGTGTGTCTGTCGCGATTCGGTCCAGGAGTTCTTCAAGCTTCCGACAAAGCACCTCAAATGCAGAACTGGAATAGCTGTGAATCCAGTCTTTGTAAGGATGAGTCGGGTGAAGTTGCGGCAGAAGCGATGTCCCGATGTGATGGTACAGCTTCATGCAGGGCACCATCGCAGCGAGAATCTCGGCAAGTTCACAGTGCCAAGCGCGTGCCATCAAGAAATTGATGTATGCCAACGTCACTGGAAAGGGCCGGACAGTGTCGAGCTTGATATCGAGTTCTTTTGCATATCCGGCATGCAACTTGAGTTCGTCCAAGACGCCTCCGATGAGGCCATGGAATACTTCAGCATGTTCCATGTTCTGGATCTTCGCCAACGCCAACGCATAAGCCCTGACAAACGCTTGCAAAAAGAATGCGTCCTGAGCGACGTAGCTTCGGAAGGCTTCTGTATCCAGTGTGCCGTCGCCCAAGCCACGCACGAAAGGATGGTTCAGGCAGTCAGCCGCCCATTTGGCATTCTGGTCCCACAACTTTTGATGCAACATCTATCCCTCATAAGTCATTTGCCAGAAGTCGCGTTCATGCCGAAGCACCTCGTTGAACTGATCCTGTTGCGAATCGTGCGGGTGGGAAATGCAGGAGTCGTGAAGCTGATGGACGTAGGCGAGAAAGTTGTCGTTGGACCAGCGAGCGACGAACTCGGCGTATGGGCCAGATGCGTCCAGAGCACTCCAGCCACACAGGTAGGCAACTTCCACACCAAAAAGAATGGCTAAAAGAACCTCGGTCGGTTGCGAGTATGCCGACGCGATCAGGTAGTCAACATAACGTTGACAGGTTGGATGGTGTTCAACGTTCAGGTCAAGCGAGCGTTCCTTGGCCAGTTGTTCAAACCATTCCAGTTCGGCGTCCATCGCACCGAGCCCGGCGATTAGCACCTTGTGCGCCGAACGTGGGGCTCGCGCTGCGGTGATCGCTTGGAAAGTCGTCAGGCCTTTCGCAAACAGGTAATCTTGTGCCAGCCACCGCTGAAACGCGTCCTGTGGCAGACTGCCGTCACGAATCGCATCAAGGAATTGTGATTCGGTTCCTTCACGCCACAAGTGTCCCGCAGTGCGGACGAACGAAGAGTTGTGAATTGAGGCAAGGGACATGTTCAATGACCAGCCATCATCTTTGATTGTGCCATCGCGTCCTCGGCCATTTGGATGTACTTGTGCTCGTCGGTGCCCGCGAAAGCTCTCCGGATAGGAAACGTAATCGGTGTCGGGTGAGTGTGGTGCGGCTGTAGGCGGCGCGCAAGGGGCTGGTGGACGGTCCGGGGGAGCTGGCCGCGGTGCGGGGGCGTTCGGCGGTCTCCCCGGCGGCTGGTTCTCCCCCCCCGCGTGGGCACGCCGGCGGCCCGGTCGCGACCATAGCGCACGCCCGCGAGTCCCTCCCCTTGCTGCACTGCGCGCTCGGTGCCCCTATCCACCACTCGAGCGCTGACGCTGACCGCTCACCCCAGAGGCATCACCTGATTATCAACTACGATCGGGACAGACCCAAGTATGCGCGCCGTTCGTTACCATGGGCCCAAGCAGCCGTTGAAGGTAGAGGAAGTTCCCGCTCCGACGGCTGGACCGGGCCAAGTGGTCGTAGAGGTCAAGGCAGCTGGTCTCTGCCATAGGGAGCTGAACTTCTTGTCCGGCCTCCTCAACCTGGGGGTACAGCCAGTGACGCTCGGTCACGAAGTGGTCGGCCGGGTGGCGGAGGTCGGAGCCGGTGTGACCAACGTCGAAGAAGGGGATCGGGTCATCGTCTATTACTACGTTGGCTGCGGACGGTGTCGGCACTGTCTGGTGGGTGATGAGAACCTGTGTGGGGCGCTGCAGGCAGAGTACGGTTCATCTCGGATGGCGGATTTGCAAGCGCGCTCAAGGTCCCGGCCGGCAACTGCATCCCCCTTCCCGACCACGTGCGTGACGTGGCGGCGGCGCCGATAGGGGGTAGCGTCACGACAGGGATCCACGCCATGAACCTGGCCCGGGTCTCACCTGGGAACGTCGTGCTGGTATACGGGATCGGCGCGGTGGGGCTTGGCATCGTCCAACTTGCCTCCCGCGCCGGCGCTGAGGTGATCGCGGTGAGCCGGACACCCGCCAAACGCGAGAAAGCGCTGTCTCTTGGAGCAGCTCACGCGATCAATGCGACGGCCGATTCCGTTGCCGAGCGGGTGCGCGATACCACGGCAGGGCACGGCGCGGACGTTGTCATGGAGCTGGTCGCTACCAAAGCCACGATGGAGGAGAGTACGAAAGCGATTGCCAAGCGGGGCCGGCTCGTCTTCATCGGCTATTCGAAAGAGCATTACACTGTCCATCCCATTCAGCTCGTCATTTCTGAGGCGAGTGTCATGGGACTCGTGGGGAACACGCTCGCGGAGCTCAACCAGGCTGTCGATCGCGTCTCACGCGGAGTTGTCACGACGGTGGTTGATCGCACCCTGCCGCTTGATGAGTTCCAGAGGGGAATCGATGCGCGAACACGGGGTGAACCCGTGGGGAGGGTGGTCTTGATACCCTAGCCCAAGCGGCTGCATCAACGCTCAGATGTGCTGAGAGCTTCCTCAAGCCGCCACCACGCGGACTTGAGTCGTCACCGAATTGGCGATGAAGCACTCGCGATGCGCTTTGTCGTGCAGCCAGTCGAGATCGGCCTGTGTCGGTTGCTTGGCGCCGCTGTACACGATCTTCGGATGCAGTTCCACACGGGTAACTGCCAACTTGCCGTTCGCATTGTTCTCCAGATGCCCGACCGCGGTGTCGTCGTAGCTGTCGACGACGAATCCCTTGTTCGAAGCGAGCGCAAGAAATGTCAACATGTGGCAGCTCGACAGCGCCGCGACGAACGCCGCTTCGGGATCGACGCGCTGCGGGTTGCCGAGATATGCGGGCGCGGCAGATGCCGGCACCTCCACGCCGTTCTCGAAACGCCACACGTGGTCGCGCGGATACGTCTTGTAGCCAAAGTCGACGCCGTGACGCGCCCATGTGATCGTCGCTTTATGTTCGGACATTGAATTCAGGATCCTCACCAAGGGGGTTGTTAGCGGCTGTCCCGGCGACAGAAGGAGTGTGTCGGGAACGCCTTGTACCAAACTTCGAGGACAACGGGTGCGGTGCGTCGACCGATGCCTCGGCAGGCGCGTTGGCGGCGTACGGGAGTGGGTCGTAGTCCACCGCGCCGCCGTAGCGAGGTCGGCCGGTGATGAGCCGCGCGCCGCGCTGATACGTGAGGTATGCATACCCCCACTGCAGCAGCACGCTCAAGCGGTTGCGAAAGCCCATAAGAAACGTGATGTGAACGAGCAGCCAGAGCCACCACGCGGCCCGACCGGCGACCTGGATACGGCCGTTGAACAGGTTCGCCACCGCCTTCCCACGGCCGATCGTGGCGAGGTCACCCTTGTTGACGTAGTGAAACGGCTTGCTCGGCTGGCCCTGGGTCGCGCGAATCACGTTGCGTGCGGCCGTGCGCCCCGCCTGCATGGCCGCCTGCCCGACGCCTGGGGCCGGGCTGCCGTCTCGCTGCAACGCGTGCGCGAGGTCCCCCACCACGAAGACTTCCGGATAGCCCGGCATCGAGAGGTCGTGCTCCACGATCACCTGGCCGCTCTTCGTCAGCGGCACGCCGAGCGCCCGCCCGAGCGGCGACGCGGTATTTCCCGCCGCCCAGAAAGCGGTGCGAGTTGGGATGCGATGGTCGCCGACGTAGACAGCGTCCGGCTCGATGCGCGTTACGGCGGACCGTGTCCGGACGTCCACGCCCAGCTTAGCGAGGTCACGAGCAGCATGCGCGGCGAGCCCGGCCGGGAACGAAGGCAGGATCCGCTCACCCGCCTCAAGCAAGATGACGGCAGTGTCGCGCGTCTCCACGTGGCGGAACTCCTGCCACATGGCGCTCTGTGCGATCTCCTGCATCACGCCCGCGAGCTCGCACCCCGTTGGCCCGGCACCGACGATCACGAAGGTGAGCCACGCGTCCCGCTCGTCTGCGGTCTCCGCCGCCTCCGCTCGCTCGAACGCGAGCAGGAAGCGCCGGCGGATCTCCGTCGCGTCCTCGATCCCCTTCAGTCCGGGGGCGTGCGCCTCCCACTCCGGATGCCCGAAATACGAGTGACGCGTCCCGGTGGCCAGAATCAGGTAGTCGTATGGGACGTCCAGCCCGTTGTGGCAGCGTACCAGACGGCGGGTGGTGTCGATTCCGTGAGCGTCGGCGAGCAACACCGTGGTGTTGCGCTGACGGCGGAGGATGTGGCGGATCGCGCCCGTGATGTCGCTCGGCGCCAGCGCCGCGGTCGCGACCTGATACAGCAGTGGTTGAAAGAGATGATGATTGGTGCGATCCAAGACCGTGAGCTCGACGTCGGCGCGGCCCAGCTGGCGCGCGGCGGCGAGGCCACCGAAGCCCGCGCCGACGATCACCACGCGCGGCCGGTGTCGCTGGGCAGGCGCGGTCATCGGTCGGCCGTCCCTCTCGCCTCAGGCTGGACGGTCTCGTCGCTATTCATGAGGTCTGCTCGTCCACGCTCATAGAATGGCTTCTTCCCCGCCGTGTGGTCCGTCGTGTCAACGATGTCCACGATCTCCGGTGCGACCCGACGCACCTTGACCTCGAACCCGCGTCGCAGAGTCAGTTGCGAGGCCGCGCATCCCTGGCACCCGCCACTCATGGTGACAAAGAGGTGTCCGTCCGTCACGTCGACAATGGAAATCTTCCCGCCGTGGGCCGCGATGGCACGGTTGACTTGCCGGTCCAGGAGTTCCTGAATAACCGTGCGAACCTCGGCATCGGTGCGCCCCGACGCTCCTGCGGTGCGAGGGGCCTCGCGGATGGCCGGTACCCCTGAGACGAGCTGCGCACGGATGACCGTTCCGATCTCCGATTTCAGTGCGGACCACGAGGCGCCTGAGTGCTTCCCGACCGCCACGACGTTTTCGGTAACGAGCACGTGGGCGACGCCGGGAAGCGCGAATAACCGCTCGGCGAGAGGTGAACCAGCGGCCAGTTCTTTGGCGTGGAAGAAGAAGGGACCGCCCGGATGCACCGTCTGGCTTGCGGCGAACTTGCAGGTGTCGGGATCGGCGACGGACGTCTCGGCGCGGATCGTGATCGGGATCGTGAGCGGGATCGTGATCGTCTCGTCGAGAGGCAGGACATCAAACATCGTCCACCACCTTGGCGGCGAAGCGCTCCGCGAGGGCCCGCAAGTGATCGAACGTGTAGATCCCGGTACTGTGGCCGTCGTTCCAGCGGAATATGATGGCGTAATTGCCGGCGCTGGAGATCGTCTGGGGGGCCACGTCCGGCAGTACGCTCTGTGGCTCGAGGACGGCCCGGCCGGTCATTTCCTCGACGCAGAGGGCGCACGGGCATGCCAGTCGAAGGTCCCGGACATCGAAGTCGTCACGGCGCCCGTCCTCCCAGAGCACAGACAACGTGCGCGCATCGCGCCGACGGAAACCGACGGGGGTGGTTGGAGAACCCATCGGCTGGACCGATCTCTCCACCCAGGCCGGCTCACCCTCGTTCGTTTCCCAGTTCCAGACGAATGCTGGAATCGCCGTCGTGGGCAGCGCCTCGAGCCGACCGGCAAGCGCCGTCGCGATCGCGACATAAGCCTGGGCTGCGACGGAGTTCGGCTTGCCGGCCACGATCGGATGCCCCTCGTCCCCACCCGTGACGATGTCGGCGTCGAGCGGAATGGCACCCAGGAATCGGATGCCGAGCTCCCGGCTCATCCGCTCCCCGCCGCCACGGCGGAAGATGTCGGTGTCCTCTCCACAGTGAGGGCAGGTGAAGGTGCTCATGTTCTCGATGATGCCGAGGATGGCGACATTCAGGGTCTCGAACGCCCGCAGCCCGCGGCGGGCGATCTTGAGGCTTACATCCTGCGGCGTCGTCACGATGACCGCGCCGGACAGAGGAACGCTCTGGGCCAACGTCAGTTGCGTGTCGCCGGTTCCGGGCGGGAAGTCGATAATCAGATAGTCCAGCTGTCCCCACTGCACCGAGCCGATGAACATTTGCAGGTACTTGCCCACCATCGGTCCGCGCAAGATGGCCGGGTTGTCGTCCCCGGTGAGCATGCCCATCGATATCGTCTTCAGGCCGTGTCGTTCCGCGGGGACGATCTTCTGGCCCGCGGTCGTCTCGGGCCGTCGGCCGGTGGAAAGCCCCAGCATCACGGGGATACTCGGGCCCAGGATGTCCGCGTCAAGGAGCCCGACGCGACCGCCGAGTTGCTGAAGCGCGAGCGCGAGATTGACGCTGACGGTGGACTTGCCCACGCCGCCCTTGCCGCTGGCCACCGCGATGACATGCCTGATTCCTGGCAGCTTGTCAGGACCGGCGGAAGGCTGGGACGACGCGCTTGGCGCGTGGTCATGGTGCGGACCGGTGTTCTGCATGTCTCAGGTTCCCTTGACAGTGTCGAAGCGCATCTCAGCGCACCGGCAGCTGCGGCGGCGTCGCGCTCTTGAAAGCGTCCTCGTTGATCTTCAGGTACTGCTTCTGATCCGCTGGCACGTCCGCGTCCGGGAAGATCGCCGTCACCGGGCACTCTGGCTCGCACGCGCCACAGTCGATGCACTCGTCCGGGTGGATGTACAGCATGTCCGGCCCCTCGTAGATGCAATCCACCGGGCACACGTCCACGCAGGACTTGTCCTTGGTGTCAATGCAGGCTTGGGTAATTACATACGTCACTGGTCGTTCCTCATTGGCGTGATGTCGCTCGGCGGCACGGCTTCGTGCGCCGCATACTCGCACGACGTGCAGCCGTGCATCATGTGCGACCGCCGCTCGACGACGGTGCCGAGCACGTCCTCGATGAACGCCACCTCGGCGCTGCACACTTCGGGGAACTGCTGCGCGATGTCGCGCAGCGCGCAGTTGTGCGTGCGGATGAGCACCGCGTGGGGCGACGCCGACTCCGATTCCGCCATGTAGCCGTTATCGGTGAGCATCGCGGCGACGGCACGGGCCCGTTCGGCGAGCGGCATCGTGGCGAGCACGGGCTTGGCCGCATCGGCGAGCGCCCCCCACCGGCGGCGGAAGATGCGGACGACCCCTTCGCTCCCCTGCTCGGCGCGCACCACTTCGAGGGCATCGGCGAGCGGACTCGCGTAGGAGCGCGGGAAGAGCTGCTCGCCTTGTTCGGTGAGCGAGTAGGCGTACACCGGCCCTCCGACACCGCGCACTTCGCGGCGGAAGCGCACGAGCCCGGCGTTGCCCAATTCCTTCAGATGGCGACGGAAGGCGTTGGCCGTGAGGCCGAAGCGCGCACCCAACTCTTTCGCCGTCAGCGGCTGCTCCTTGCGCAGCGCGACCAGCAGGTCGCTGCGCAGGCCCTTGAAGCCGGCAAGCGGGACGGAGGAAGAACCCATTCTGAGCAAAGTAGCACGACTTAGGCTATTCGTCAACACAAGTGTATAAGAAATCCCGGGGCATCAGATTTTCGCTGCCGCACGGCGGAGTCGGTCCGCGATCGCGAGACCGAGTCCCTCTCGGGGAGGTAGTGAGGCGACGATGACGTCGCAGCCGCGGCGGTCGAACTCCCGCAGCAACTCGTAAATCGTTCGCCCGTATTCGGCCATCGACTCGGGGACCAGAAGCACCACGTGTCCAGTGCCAGAAGAGTGTTCGAACGCGTGTTCGAACGCGGGGGGAACAAGGGCACCGACTCGACCACCCTGCACCCGCAGATGCTCACTTCACCCACGACTTCGTCGGGCTCGACGAGGATGACCCTTGCCCGTGGGGCATAATGCGACGGATGATGGCCCGGGACCCGGATGGGAATGTTCGACCTCATCGGCAGTGGGTGCCCGAGCACCCTTTCGAGATCTTCTCGCGCCACGCCACCCGGCCGAAGGATGGCTGGTTGCTCGCCCGTGACAGCGACGATGGTCGACTCGACGCCGACCTCGCAGGGACCGCCGTCAAGGACGAGGGCGACGTCGGTCCCCAGGTCCTCGCGAATGTGGCGGGCCGTCGTGGGACTGACGGAGCCAAGGCGATTGGCGGACGGCGCCGCGACTCCGCCACCGAACGCCGAGAGAAGCGCAAGCGCGACTGGATGGTCCGGCACCCGCAACGCGACGGTCTCGAGCCCCCCGGTCACAGCGAACGGCACGCGGTGGCTCCGCCACAGGACGAGCGTCAGGGGACCAGGCCAGAAGCGCTCGGCCAGAAGGCGTGCAGGCTCTGGCACGTCCGCTGCCCAATCTCGGAGCTGATCGGCGCCGCCGATGTGGACGATGAGCGGATGCGTGGAGGGCCGCCCCTTGACCGCGAAGATGCGCTCGACGGCGCCGACGTTCTCGGCATCCGCACCGAGGCCGTAGATGGTCTCGGTGGGGAAGGCCACGAGGCCTCCAGCGCGCAGCACGCGGGCAGCCTGCTCGATGTCGTCGGCCTTGCCCATCAGCAGAGGAGGGTTCAGTTCAGTCCTCGCCCTGCGCCATGGTAAACCCGTTCACCCCGTCGAACTCCTGCAGCTTCTCGACGTGCATCCAGCGGTGTTGCGCAGCGATGCGCTGGAGCAGGTCGAACATGGCGGAGTCCGCGAGGTCGCCAGTCGGGTCCCGAAGGATGAACCGGCAGCGCCAGTGGTCCACGCAGTCCGTCATCGCGCCCGTGGGCGGGTACACTTTGGTTCCACGATTGGAGATCATCTTCAGCTTGACCGGTGTTTCCAGGGCGAGATGCTCCAAGCTCTTCCCGATCGCCTCGACCGGAAGGGCCGACTCCACGAAGATGTCGATGCCGATGACGCGTCGCTTCTCCGGCTTCACGAAATCGGGAGCGGGATCGATATGCGGGAGCTTGATCGGGGTGTAGGCCCGAACTTGGTGTCGCTCGGAGGTGCGACCAAAGTTCGCGATGACGGCATCGGTGAAGGCGGTGGTCGAGGCGCACTTGTCGTAACCGACCACGTCACCCGTACGGACCTTCCCTTCCTCCAGGGTGACCAGGATGGCGTGCTCGATCTTCGCCGCCGCGTCGAACTCGCCGAGATGCCGGAGCATCATGACGGCCGACAGCACCACGGCTGTCGGGTTGATCACGTCTTGGCCCGCGTGCTTGGGCGCCGTACCGTGGACCGCCTCGAAAATGGAGACATCGTTCCCGATGTTCGCCGACGGCGCGAAGCCGAGTCCGCCGACCAGCGCGGAGGTGAGGTCGCTGATGATGTCGCCGTTCATGTTCGTGGTGACGATGACCTCGAACTGCTCGGGCTTCATGACGAGCTGGTGAGCGCAGTTGTCGATGATGATGTGCTGCGCCTCGATTCCCGGATACTCCTCACTCACCTTCTCGAAGGTACGTTTGAGCGCCCCCTCGGTGAGCTTCATGATGTTGGATTTCGTCGCGCAGTGGACGCGTGTGCGTCCCTCGGAGATGGCGAACTCGAACGCCAGCCGGACAATCTTCTCGCAACCCTTGTTCGAGATGAGCTTGAGGCACTGTGCGACCCCCGGGGTCTGCATGTGCTCGATGCCGGCGTAGAGGTCTTCGACGTTTTCGCGGACGACCACGAGATCGATGCCGCGGCCGCTGTAAGGCGTCGGCACGCCCGGGAGCTCACGCACCGGTCGGATGTTGCCGTAGGTCTCGAACAGCTTGCGGAGGGTGACGTTCGCGCTCTTCTCGCCGAACCCGACCGGCGTTTCCAGGGGCCCCTTCAGCACCACGCGGGTCTTGCGGATCGACTCGAGGGTTTCTTGAGGCACGCCGGACGCGATACCCTGCCGGAAGACGCTCGCGCCCGCGTGCTGCTCTTGCCACGCGACGGCAGCGCCCGTGGCCTCGATGATTCGCTTGGCGGCGCGCACGCACTCGGGGCCCACGCCATCCCCAGGGATGACGGTCACGACCTTGTTTTCTGAACGGGGTGACGGCACGGTCATCGGTTTTCTCCTTGCTGTGAACTATTCTCGTCGATTGCATGTTGAACGCCGGCGGAGGGCAGGTCATCCGCACTTCGAATCAGAAGGAGCACAAGCATCGGGGGCATCTTCACATGCGACGCTTGACATACGACATGTGTGTCGCGTAAATAATGACGTATGACGCAGCCGAAGCGCAAGGGGGCAATGACGGTCAACCCCATTCAGGAGGTGGTCCTTTGACTGTAGCCCGCATAGGCCGCAAGATGCCGGCAGTGGAGAAGACGATAGCTCGGCGGAGGGTAGAGACGGGCGTAGCTTGGACATTTCTCTCCAACCATGCGCACGTCCTTCTCTGCCTTGCCCGGGAACCCGACGTGCGGATGCGGGACGTCGCCGACCTCGTAGGGATTACGGAGCGAGCCGTCCAACGCATCGTCGCCGACCTGGAAGCGGCGGGGTATCTTGCGAGGATGCGCCGCGGTCGTCGGAACCGATACAAGGTCCGGGCCGATTTACCGCTTCGGCATCCGATCGAGCGACACGAGCGAGTCTCCGCGCTGCTCGCGTTCGTGCTGAGCGAAGGCGAGCGCCGCGGTCAGGAACGGTGAGCCTGCTACCGCTTGTGGGATTGTACCAATGACTTCAAGTGGTGGCGTTTATCTTGGCCGGCAGGTCGCCCTGCTCACCCAGCACGGCAAGGAGCGGGTGGTCGCGTCGGTGCTGAAGCCGTCGCTCGGCTGTCGAGTGGAGTTGGTCTCAGGCTACGACACGGATCTCCTGGGCACGTTCACCCGTGACGTTTCTCGTGCGGGCACGCAACTCGAGGCGGCGCGCAAGAAGGCGCGCATCGGCATGGAGCTTTCCGGGCTGCAGATCGGGCTCGCAAGTGAGGGCTCGTTCGGGCCGGACCCGATGGTGGGCATGCTCCCCTGGAACGTGGAGTTCCTGATCTGGATCGACGACGAGCTCGGCATCGAGGTGGTCGGCATCGCGCAAGGCGGGACCAATTTCGCCCATGTGCTCACGGCGAGTTGGGAAGAGACCGAGGCCTTCGCCCGCCGGGCGGGATTTCCCGAGCATCATCTGGTGGTGCGTCCGCAGGATGAGAACGACCCGCGCATCCGCAAAGGGATCGCCGACTGGCCTGAGTTGCAAGCGGCCTTCGCCCAGGCGCTTAGGCAGTCCGAAAGCCTGCGCGTCTTCATCGAGACCGACATGCGCGCGCATGCCAACCCCACGCGCATGGATAACATCCGCCTGGCTGCCGAGGACTTGGCGCGCAAACTCTGTTCCCCTTGCCCGGTTTGTGGCGCACCGGGATTCTGGATCGTCGAGCGCATCGCCGGGCTGCCGTGCGAGGACTGCGGCGCGCCCACGCGCGCGACCCGCGCCGAGGTCTACGGCTGCCTCAAATGCGCGCACCGCGTCCCGCGCAGCCGCACCGATGTGACCGCAGCGCCCACGGGACGCTGCGACTACTGCAACCCCTGATGCACAGGCGACGACGCCCGCGCGCTCAGGGGCAGAGGATATTCAGCAGGTCCTCCCGACTAACGTCGCGAAGTAGTCCGTCGGATTCACGGCGCTCAGCACGCTGGCCACGACGTCCCGTTCGAACGCCAGGCCGCAGAGTCGTGTCTCGAGCGCGCGCACGTCGGCGCGCCTCATGAAGTCCCCGAAGATGCGCAGTCCGGCGATGCGGGCCTGCTGGATATCGAGGCGGCCGTCGATGTCGCCCGCTGGGAAGCGGTGCGCGCGCTGGACGTTGCACGCGGGGTTCTGGCCGTAGTTCCACGCCCAGGTGCCGTACTTGGACTCGAGGAGTTCCCCCGCGGCGCGCCAATCGGCCTCGTCCACGGTGATCGGCGCTGACAGGAACTCGCTGATGTTCGCTACGCGGCTGCGGATGGACTTCATTCCCTTCGACTCGATCTTGCCGGGTTTCGGCCTGAGCGCGGCGGTCACGTCGTCGAGGTCCGAGTCCAGCAGGAGGGTCCCGTGGCTGAACATGCGGTCGGACGTCGCGACCTGCGCGTTGCCGGAGATCTTCCGGCCGTCGGCGAGAATGTGGTTCCGGCCGCTGATCTCCACCGGGACGCCGAGCTCGCGCAGCACCTCGACCACCGGACCGTTGAACTTGTCGTATTGGGTGACACGCCCGCTCACATCACGGGTCATGAAGCTGAATGTCAGGTTGCCGAGATCGTAATAGAC
>Ga0163151_10006412_pt1 | contig 14339 bp, 14 predicted proteins | sample OliLakLV19MP5IB2_FD_145596 | JGI IMG/M metagenome (GOLD analysis project Ga0163151, IMG submission 145596) | Freshwater microbial mat bacterial communities from Lake Vanda, McMurdo Dry Valleys, Antarctica - Oligotrophic Lake LV.19.MP5.IB-2 | ecosystem: Environmental > Aquatic > Freshwater >...
GCACGGTGAAGTCTTACAAGACTTCGCTGCGGCACTTTATCTTGCACTACAACGACACCAAGCCAAGTGACATCACGCGCAAACAGATCAATGCTTACCTCATGCACCTTGTCACCACGAAACACATCACGGAATCCTATCAGAACCAGATATCCTGTGCTATAAAAATATTTTATTGCGAAGTATTGGCGCAATCGGAAAAAGTCGAAGGCCTTGTACAAGCGAAAAAGCCACAAAAATTACCCCAAGTGTTGACTGAGGGCGAGGTGACACGCCTCCTTCGATCTGTTGACAACCTCAAACATCGCTGTATCCTGATGTTTATTTACTCTGCCGGGTTGCGACTTGGGGAACTGACCAAATTGCGGCTGACGGATATTCAGGCAAGTGAGCACCGTATCTTCGTACGGGACGGCAAGGGCAAAAAAGATCGGTGCACTATCTTGGCTGGAAAGACAGAAACGATGCTGAGCGCTTATATGGCCTATTATCGCCCAGTCCATTGGCTGTTTGAAGGTGCTGACGGAGGCGCGTACAGTGATCGGAGCGTACAGGCGATTTTTACAGCGGCAAAGGAACGATCCAAGATCAATCCTTTGGCGACCGTGCATACCTTGCGCCACTCTTTCGCCACACATTTATTGGAAAAAGGGGTTGACTTGCGGTACATTCAAGACCTGCTGGGGCACGAAAGCAGCAAAACGACTGAAATATACACCCATATCACCAAAAAAAGTTGGGACAAAATAAAAAGCCCTTTGGATGACTTGGAGATTTGAAACTAAATACTACATTTGCCCACCTAAATGACTGCCCATGAACCACAGCCTCCCTCACCTTTTACGATGTCGCCAGTTGCGTGAATCCAACCGATGTGGTTGGATTCACGCAACTGGTGCTATTGGGGTAAGTGATGACAAAGCGGGTTTTCACGCAATGGGCGTTATATAGGGGGAGTGACGTTTAACCTTAGTTAGCACCAACAAGAGGGGCAACCAAGCGTGACGCCGGAATATAATATTTTGATTTTCAGTGACTTTGGCAGACCGTGGGCAGGCTTAGGCGGCAGGCAATTCAGGGCACCCGCCCTTATAGGTTGTTCCTCGATCTTGGAAAATTTCCGCGCGGGATGTCGAATATAAAATATTGATTGTCAGCAAGTATTGATGGACGATGTTACGCTGCTGAGTCGGGTACCGGGTTGGCCAACCATAAAACAAGCGACGAAATGTGCCTTATATGCAACATAATCAATAACTTAATGCAACCATTCGCGCCATCGAATAAATAATTCTACATCATGTCAAAATCTACATTCCAGCACACTGTCAGGGAACGCTTTTTGCGTTATGTAACCATAGATACCGAGAGCGATCCTGAAAGCGCCACCTTTCCCAGTACCGAGAAACAAAAAGACCTCGGGAAAATACTTGTAGATGAACTTCTATCCATTGGAATCATTGACGCTCACCTTGATGAATATGGGTATGTATATGCCACAATCCCAGCTAATACTGATAAAAAAGTTCCTGTTGTCTGTTTTTGTTCACATATTGACACTTCGAACGATTGTTCAGGAACTGGAGTAAAGCCCATTGTACATGCAAATTATAAGGGGCAAGACTTGGTATTGCCAGATGATACCTCGGTGGTGATTCGTATGGCAGAACACGAAGAATTAAAAAATCAGATCGGCAATGACATCATCACAGCAAGTGGTACTACTTTGCTTGGCGCCGATAACAAAGCAGGTCTAGCGGCCATCGTGGATGCAGCCAAGATTTTGAGTGAAAATCAATATCTTAAGCATGGAAAAATCCGAATTTTGTTCACCCCGGATGAAGAAATCGGTCGAGGTGTGTATAAATTGGATATGAAAAAATTGGGTGCCAAGTTCGGGTATACGATTGACGGTGAAACGGCTGGAAGTATTGAAAATGAAACTTTTAGTGCCAACGGAGCGATTGTCACAATTCGTGGAGTATCTGCACACCCAGGCTATTCCAAAGGGAAAATGGAGAATGCATTAAAAATCGCTGCACGAATCGTAGCAAAATTCCCGGACAAACTAGGCCCGGAACATACTGAGGGTAGGCAAGGTTTTATTCACCCTGTAACTTTTGAAGGCAATGTTGAAAAGGCGACGATTAAGCTTATTATTCGAGATTTCACAGAATTAGGTTTAAACCGACACGGCAAAGTGCTCAAACGTATCGTGGACACTGTTTTAAAACTTTACCCGAACAGTCATGCGGAAGTTAAAATCACAGAGCAATATAGGAATATGGGTAAGGTGCTTCGTCGTCATCCTCAAGTAGTCGCCAATGCTTTAGAGGCACTCCATCGTGCTGGGTTCAAGCAACCAAAATTAAGTGCCATACGTGGCGGAACCGACGGCTCAAAGTTGTCATATATGGGCTTGCCCTGCCCCAACTTATTCGCTGGCGAACACGCTTTCCATTCTAAACAAGAATGGGTGTCTGTACAAGATATGGAAAAGGCAGCGGAGACGATTGTCCATTTATCCCAGGTTTGGGAGGAAAAGACCCTTAAATAATTAACTTATCAAATATGCTATCTGAAATATTGAATGCGGCTATTAAATTTTGGCCCGTGCTTTTTGGCGCTTTTTTGAGTGGAATAATTTCACTCTATGTTTATCTTAGATTTCAGAGCAGAATTCAATCAGCCGAAGCACGAAAGAGTAGAGCTATGGGCGATGTTTTCTTTTTGTATGAGGCAACACCCAAAATTTACCCAGCCAATGGTAAAAAATTCATCGAATTGGAGGTAAAGGTGTCGAATCAGTCATTGAGCAAACTTGCATTATTAGCAATTTTTGTAAGATTTAAGCCCATTATCAATACTTCCAAACAAAATAATTTTACATACACAGATTTTGACTCATTGAAAGAATTTGAAAACGAAGAAGAATTTGAACAGGAATGTTCATTGTTGCAAATAAGAAATATTGCATTTGCAAAAGGTTTTTTTTGGCAGACCTCAGTTAATGGTGTTTCAGTTAGGAGAGGATTTGATATAGTTAGCGACGAATTCTGTAAAAAATACCCCCTTGTAATGGCACAGATTATCATCTATGGTGCATCAATAAATTTGATTGATAAGACACATTACCCTAAATACCAAATTGGTAGACTGCGAACGAAATTATGTGATTATCTTGAACAAAAGAATTCAGAAGATTACAATTTTTTTAGCAGGATGGGGAAAGCGGGTTTCTTAAACAAGAAAAGCATGTTATTTAATAAGATTAGGAAAACGACACTGTTCACTTTATTGAAAAAAGTAAATATATTAAATATATTTGAAATAAACCAAGGTGAGCGTATTGTGATAAATAAGGATGGGAGTACAGATGTTGAAAATACTAGGAAATTCTTTCCTGTCTTGAGTTCGGTAATAAATTCTAACATAGAAAAGGTTATTGATTTGTCAGCATAATAATATAAATATAAAATCTCATAGTGTCCATTAGCGATAAATTGTACAATACATCAAAACTATACGACCCCAGCGAGCCTGCAAAGAGTGTGTAAAATAGTTGTAACTGGTTAGCCAGAGGCTATCCAGTTACCAAAATAATAAAGGTGCTAACTCTGCATGGTCTCACATGGCCGACTAAGCGCGGCCACGTAGCCCACGCTCACGTTCGCTGAAACCCAAAAAAAGAAAATACAACATATGCAACAAATATGGTGTCAAACTTTTCACAAAAAAATTTTTTATCCATGAAAAATCGAATTGCATTTTTCGCACTTATCCTTTGCATTCTTATGACTTCGTGTAACTGGTTTCAGAACCTTGTGGACACGAGTATAAAAAATATTACCCAAAATGAGTGTGGCATTTTAGTATTCAAAGACTCCACACACTTTCTATTGGTGTACAACATTTTAGAAAAGCAATTAGAGGACTATGAGAATTCTCCTGCAATTCAAAATAATACAGACGAGGAAAAACCATTGACAGATTTTGAAATACTTAAAAGCCATAGTTCATATAGAAAATCCATCCTTGACCAAGAGCAAACAGCGGAAAATAATGGTGTCGATTTATCAATAAATCCGATAAATGAAATTTTGGAAGATGATGTAATATTACAAACGCTTTTGAACAAAGACCGCTTTTTGATAATAGACAATACAGGATACTATTATTATGATGATTGCACTCTATACAAATTTCCAATTGGCATGGAATGCCAACGAACCATGCCAATTGCAATCAACTTTTTTGAAAAACTACAAACAAATCCATTAGAAAAGGCACCTTTTGTTTATGAAAAAATCGACATTTGCAATGATGAAGAAAACTATGCCTCATTAAAAAATGGAGACCCCTGTCAAACTATTAAGTTAGTAGTTTGCCCTCGAATAGGGGTTTGCAACCCCGAAGCAGTAAATTTCATCATCATTTTCCCTCAAATCAATAACTCAATCTATACTCATATAAATCCCACAAGTACATCATGTAATTATACAGTTAGTTCACCATTACTTAACCCAACAACTTCGCTTTTGGCCTTTAATACTTATCAAAACCCAATTTCAAGTAATTTTTGTAGTTTATCTTCAGGCGAATATGGATATGTGGCTCAATATAATTTTTTGCCTTATTCCAGTCCGTCTTCAAATAATATCTATCATATAAAAATTGAAGCAGAGTTTTCTTACCCCGAGAATGGGCAAATCAAAACTTGTACGCAAGTTTTTGAAACGGATTATACTATGCCGCCTCCATGCCCAATAAATTACAATGTATCTATCGGTTCCACAGTGATAGTAACCGCAAATAATCCTTGCGGAACTCAGCAAGGAAGTTATACTTTCACTCCTCTAACCCCATCTGGTTTTGCATCACCTAGTATTATTTCAACAACTCCCAATTCAATAGAATTAGAGTATCCATGTTCTGGAGAAAAAGAATTACAAATTGACTACAATTATAATGGTTGTCAAAATAGTATAATAATCAAATTTGATGTCATTAAATCTGGTTTTTGCTGTTATCCCAGTAGTCAAAGGAATTTGATTAATAACAACAATTACAGAATAAATTGTACAACTCCTTATTATTTGCAAAATAACTTATATAAGTTGAGAGTGACCTTAAAAGAAAGAAAAAGCAAATTGTCAGTAGTTGTAAGAAGTTTTAAGAAGAACAACCAAAATAAATACAAAAAATACAGAACTGATATAGAGTATGACATTTGGGGTTCGGTGTATTATGGATTAAACCCATGCTACTGTTCACATAAGTGGGATATCCCATCGGGCTTCTATACTAAACACAACAAAAGCAAACTACGAACTCGTTATAAATTTTCTCAAGACAGAGGTGCCATAGAAAACCTACCTAGTGTACCAAATTTCAATTGGTTTAAGAAGAACTGGTCTAGACTTGAAGGTGACGAGTGGAAATTTACTTTTAGAACGTCCGAATTTCCATCTCCTGGTATACTTCCTAATACTACAATTGTAATTGATTGCAAGTCCACGAATTGTGCCCTAAAATAAATAGAAAAATCATCGAACAACGCATATACGCCCATGCCGCACAAAGCCCGCCCGCAAGGCTCGACGTGCGGCACGGGCGCATATGCCCACGTTCGCTGCAACTGAAACGAAAAAATAACTATGGAGAAAGAAGAAAAAGTAGCACATATAAATGGAAGGTACTTAGCACTGATTGCAATCATTGGTTTGGTTGGTACTTTTGCTACACTCTTTTATCAGGGTAAAAACAATAGCCAAAACCCTTCTACATCTCCAGTGAATGTTGAAGAAAACGATGAAAAGAGAAGCCTCGAAAAATCACCAAATAAAAATAATGCAAATACTTTCGTACCAACTGCGCATGAGAATATAAGGGCAAAACGGGAAATAGAAACTGCTGGAGTTTTTTCGTTTACCGGAACTGTTGTGGACAGAGAGAGTAATGCTGTGGCTGGAATAGAAGTCACTTGGGGAAGCCAAAAAACAGTTTCACAAGAGGATGGCACTTTTTCGTTGCAAATACCCAACACCCTAAAAGGTCAAGAACTTAAAATAGTTTTGTCAAAAAATGGAAAAAGTTACCCGCCTATTGAAAATCCGAGCGGTACTGTTTTCGTTTTCGCGCCAAACTGATAAAATCCATTTTTAAAAAAGTAAATAGTAAAGAGATGAAAATAATAAATTTAATTTTTGCTTTTAATTTAATTGCTGACATCTGTCTTTCCCAGACGACAATTGTTCCTGTCACATTTATCATTGAGGATTTTGACAGTCACAAAGAAATTGTTGCAGCATTAGTCACGGTCAGGCAAACAGCCCTAACACAACCAACTTTGGCAAACGGGAAAGTAAAATTTGAAAATGTGCCTGTTGGTGAGATTGAATACTATATCATGAAAGAAGGATACCAATTTGGAACTGGTCGGGTCAATGTCTCTTCCGATATTAAAACTAATAATTTTCGTATCCCCATATCAAAACTGGACGACAAAAAAATATTAGTTACAGGAGAAGTTTCTGATGCCGAAGGTCGTGATTTGAAAGATGTAATGGTTGAGGTGAAGATTGCGGACCAGGTTAGAACAGTTATGTCAGATGCTTCAGGAAATTATTCGCTCGATATTGCACCAAGTATAAAATACCCGGCAAGTACTATGCGAATTGAGGTAAAAAAAGGCGATTGCAAAAAAACTGAAAATGTGGATATTCCAAAAACGAACGTTGTATATAAGGATTTCAAACTTGATTGTGCTATCGAGAGTAGCGAAAATCCTGAAAAATCAAAAAAGGCACTAGCATCAATTAATGGAAACCCTGTTACCCAAACCATTGATAATGTAAAATTGATTGTAACGAAATTTGAGCAAGTGGGTAGTAAAGCGACATTTTATTTCACTTTGGAAAACCTTTCAGAAGCAAAGTCAATAAGGCAATGGCATGTTCACCCTAATTTCAGTTCGATGAATGACCAAAAAGGCAATTCATATGAGTGCCAAAGAATTGTTCTTGGCAATGAACAGGGCAAGATAAATTTAATTTATGGCAATCCAGTTGAATGTTATCTTGAATTTAATGTAGGTGTAGTTGAAGTTGCAAAAGCAGCTTACTTAAAAATAGGGGCTTATAACAACCCCGGAACTTTTGAGTTTACTAATGTGCAAGTAAAATAAAACAGCGAACAATCGCTTCCCGGTAATGCTTCCTAGGCGTCGCACCTTCGGGAAGCGTAACGTTCTCGGTAATCAAAAATTAAAAAAAATAAAATGAAAGTAGTAATCAAAAGAGTTGCCATCTGTCTTTTAGGATTCATTTTTAGCTGTCAAAATGTCGAAGAGAAAAAGCAATCGGCTGAACTGCAAAAAGCAATCGCTGCACTACATAATACGGTTTCCGAAATAGATAAACTTCCAAAAGAAGAAAGGGAGAAGTTGGTAGAATTGTCTGAAAGACTCAATAAAGATACCACGAGTAATGGTTCAAATGTAGGTTCAAATCATCAATCAAAACATAATGATGGTAATTATAAACAAAGCCATGAACAAGAACAAAAGAAAAGAACCGCAAGTGAAGAATATTCTCTAATCGGTTCTTGGGAAAGATTCTATACCGATTATGCCTCTACTGGAGAAGCATTTCGTTGTCGAAAGGTGCTAACCTATAATTCAGATGGAAACAGAGGTGGTTTCGTTCAATGCGAAGGAGGTAGACCTATTACAATCAGCGGAACTTGGAGATATTCAAATAATAGGCTAAATGAAAAAGACGGTGATGGTAATAACGTGGGTAGCATAATTACTTGGAATAGTATTAATTCAATATTGATTAACTATGTGTCTGTTGGAAACAAGACAATCAATGATGAGTTTAATTACAAAAGAGTTGGTACAAATATAGTTAACAATCGACAATATACAACAACATGTGGAATGTGTGATGGAAAAAAAGTAGTACCCTATGAAGTTGGGTATGACACATCATGCCTAACCATTTCAGAGATTCAAGATGCTATGTCATCAAGCATTTATGGCGGAGAAGGTACTGTAAGAGTTTGGGTAAGATGTTGTACTTGTTTAGGAAAAGGCGTTGTGTCTAAAGCTTACTAATACCCAAAAACCGAGAACAATGCATGGAACGGCTATGCTGCCCAAAAGCCAACGCTCAAAGCCCACGCAGGGCAGCACAGCGTCCATGCTGACGTTCGCTACAACGAAAAGAAAAAACAATAGAATACGTAAATGGATTACTTTCACTGTATTTTAGCCAAAATATTTACCACCATATTTATATTGCTATTGGCAATTCCGTTACTCTGGTGGTTGAAAATAGCCATAACAAACGCTTTTGGTTGGTCAACGCCCGCAGTCTTGGCCAGCTTATGTATGATATTTATATTAGGCAGAGGATTGTTAATAACATTGTGTATGATTTGGAAATATCCATGCGATCCATGTGATATAACGGCTTATGCTGATAGTGTAATACGACAAAAACATAAAGTATCCAACCCAATGGACGATACGTGGTCATTTCAATTACACGTAAATGGCAATACAGTTGGCAAAAATGGCTGGACTACAAATGTAAATGGCAAAACAATTGCAGGAAGATATGGCATTCCACAAACCATCGCTGAGCTCAAAGATTTTTCTGCCTTAACACTCATAGTCTCCGATGCCGAGGAAATGGGTTGTGAAAGACCCATAACAATCAACCCTCCCGGCACACCAGATCGCTGTAAAATAAGTGCACAATATTTTGATCTAAAACAGCCAACCAACAAAGTGCTTGACCCTAATGGAGGCACATGGTCATTTAATTTGTTGGTAAACGGCGAGAATAAGGGTAAAAAGGGCTGGACGACCATTGTAAATGGCCAAAACTTGACAGGAAAATATGACGTAGCCAAACGCGTGATTGTCCTTAAATATGCTCCTGTTTTAAACTTAATCATTTCTGATATAGAGAACCCGGATTGTAGCACTTCTTTACCCGTCAAGCCTGGCGACCTCCCGCCTGATCCTTGTAAAATTACTGCACAAGCCTTTGATAGAGTTCCCCAAACAAATAAGATGTATGACCCAAGTGATGATACTTGGTCATTTCAATTGATGGTAGAGGGTGATAAAGTTGGTAAAAAAGGATGGACGACCTTTGTGAACAGCAAGACTATTTCAGGAGACTTTGGTATGCCTAAACGGATTGATGGCTTAACTGTGTTTTCTTCAATAACGGTAACCATTTCTGATGTTGAAAAGAGTGATTGTCAAGCCACAGTTGCAATTGATCCACCAAAAGTTGCCACTCCAGTACCACCTTCACCCGGTGGCACTAGTAGTTATTGCAACAATTTGAAAAATTGTTACCATTCGGATGGATTTTCCCTAGGCCAGATTCCAAACCGCGATATCATTTTATTTTATGATTCACCGTCTGATGCCAGGCGGCAAAAAAAGTTTTTCAAGCAATATCATACAAAAAAAGGCTGGATAGCAGTGCCCGAAGATAAGGCGGTTTGTAGCCAAATGGAAGTATCGGTATTAAAATCTGCTATTATTGCAGATTCGCTTCGTGCGGCTTATTATAAGTTACCGACTAAAGGGATGCCACAAAATGGGTCACTACAAGACCTTACTTTGATTACTATCCCGATCGAAAATGGGCAATTAAGGTGCGCCAACATCAAATCCAGAAAAATTAAAGAGGGTGACCATCTTTTAAAACAATAGACTTTATCAACAAAACGAATGACCATGACATTAGATGCAGCCATCGAACTCCTTGAAATTACGGATATTGACAAAATAACAGAAGATGAATTAAAACTTCGTCGCAGGCGCACCATGGCGCGTTGGCATCCGGATATTGTCTCTACCTCGGATGAGGAAACCAAGGCGCGCTATGAACGCAATTTTAAAAATATTGAGCCCGCAATACTAATTATTTACGCATACAGAACTGGAACCTATTTCGCAGGACAAACCTTCGAAGAAGGCAATAATGTGGATTTGCGTTTTCGTCAGCAGGAGGCAAGTATGCAAAAGGAAGCCCCGCAATGGAAAACTTCCATACTGAATGTTTGGGACCGAATCAAATCCGGTGGCTGGATGATGACCGTCAAAGAAACGGTTTTGACCGACGGATTTAAAGTTCGTGAAAAACTGCGCGAGGATATTAAAGACGATATTCCTGCTCTATCTGTCACCTCGATGTTTTACGGATTTTATGCCTTTCTTGTTTTTTTAATCCCGGTATTTTTAATCCCGTATCTTGCCTTCCTGACGGTACCGGTGCTGTTAATTCATCTATTGCTTTGTACGTTATTGTTTTTACCGCTATCTCGTATTTGGTTGCCCGTTTGGCTCGGGGATTTAGCCATAAAGAGTTGCAATATCGGGCTAAAAATAGGGACTTTTGTTTTTGACAAACTAGGCGGATTGCGGATTTTTCGGGTGCTGATCAATTGGCCATTTTATTTCGCCAAAGGGATGACTTTGTTGATTATCATGCCAATATATGAATTGACAGGCTATTTGCTACGAGAGAAAAAGATTGGCTTGAAAAAACGCCGGGAGCGGTATTTCGGCGATTATCCGGAATTTTATGTGGAAAACTTGCTGAAAAAAGACATATCCGAACTAAGCTGGCAAGAGTTGAAGTATCTGTCCGAGATATATAATTTATCTATGAAATTTGCTTAATAACCATCTTAAAAACATTTAGCCATGCCTTTTTCAAACAGAGAATTTGTCCGCGGAAGCGATGGCCGCATCTATGAAATTAACAATGACGATTCTGGTAGCGGCCTGTTCATTGGCTTCATTTTGGTTCTAATTGCGATAATGGCAGCCCTTCAGGCCGCCTATTTATGGTTGCTATCACATTATATGATGGTTGGAACCATCGCAATTATAGGTTTTGTAACCTGGACAGGCTGGGTTCATCACGAATACCAACAAAAGGAGGGAAGCAAAAGTATGCTTCGCAAAATCATTAGCCTCTTATTGATTCTTGCTGCAATGTCTGTTGCTAGCACTGGGTATTCAAAGGTATCGCAGGAAAAAAACCTTCGCAATAAAATTCAAGGGACTTGGGCCAAAATTGACGAGGCTGTTGAGTTGAAAATTGATGCCAACAAATTCGTATTTAAAATTGCGGAAAATGGTTATCAGATTGAAGCAGATTATACTGCAGCATTTAAACAACCCTCCATGTTGATCCTTAACCTGTCAGGAAGCCTGTATAAGGGAATAAAAATACCTTCAAAAGCAGAACCTTATAGTGCAAGCTTCCAGTGTACCTTTTCTAGCGACACACTTCGACTTTGGAATGTGGGCACACAGCAAACGTATGAATTCAAGAAAAATGAGTAAGTGCTGAAAGTCAGCTATTGAACAACCATAGTTTTTTTGTAAACCTCTTCGCCAAAAGTAAAAGAGCCATCCCGAAAGTGATTCTTGCTCGGGGGATTAGTTCAAATTTCTAATTTTTTTCACATCATAAATTTCATTATTATGCAGTACAAAATTGTTCCAATTAGCCCTGTGATTCGCAAAGGAGAAAACGTCACACACCTCGCTGCGGAGTTCGAAAGTGTCATTCAAAAATATATCGAACAGGGTTGGGAATTTGTTTCTTTAGAGTCGTTATCAACTTGGGTAACTGGCAGTTCAGGTTGCTTTGGCATAGGCTCTACCCCAGGGTATATGGATGTTAAGCAAATACTTATTTTCCGAAAATGAAGAGCCTTTTGAGGTTCATGATTCAGATGTATTGGTTCACGGTACCAGAGGATAGGCGCAGGTCTTGTCTCTTCCGTGAATCGTGCTCTAAGTATGTTTATAGGATAACAGGTGAGAGGAGCTTTATTGAGGGTATTCGGGCAATTAAAAACCGTTTTAAGGTATGTAGAGCAGAACATACGCTTACATCCGAAAATGGAGGGATAACATTGCATTTATGCAATGGGACACAAATACAAGAAGAAGATATTGCAATTAATCTTGTTGTCTCCATGAAACCAATGGATGAGGTGTAGCGAACTATGCACTGCTTCTCATAGCCGACTAAGCGCGGCCACGTCAGCAGTGCTCACGTTCTTGCCAACGAGAATAATAAAAAATGAAAATAAATAAAACAACATGAAGAAAAATCTCTTTGCCCTAATTTTCACAATCGTTTTGGCCGGCTTTTTCCCAAATTCACTTGGTGCGGTATCGAGTAATTCAATGGTGGGTTACAGCAGCCAAAATATCGAAAACTTTGCCTCTTTGGAGTTGAACAAAGAAACCTTGGAGAAATCGTTTGGTAGAAAACTAACTTTTCGGGAAAAATTTGCATTCCATTTTGCCAAAAAGAAAATTAACAAACATTCCAACAATGGCAAAAACCTTAAAAGTGAGGAAACAGGTGCGGGAAAAACCACGGGGAAACTGCAAATCGTTGCCTTTTTGCTTTGCTTGTTCCTTGGGCTACTCGGCGTACACAGATTTTACCTTGGGTATACATTAATGGGAGTCATTTACATTTTGACATTGGGATTGTTCGGAATAGGTTGGCTGATTGATTTAATTTTACTGATTATCCCTAATGGATTGACACCAAAAGGTGAGACGAGGTACTAAAACTCGTCATTTGAATTTGCTCAGAAATAGAAAAAATGGCGAAAGCCTTAACAAACTCCTGACACTTGAACGAATTAGATTTCGGTGAGACATCCACTCTGGAAGATTCCACTTTTGGTTTGGCGAATAAAAATAGGCGCTCAACTTGAAGAAGTATCTATCATTTCAATCACAATAAAAAAATTTCAAAATGAGTAAACAAAGACCTCCTAACGGACCCAGCACAACGGGTAAGCCATCGGGTGGCGACAGAGGAAACAATCCTCCGCAGCCAAAGCCTCCTACACCAAAACCAGCTCCACCGCCCCCGAAAAGATAAATAAATAGGCAAGAACTCTGCATGGCTGCCAACCGCCCGCTAAACGCGGCGGTGTGCAGCCATGCTCACGTTGTAGGCAAATAAAAAATCAAAAAAAATAATAATAAAATGAAATCACTCAAACAATCTTCACTTATTTTTTGCTTCATTTTGGCATTCTCAAACTATCTATCCTCACAGACTACGGAAGAACTTGTTAAAGAATTACAAGTGAAATTGGAGGCGGCAAATGAACTACTAAAAAATAATGATGTACCAAATGCTCAAATCGCCTTAACCGATATCAAAAATGAAATGGTTAAATTTGAAGCCTACAAAGAGTCTGCGAAGTATGGAGTAACCCAAAAATATGAAAGTCAAATTGCTCATTTGAAAACACAAATGGGAGCATTAAATCAAACAATATCAGATTTAGAAGATAAGTTAAAAACTGCAAATGCTGCGGGCAAATCTGATGCACTTCAAGTCGTTGAACGAATCTTACGAGAAGCAAGAGAGCAAGATACTAAATTTGAGGAATTGAAAACTGAAAATAATGACCTAAAAAAAGAAATTAAAACACTCGGTGACACAGTCACCAATTTAAAAGTTAGATTTACAGAAGTAAAAAGCGATAGAGATAAATATGTATTTCAATATGATGAGAAAAGAAACGAGGTCAATAAATATAAGTCCGCTGTTAAAATTGGACTTTCAGTTGGATTTAATAGTTACTGGAATAACCAAAAAGATTATATCGTTCAAAAAGATAGTACTGTTAAACAAATTGGTTCAGGAGACGGTGCAAGCGGAATTATATCAAGCGTAATTTCAATTAGATTGAGTAGTCCAGAAAAACCAATTCAGCACAATGTGGTAATAAATATACCACTTGGAGACTTTACTAGCAACTCAGACAGAGCGATTGGATTATTTAACAATAGAATTGCCGTTGGCTTAGGGTATTCTATGGCCCCATTTAAAGATGTCCCTTATTTATCTTTTACTGGAATATTAAACATGTCACCGTTTGAAAAACTTGATTTTGAAACTCTGAAATCCGAAAAAGTATTACTTCCAAAATATACTAAATTGAAACCACAAGATTTTGGTTCTACAACTGATATTAGTTACAGTTTTACTATCGGAATTGTGTACTCATTTATTAATGTCGGTGGCAAAAAAGAGTAATAAACGCCTACAACAATTCATATACGACCATGCCGCACAAAGCCCACCCGCAATGCTCGACGTGCGGCACGGGCGCATATGCTGCCGATAGCAGCAACAGCAATAAATAACTATACACGGGGTGAGCGATTCTGCCCGTATTGAAACTGCGTTTATAGTCCTTGTTATGATTTGTATAGAGTCGCACCTTTGCAATAGCAAGCGAACGCTTGT
>Ga0163151_10006418_pt1 | contig 14318 bp, 10 predicted proteins | sample OliLakLV19MP5IB2_FD_145596 | JGI IMG/M metagenome (GOLD analysis project Ga0163151, IMG submission 145596) | Freshwater microbial mat bacterial communities from Lake Vanda, McMurdo Dry Valleys, Antarctica - Oligotrophic Lake LV.19.MP5.IB-2 | ecosystem: Environmental > Aquatic > Freshwater >...
GGCCGAGATCGCGGCACTTGAGGGCGCTTAGGGCCGCCTTCACTGGGATTTTGTGCCCGAAACTTGGCCGTGCCGGGCCCGAGTCGTTACGCCGGATAACCCATGACTTCACGCTCCCCCGCCCGGATGACCCAGCTCGCCCTCAAGCTTGCCCGCACCAACCCAGAGTTCGCGCTGCGAGTCACTGAGCGTTTGCAGGGCGATGCCCGCCGTTCCTTCATGGAGGCGATGGCTCAACCCGTGAAGCCAGTGCTCTCGACTCGGCCCGGGCTGAAGAAGTGCGCACCTCAAGCCGTAGGCAAGTCCCAGGCGATGCAGCCAATGAGCCTTGAGCTGTTTCGCTTCGCGCGTAGTGTTTCCCGGGTTGCCGGCTGAAGATTGGGCGCTACCCTCGGCGCCGCCATGATAGCCACTGGGCCCTTACAGGGCATGCGAGATTTTCTGCCGCTCGAAGTGCGGCAACGCGATTTCTTGATGACGGCGTTCAAGGCCGTCTACGAGCGCTACGGCTTTGAGCCGATCGAAACGCCTCTTTTAGAGCGCCTAGATGTCTTGCTGGGCAAAGGCGGCGACGAAAACGAGAAGCTGATCTTCAAGGCACTCAAGCGCGGAGCAGCCTTGGAGCGAGCGTTGGAAGCGAAAGAAGAATTGGCCGACGCCGGCTTGCGCTTCGATCTCACGGTGCCGTTAGCTCGCTATTATATGGAGCACCGTGCGGAGTTGCCGCGCCCCTTTCGGCGCTATCATATGGGTCCCGTATTCCGAGCCGATCGGCCCGGCCGCGGCCGCTTTCGTGAATTCTACCAGTGCGATGTGGACATTATCGGAGTGAGCGAAGTCTCCGCCGAAGTGGAAGTGCTGCTGGCGACCACGGGCGCACTCGATGCCGTCGGTTTTTCTGGATTTAGCGTGCGTCTGAATGATCGGCGCTTGCTCAAGGCGGTGCTCGGACACCTGGGGGTGGCCGAGGAACATCAGGCATCCGCCGTGGTAGCTCTGGACAAGCTGGATAAAATCGGGCTTGAGGGTGTGAGCAAGGAATTGCAGGAGCGTGGGCTTGCCGCCGATGTAGCAGAGAAACTGAAGCTGCTAGATGCGCCTGGAATTGGTGAGCTGCCGGCCGCCCAGGGTCTGGAGTTGCTAAAAACGCGTCTGGGCTTGGCGCACGAGGAGCCGGCTCTGATTGCGCTCGGCCGGATTATTTCCGAACTTTCCGAGGTGCGAGGAGAAGCTGTGGCGATATCGATCGAGCCGCTCTTAGCGCGTGGCATGGGCTACTACACAGGCCCCATTTTTGAAGTGGGAGTCGAAGGGGTGCCTTTCTCTCTCGCAGGCGGCGGACGCTACGACGGGCTCGTGGAGCGTTTCGGCAAAGAGAGCGTGCCAGCGGTTGGTTTCTCGATTGGCTTCGAACGCATCGCACTCCTGATGAGCGAACGGGGTGCGTTCCCAGCGGATCTCGCTCGTGTAGATGCGTATGTGACGGTGTTCAGCGCGGAGGATCGAGGCTATTCGCTGAAGCTCGCGGAGTCGTTGCGAAAAGCTGGTTTACGTGTGGTCACGTCGTTGCGAGCAGGCGGGTTGAAGCACCAGCTTAAAGAGGCGAGCGAGCGGGGCGCACGCTATGCGATCATTGCTGGGCCCGATGAACGAGCGCGTGGTGAAGTGCAGCTGAAGAATCTGGCGACGGGTGAGGCGAGTCAGGTGAAGGAGGGGGATGTCGGCAGTTGTCTTCAGGTGGATTGAGCGAGAATGCTCTAGACTCCTTTCAGGAGCTTCTCGAAACAGTTGGGTCGTGGTAGCTTTCGGATACTGAGCCAATTGGGCTTGGCTCACCATCGCGAAGGGACACTCTTAGAATGCGAAACGTTGGACGCTACCTAGCCGTAGCTGGGCTCGTTGCTTATTTCGGTGCATGCACCAGTGAAGATCGAAATTTTGGCGCGAATGGCAACGCGACAGCGGGTCAGCCGAATGGGAGCGGGGGCGGCCCAAGCGGGAAAACCGGCGGAGTGGCTTCGAGTTCCGGTGGAGCGGGCGGTGCGGCTCAGCTCATGGTGGTCAAAGTTCCGTGCAACGTTAGCGCCGAGTGTGACGACAAGAATCCTTGTAACGGGGCTGAGATTTGCGCCGCTAAATTTTGCGCCGCCGAAGGGACGAACGAAGCGAACGGTTCGGCGTGTGTAGCACCCGTGGGCACCGTGCTCGTGGCGGCCGCCGGCGCCGGGAACATGGGAGGCGCTGGAGGCGCTGCGGGTCCCACGCTCATGAGCCCGTCCAACGAGTTCTTTTGTACGAAGGGAAGCTGTGTTCGTGGCTACTGCGGTGACGGCTACATCAACACTGCAGCTGGCGAAGAGTGCGACGACATGAACACGGACGAGAAGGATGGTTGTCGCAAGGACTGCCAGTTCACCTGTGAAACGACAGAGGAGTGCGACAACGGCAACTTCTGCGATGGTGCTGAAATTTGCCTCCCGGCCACACACCAGTGCGCAACAGGCGTGAAGCCAGCTCAAAACACGCTGTGCAATCCGCCGGACAACACAAAGTGGTGCAACTTTGACACGTGCGTGCTGATCGGCTGTGGCAATGGCACTCTGGATGCGGACAAGGGTGAAGAATGCGACGACGGCAACGTCACCCCGAACGACGGTTGCGAGGTCGATTGCAAGTGGACATGCGAATCCAATGAAGAATGTAGCGATAAAAACCTCTGCAATGGAGTTGAAACCTGCGACAAGACCAAGCCACTCGCCCCGGTGTGCAAGCTTGGAACGCCCGTCACTTGTCCCGCGCAGAGTGCTTGCACTCAGAACCTGTGCAACCCTGTGGATGGGCAATGTTACTATCCGCTCATCGACGCCGACGGAGACGGCGAAGCCTCAACGACGTTGGGTGCATGCGGGACCGATTGCAGCGACAAGGATCCCGCGATTTTTTCCAAGAATCAAGAGGTTTGCAAAGACGGTAAGGATAACGATTGCAACACTGCGACCGATGACAACACCTCCTCGACTCGGTACTACCTCGACTGCGATGGAGACGGTTATTCGGGGAGCACGAAGTATATTACCGAGTGCAACCCGCCGCCCCCGATGGCCGACTCCTGCCCTCCCGGAAGTGCGAACACCTGGACCACACTCGCGCCCGACCCCATCAACCGCGTGAATTGGGACTGCGGAGACAACGACAGCCGAGCGACTCCGCGTCAAACTCAATATTTCAGCGACTACTTTGTCAATTACTTAGGCGACAAGAGCTGGGATTACGACTGCGACGGTGTGGAGAGCCAATATAATACTAGCGCTGGCGTTTCCACCGATGCCTTATGCGGATCCAAAGCATGTAGCGCGGGTTATGCGTCGGCAGTTCCCCCCCCCTGTGGCCTTTCAGATAAATACAGCCAGTGCGAGCAGCTGCTTATCTATACATATCCCGTCACCAGGCTTCAGAGCACCGTCCTCCAGTACCCGGTCTTTTACATCTGCGATTCCAACGCCACGTACCGTCACGTGTCTGAACTCCCCCAGAAGTGTCGCTAGATGCGGCTAAGCTGGGGGAAGAGGCCGGATTCCCGGTCTCTCCCGCTGCCCTTAGCGCAACGGCAACTTAACAACCTTCGCCCCACGGGGCGGAGGTTCAATCGGTGGCAGCGAGAGCACCATGCGTTCCAAGCGCGGCAGCGCACGCACGAGCGCCCCCTCGGCGTGCAGCTCCGAGAACGAATGGTCAAACACCAAGACCACCCGATAAATCGAGGCGAAAGCCCGAGCCAAGCAGCCATAATTGGGTTGGCGTTCGACGTAGCGGACGTTGTTGTTGTCCGTTTTGATGTGGCGGCTTGTTTCGGTGAGCGCGCGCGCGATCAATAGATCGGTGCGCCAGGGGTAGCGTTCGGGCTCCGAGTGGCGGCGGCGGAGGCGTTCCACCACTGCTCGGAGGTCGGCCTGTTCGCGGGCTGAGAAGGTGCGAAGCAGCGTATTGAGGTCGGATTCCTCAAGGCTCAAGGTATCCCAGAGATCGTGGCCGCGCGCGGCAAGGATGGCGAAGGCGCGACCCGTTTCAAAATAGTCTTCGAGCTCATCCAGCTGCTCGCGCGGTAGGGACGCTCCCCAGATGATCGGGGATTGTTCGTCGACGACGAACGCTGCACGGGCGTGGCTCTGACCCGCCAGCGCGGCCAGGGTTTCATCAACGCGGAGGGTTGGATTCTCCACAGACAGCGGACGAATACTTGGCGATTCGGGAGCATCGCCGAAGGAGTTTGCATAGACCTTCAAGCGTTCGACCAGGGTATCTCGGGCTTTGGGCGGTTCGTTGAAAACAACGACCAAGCGCCAGCCGTCGCTGATCTCCAGGCAGAGCGTGCGGGCATCTTCGGGCTTTTTAGTACCGAATTCTAAGCGCGCTTCATGGGCGCCGAGGTCACGTTCGATGACTTCAAGAAGCTTTACGAGCGTCGGATTCTTCACGCGTGGAGCCTAGCTGAGAGAGATAGTGACGTTGAGCAGCTTGGCGTTCTCGCGGGCGTGAGCGCTGGCTGGTGAATAAGAATCTGGAACACGTGACGGGCTGACATCGAAGATAGGCTTCGGCGGAGCATCACTGATACATAGAATAATATCGAGCGCATCGACCAATTCTTGCATCGACGCAAAGCGATTCTCAGGGTGCTTGCACAGCGCTCGCAGGATAATCGCTTCAATCCGTGGGTCGAGATCTTCGTTGAGCCAGCTGGGCGGAGGTGCTGGCGAAACCAGCTGGTGGCGGAGAAGCTCCACGCCGAGCTCAAGATCCCAGGGCAAATGCCCGGTGAACATGCGGAACATCACGATGCCTAGCGCGTACACGTCCGAACGAGCATCCACGTGATCGCCGAGCACCTGTTCGGGCGACATGTATTGACCTGTGCCGAGCACTACGTTTTCTTCACCGCCGGTGTCGCACTTGGCCAGCCCGAAATCTAGGATTTTTGCAGCGGTAGGCTCACCGATCGGCCCGACCAAGAAAATATTGTCGGGCTTCACGTCGCGGTGAACAATCCCAGCTTGATGCACGGCGTGGAGGCCGGATGCTAGGTGCCGACTCATCAGGACTGCCGTCTCGGCGGGCAAAAGCTCTCCGCGCCGCAATAAGTGTCCAAGTGTTTCCCCGCGCAAGACTTCCATAATGGAGTAGGGCCGATAGGCTTCGGGTTCGTCGACTTCCAAGATCTGCACGACATTGGGATGGCAGATCTTCATGGCTGCCTGGGCGCCGATCAAAAATCGGCTACGCAAGTCGGGAGTTGTTGCTGCCTTCTCGTCGAGGACTTTGGCAACTACCTTGAACCCAGTGACCAGATCCCGAGCCAGATAGACATCCGCGGTGGCCCCGCGATCCAGATGGTGGATAACCTCGTAGCGCCCACCCAAAACCACTTTGCTCACCTCGATCGAAACGCGCTCCGGAAAAAGCAGCACTCGACTGTCGCTGTCGTCCTCGGCGCCAAGGGCGCGCACTCTGGAATCGAGCTCGTCTGGCTGGTCCGACGTTGGGCTGGCGTTTGCTGGGCTGGCCGACATGGGAGCTCCATCAAATAACATTGATTGACTGCCCAGAGCCAACTTTGCGCCGTGACTGAATGAAACATCTGCTCCCACAGCCGAAAATGGCTATATTTTCGCGTATGCCCAGGTGCCGGGGGAATAATATTCGCGTGCCAAAGGAAAACGCACCTCGAATGCACCTCGAGAGGGCTCTCCGGTGAGAGCATGGCGGCGACGATTCGCCAGGTAGGCGCCTTTCCCTTGACAGTTCACCTTATAGGTGTACTTTGATGACTCGATGATCCATCAAAATCAATCTCATGATTTGGATCGCAGCGGTGGAGTGGGAAGGCTTGGAAGAGGTGCGCAAGGCGCCTGGATATCACGATGAGCCACTGAAGGGCCCCCGATTTGGGGCAACGTTCGATTCGGCTGAGTCGCGGCTATCGGGCGATCTACAAAATCAGGCGGGACATCATTGAGTTCGTGTCCGTCGAGGAAGTCAGCAAGCATGATTACTAGGAGGCAGTATGCGTAAGGCAAAGGCATTGAAGAGCGAGGCCATGAAACTCATGGAGCAACTGTCGGGTGGTCCATTGACTTTGGGTTTAGCTCTGGAATCGCTGCGCAAGGGTGAAAGCCTCTCGCAAGAGGCTTGCGCAAAGCGGCTCAGGATTTCAAAATCCCACCTGTGTGATGTTGAAAAGGGTCGCAAGCTCGTAAGCCCCGAGCGAGCCGCCAAGTGGGCTCGATTACTGGGTTACCCGGAGTCCGTGTTGGTGCGGTTGGCGCTCCAGGCCGAATTGGACGCCGCGGGGCTCAAGTACACTGTTGTGATCGCAGCGGCGTAGCCGTTTCGGTGCCGTCCGGTCAGGTGACGACTGTGATGGTGAGGCCCTAAGGTGCCCCAGAATATTCGCGTACCCAAGGAAATTCGAATTTTGCGGAGTCGTTCGGAAGGGGGCAGACCTTCGGGGCGATTTTAACAACGGAGCGCAAGGTGACACTCTCCGGCTCAGGATGAGCCCATTATTCAAAGGTTTGGTTAGCCACGCACTGATGGCGGTTGTCGGCGGTGGGGTCGGTGGCATCGCCGTTTGGTCTGTAGCTTCCCACGGGGGTGCACCCAAGATCTCGCGCGAGCTTTCAGCGGCGCGGAGTGAGGGCGACGCTTCGGCAGGTTCGCGTGCTTCGGCGAATGTCGTGAGCGACGGGAGATCAGGGCGCCGTCTGGAAGAACGCTTGGCCACACTGGAGCGGCAGACTCGGTCGCAAGCGGCGATCGCTCATTACGTCCAAAATATGGACCCGGACGCGGGCGCGAATGACCCAACTCTGCAAGCGCTGGTGGCCGCGAACAATCCGGTACTTGAAACAGCCGTACGTGGAGTGATGGAGCGTGTGGCTACTGAGCGCAAGGAACAACGCGAGACCGAGGCAAAGAATCGCCAAATGGAGCGAGCCACGAACGCGTCAAACCTACTGGAAGATAAGCTGAAGCTGGATGGAAATCAGAAGGCTCAGGTTGAACAAGCCTTCTTGACGGCGATGGAATCACTCCGAAAACTGCGGGAAAGCGGCCAGGAGGGCGGGCCCGCGCCGGGAGCCGAGCGTATCGATTGGCGACAAGAGATGACGAACGTTCGTCAGACTCTCGATAAAGAAATCTCGGGCGCTTTGAGCGAGGCGCAGCGCAAGTCCTACGGTGAACTCAAGCAGAAGGATGAGGAGGTGCGCGAGCTATCGCGGATGTTCGGCGGTGGCCGAGGAGGTGGCCGCCCTGACCGCGGCCGAGATGGGGGTCCGCCGCCAGGCGGCCCGGGAGCAGGCGTGCCCTGAGTTAGCTTGCGACGACGCTTGGGGCAGCGGCGTCGTCTGGCTTCGGCTCGCGCGCAAGCGCCACCAGAAATGCGGTGACGCCAGCGAATAAGAGGACGCTCGCAAAGTAGAAGTGAAGATCGAGATCCGCTTCCAACGTGGTGAAGTATTGAGCGGCGCAAATCCCGAGCACGCTGACCCAGATCGTGGCGTCTGCCGCTGAGAGCCGGGATTCTGTTTCGCCTGTTTCGCCTGTTTCGCCGGGCCGTTCCACGGCCACCAGCGGGAGCAGGAAGATGAAGTGAACGTAGTAATTGGCCGGGTAGAACAGCACCGGGATCAGGATCAGCGCTAACATGGCGCATTGCTCAAGCGAGCGGCGCCGGCCGATCCAAAAGATGAGCCCTGCGTACAGCGCCACCGCTGAGAGATAGAGCGGGAGCCTCTGCGCGAGCGTGCTGGCCTGCATGTATTCGGAACCTGCAATCACAGCTTTCAAGCTCACGTGATTGACGTGCGGATCTTTGCTCAAAAGGTGCACTTTGTGCAGCCATTCTGGCCATGCCGCAGGCCCAAACAAAACAGAAGTGAAGCCGACCCAAACGGCCACGCAGAGGGCGGCGCTGAGCAACACTTGAAGGATCGGTGCCTGCTCTTTTAGCAAGGTCTTCCAGCCAAACAGGCGGCCATCACGCCGATAATTGTCGTAGGCCCACCACAACGTCGGGATCATCGCGCCCATCAAGGCGGTCATCGGGAAGGCACGGATGAGGCTTGCCATCGCCAGGAAGACGCCGCCGGTCTTGTAGCGCTTCGTCTTCAACGCACACGCACCGAAGGCCAAGTAGGCCATCCAATCGTGGCGCAGCGTGGCCCCGACCCAGTTCGTCCCGAACATGTAGTAATCATTCGCGCCAAAAATCACCATGCTGACCAGTGCAGTGCGCCAGCCAAAGGTGCGCCCGATGAAAAAGAAAGCCAGCGCCAGCAACACCGGATCCAAGAGTGCACCGACCCCCAGCGAGATATCATTGGCGGTGGTACCTGCGAACATCACATACGCAATCGACAGCCACACCGGCGTCGCGTTTCCGCCGTGATCCTTCATGCTTCCCAGGTAATCGCCCGTACCCATGGTTTGACGGAAGTAGCGCATGTCGATCTTGAACGCTTCCCAACGCTCGGGGGAAAAGCGCGCTTTGATGCCTTGGATTTGAGCACGCTGCTCTGACACACGCGCCATCTGGTGGTCGCTGAGATCGCGATACTCAACAGATGCCAATTGATCGAGTGTCACGCCCGGCTGATCTTCGACGTACGCGAGCACGCTTGCTAGATAGACGCCATCGAAGCGGAGCTCCTGGAAGTATTTGGCGACCGGGTAATAGACCCGCATATCGAACGGGTGGATGAACGAAGGAGTATTGGCTTGATGATTGTGAAACTGGGCGCGACCGAGATTGGCAAATGACAAAAGCGCGAGCGCTGCGGCAACACTCAGCGTTCCGTAGATGGCAACAGGATGTGCTCGATAGCGCCCTTTCGCCCACAGCTCACGCAGCACCACGAAGCCGGCAACCGCGGCGGACATTCCGCGAATCAGCGCCACTTGTCGGGCTTCGACAGGCCAATTGTTCATCAGCGTTTGATACAGATCCCAGCCCAAGGCGAGTGGCACTAGGCCGGCCACGCCAAGCCAAACGAGCGGAGTTCCTCGCGACACGATCAGCACGAACGCCATGAGCCCCAAGCCCAGCAACAGTATTTTGCTGCGAATACCGATGTCGGGGCGGACGCCCGAACGCAGGTTCGGGCGCGGCGGGAATGTCGCCGGCGTCTTTTCAAAGGCTTGAAGCTCGGTGAGTGAATAGGCTCCGTCGCCACCGGCGGCGGCAACGCGCAGATAACGCCCTTTTGCCGCAAGCGCACTTTTTGAGCGCGTCTGAAGGCCCGCTCTGCCGATCGCGGGAGCGTCCCAGAGCGGTGAAAATGCGCGATTATCCTCGGAAATCGTGAGGCGATAAATGTCGTTGTTGTCGCCCTGCAGGTACACCGAATCAATGCTGACCACGCGACCCAGGTCGAACGTGGCGTAGGCTGCGGGGCCGTTGAGGATCGCAGAAAGGTCGGTGTTCCAGAAATCGCCATCCTTGGCCGCAACGTTATCGGTCAGCCTGGTTTCGGAACGCACGCCTTCCCTCGAAATCGGCGTCTTACCATTCAGCAAGTTTTCAGAATTGCCTCCCAAGGAGCCCAACCCGGAACCAGAATTGCAGCCGATGAGGAGGAGAGCGCTAGCGAGAGCGGCTCTCAACACGAGCTGAAGCCAGAGGTGTGCGCGTGAATGAACTGCCGGGTTGGCCATAGGTGGCGCGGACTCTAGATCGACTTTCTGGGGTCCCGAAGCGGTCTCGGTCTCTCTCGGAAAACGCCCAAGAAAGGGCCCTTTGCTCCAGCGGCTCGACGTTCGTCAGGCTTTGCGCGTGTGGATCGAACCCTCGGGAGGTCTTCAGCCCGACTCTAAGCGACGCGACGCCTCACGGACACTGCAGGCGCGTCATCACGAGTTGAGTATTTGCAGGATTGAAGCCAACGCTCACAGGGCCACCGGGACCGTAGAGCAAGGCCGTTTGATTCGCGTAACTGGAGAGCGAGGGACCTTCGGTGGCGCTGCTAGCCAAGAGGCCTTGCTGCGAGTAACGCCGAATGCCGGCTTCCGTCCCCACGGCGAACGCCGGTGTGCTGCCCGGGCGCATCGCAAAGAAGAGCGCATTCTGCCCGGTGAGGGGGAAACTCTGCGCGGACTCGGTGACGCCGGCCAGCGACAAGGTCGCGAACTGTGCCGTGAAGACAGCGGTGCGCGTCATGCTGACGAGCTTTCCGTTGGTGTGCTCTAAGAAGACTTCGCGCTTGAGCGTCGATGTGCACTCGGCCGCTGGGACCGTATGGGCCGCCACGGCGACACTGCCCGATTTCGTGATTCTGGCGTGGCTCAAGCGCTTCTGACTCTCCGTGCACCAGACGGCATGCACATCAACGCCGTCGAAGGCCAGCGCGGGCGTTGCGATGTCCGTGCCGAGCGCAATGTCCCACACTGCAACGGTAGGGTTAGTGGCTGCAATTTTCGCCATGCGGAGCGGGCCCGGGTTGTTGGGGCTTGGCCGGTAGCCGAGGTACAGATCCGTTCCGTCGCTCGTGAGGCCACCCGTGTAATAGTAAGGGCTCGGGGCTGGCAGGCCCGAGACCTGGAAGACGCTCAGGTTGGGGGCGGTGCTCGCGGTGCCGCCGCTAGCGCGCGCGAGATACACTTGGGCCAAGTTGGTGGACGTTAAGGCAAACCAGATATCGGCGCCCACCTTCACGCCAGCACCAGGGCTACCCGGGTAACCACCGCTCAGGGCTAACGCATTCCCCTCGTCCGCAAGCGGAGCGAGGAGAGCGGCCGTTGCCAGGTCGAATTTGCCCACCCGGAGCTTGGAGGCCCCGAGCGCTTCGTCCGTCCAGGCAACCCAAACCACGCTGCCATCCAAAACGCTCGCAACACCCGTGGTATTGTAGGTGCCCGCCAACACTACGGAGGTCACTCCCGGCACGTACTTGTGTCCCTCATCGACGCGGCCGTCGCAGGAATCATCAATATCATTGCAGGCGTCGGCGACGATACAGCTGCTCCAGGCGCAACCACTCGAACACGTGCGACTGCCGGAGAGGGTCATATTGCAGGCTTGAACCATGCAGGCCTCGGACGTGTCCTTGCGGCACTGAATTCCATTCGGCACGACGTCGGCGGTGCCGTCACAATCGTTGTCGATGCCGTCGCAGACTTCGGATGCGGGCGCGCATTGGATATGGCAAGCTGCGTCGCAAGAGGGGATGCCGGGTTGAGCGCAGTTGTTTTTGCTGATGGTGCACGAGGCGGGACTTGTGCCTTGGATGCACGTCATCCCTGCGCCGTCGTCACGGGTGCCGTTGCAATCGTCGTCTTGGCCGTTACAGAGTTCAGTACCCGCAGCGCACGTTCCCCATTTGCACTCGTTTCCGACGACAATACAGCTCTTGCTGCCTGCCATGATGGGACAGCTCCCGCCGGGGCTGCAGGCCGCCGTGGTGCCTAAGATGCAATCGAACCCGGGAGCATTGTCCTTCGTGCCGTCGCAGTTGTTGTCCTTGCCGTCGCACACTTCGCTCGACTCACCCCCGATACAGGCGCGCCAGGTGAAACCGGATGGGCCCTGCTCACAAAGCTGCGTTCCCGTCGGGCCATCTACGCAGAGCGTACAGGGACGCGTCCATCCGGCGCCGGGACACACCTCCTGCGCCGCGCCTCCGCTACCACCCATGTTCGCCCCGCCAACATTCGTGCCGCCGCTGCCCCCAGAAAGCAGATTGGCACCGCCCATGCCTGAATTTGCAGCGCCGCCCAGTGACATGTTTCCCGCGCCCGAAGCGCCAGCGTTTCCAGCCATCGGGTTTTCGCAGCGCCCTTGCAGGTTGCAGCGGTAGCCGGGCGAGCAGTCTTTGTCCTTCAGGCATTCGCTTGCGCAGAGCCCATTGCGGCACACAAAATCGCCTGGGCACTCAGAGTTGTACGAACAAGGCTGACCTGAAGTACCGTTCACCACGCTAGGGCTCGACGGCAGCGAACCGCTCACCAGTTCGGTGCGCTCAGCGCAGGTTCCTTGCGTGCAAACCTGCTCGGCCAGGCAATCGCGCGATTCAGCGCACTGATCGCGGCACTTGCCATCGACGCCGCAGAGCTGGGTGCCTGCGCATTGACTGTGATAGGTGCACTCGATTTCATCCGCGAGCTGACAGACGTTGAAAGGCTTGTCGCTCGCCACGCAGCGTTGGGGAGCTGTGCAGTCCCGGGATGACTCGCAGGCCGTGTGGCAACGCCGAAAGGCGCAGGCGAGCGGGGGCGAGCAGTCACTATTGATGAAGCAGCCCTCGGAGAGTTGTGCCTTCAGCACGGCTTCCTTGTCGGAGTTCCCGCAGGCGCCGATGCCCACGCCCATCGCCAAGGCCCACGCGGCAAGGCGAACAGCTTGTTTACGCGCGAAGTGGGCGAGAGGTCGATGATTTCCCATAGTGCCTGCCACGTTTGGCTAAAGTCTGCGGCTGCGTCAAGCTGTCCTTTGGTTACAAGCTTCATCAGCTCAGCACGCACGCCCTACGGCTCTGCGCTTACAAGGCCCAAACATGAAATTATTTAGATCGCCCGTGCCTCCCAGGATGCTGTTTGTGTTTGGCTTTATGGCTGGATGTGGAAGAGGGAACTCTCCAGGCCCCGTTGAAGATTCGGCTGCCGTAACCGGTTCTATTGAGGTGGCGCTGTCGAGCGTGCCTGCCGATGTGGCGTGCGTCCGAATCTCCGTGAGTGGGAGTCGTGAGGCCAGCCAATGGGTCCAGGGCGCTCCAGGCAAGGCGGCCACGTTCAACATGGGTCGCCTGCCCTTGGGCCTGGCTCAGGTCGGCGCGCAGGCTTTTAGTGAAACCTGCAGCAGCGTGGCAAGCGACAGTGTCCCGGCGTGGGTCACGCAAAGCCCCGTCAGTGTCCGCATCGATGCCAAGAACGTCGTTCAGGTTCTACTCAAGCTGATTCGCAACGGTAGGCTCTCGGTCGGCCTCGACTCCGAGGCTTCGCCATGGGTGACGCGCTCGAGCGCGCCCATCAATGTCGCAATATTCGGAGATTTGCCGTACGGGGCGAGCCAAATCGCAGACTATCCGAACTTTCTCGCGAGCGTGAACGCCGATCCTTCACTGACTGTCGCGGTCCACCTGGGCGATATTAAGAATGGTGGCAGCCGCTGTGACACAGCTTACTTCCAGTTCGTGCTCGACGGACTCAATACGCTCAACGCGTCGGTCTTCTATACGCCGGGCGACAACGAATGGACGGACTGCCACCGCGCCAGCAATGGCGCCTACGATCCCATGGAGCGCCTGAGCGTGCTCCGCCGCATGTATTACCCAACTCCCGGTCTCTCCTTGGGGGTCGCCCAACGCCAAGTATTGAGTCAAGCGACCTTCCCAGGCTTCGAAACCTATGTTGAAAACCAGCTCTGGGTGGATGCCGGCACCGTCTTCGCACTCGTGCACGTGGTTGGCAGTAACAACAATTTGCTTCCCTGGTTCGGCGACGACAAGACGGGGGCCAAGCGGGACGACCCCGCACGGCGAACGGCCGAAGTGGCCGCGCGTGAGGCCGCTAACCAGGCTTGGCTCGACCACGTGTTTAGCGTGGCTCAAGAGGAAGACGTGCAGACGGTCGTCATCATGATGCAAGCTGATATGTGGGAGGGAGCGGCCACGGATGGCTTCAGCGCGACGATTCAGAAGATCGCTGCGAAAACCCTCGATTTTGGCAAGCCTGTGCTGTTGCTCCAAGGCGATTCGCACCTCTTCAACGTGGACAATCCCCTTGCCACGGGGGACCTCGCGCACGGGGTCAGCACGCCAGTTCCAAACCTCACGCGCGTCGTCGTCCAGGGTTCGAACATTTTCCCGCGCTCCGAGTACCTACGCCTTCACGTGGATCCAAAGGCAACGCCTCCGTTCAGCTGGACTCGCGTTCCCCACTGACGTTCGTCAGGCTTTGCGTGCGTGGATCGAACCTTCCGTGGCCCGAAACAGCGTACCGCTACCTGTGACGCTGAGCGTGCCGGTGTTCGCTGACACGACAGCGCTTTCGCCTTGCGTGAGTGCCACGCTGCAGCCTTCGGAGGCAAGGAGCAGCGCGCCCTCCGTGCAGAGCCAGATCTCAGCCGTTTTCACAACGCCACTCCAGGATTCTTGATGGAGCCTCAAGCGAGAAAGTTGGAATTCCCGCGCTTCGGTAACATAGATTTCTTCAACACTGCCCGCTTGCACGCCGCAGAGAGGCGCGACATCGAGGGGCGAGAAATCCAGGATCCGGAGCAGCTCAGCGCTGTGCACCGCTTTGGGCGTGAGCCCGCCCCGCAACAC
>Ga0163151_10006427_pt1 | contig 14305 bp, 12 predicted proteins | sample OliLakLV19MP5IB2_FD_145596 | JGI IMG/M metagenome (GOLD analysis project Ga0163151, IMG submission 145596) | Freshwater microbial mat bacterial communities from Lake Vanda, McMurdo Dry Valleys, Antarctica - Oligotrophic Lake LV.19.MP5.IB-2 | ecosystem: Environmental > Aquatic > Freshwater >...
CCCTGTCCACCGAGTCCACCCCGTCCACCAGCGGGCCGGTTTAAAACCCGCCCCACTTTCCCGGGGGGCAGTGGCCATAAAATCGGGTTTGATTTTAGCCTGGCGGTAGGGTTGGTTTGGTTTAGCCTGGCGGTAGGTTTTGAGACGCCCCACCGGGGCGTCTCTACGGGGGTGTTTGCCCGCCGTTCGGGCCCTCTACCCGGCCTGCTCCAGCGTTTCGATCAGGAAGAGGATTTCGGCGGCCATCGTGATGTCCAAATCCGGCGCCGCGGCGAGAGTGCGGTCGCGGCTGCCGGCGACGATGGCCTGGAGGGCGCGGAAGTAAGCTTGGAACGAAGCATCGGCGTCTGGACTGGCGGCGAGTTGCTGGAGGAGGGTCGCCGCCTCGGCCAGGTCACCGGCTTGTAGGTACTGGGTCACGGCCAGGCTGATGCGGCCCGGGCCACCGTGGTTCTCGCCCCCGTCGCGGCGGTAGGCGAGGTAACTGGCGGTGGCCTTGCCCTTTGCCTCCGCGGCGGCGGCGGCGTTGCCGGCGTCGGTCTCGATGCCGGCGAGGATGTTCCATGTCGTCCACGGCTCGGACGCGTGGCCGAACTGCGCGTCGCATTCGATCTTCCGCCGGATTTCCTGCCGCGCTTCATCCAGGCGGCGGAGCTTGCGCAGGGTTTCGGCGAGGTTGCCCCTGGCTCTCCCTTCACCCGCCACGTCGCGGATTTCGACGCGCATGTCCGCAGCCTGTCGGTAAAAAGCTACAGCTTCCTCTGGACGGCCGAGTGCATCGTCATACAGCATCCCCAACTGCCCGAGCGTACTCGCCTGCCCGGCGACATTTCCGAGCCGCACCACGATCGCGAGCGATTTCCGATAGGCCTCCTCCGCCGCTTCCGGCTGGAGCGACTCCTGGTACACTATGCCGGTCTGATGCCAGCTCACGGCGACACTGCCCGGTTCGTCCAGCTTTGTGAACCGTTCACGCGCTTCGGCATGCGCTGCGAGCGCCTCCGGGTAGCGACGCTGAAGCTGGCGGACGGTACCAAGCTCACCTTTGCCCACGGCGACATCCCTGGCGCTATCACGTTGCTCGGCGCGATGGATGTGCTCTTCGTACGCCGCCGCCGCCTCGTCGAGCCGGCCCAGAGCGAGAAGACAGCGGCCTTGCCGAGAGAGGCAGACGGACGCCATTCGTTCCGCGTCTTTGTTGGCACTGGCCTTCGCGATCGACTCAAAGTGCAGCCGGGCTTCGCCAAACAACGGCAGGGCCTTTTCCGCTCCGCCGGCATCAAGCAACACCTGGCCCAGCAGATTAGTAGCCATCGCCAGGTCGTAATCGGCGTCGGGATACGCCCGTTCGCCCGCCGCCCGGGCGCACTGGATCAGCTGCTGCACGCCTTCAAGCGCCTCGTGTAGTTGCCCCCCGGCAAGCTGCTGCTCGATGCGGGTCCCCGTTGCCTCAAACCGCGCATGATTCCAGGCCTCACCCAGCGCCGCCGCCGCACGGTCGCGCACCAGCCCCACCCGCTCCACCAGCCGCGGCTTGCCGGCAAATTGCAGCAAACTGTAAAGCGAAGTGGCCAGACCGATCGTCGCCTCCGCCTCGCCCGCGCGCTCGACAAGGCCAAGCAGCACAAAGAGGTTCGGCAGCTCCAGCAGCGTCAGGGTCGCCGCGACTTCGGCGTTTTGGCTCTGCTGCTGCTGGAGGAACTCCGCATACCCACGCTTCGCCTCGACCCACCGGGCCGTCAGCGCCTCGCGCTCCTCGGCGTCCATCCGCCCGCGCAGGTAGGGGCAGAGCGCGGGATTCAGCGTGAGGTGGTTAAAGCGATTTGGCGTCGCCAGCCCCGTCGCGATCAACTCGCCCGCCAGCGCGGTCACGTCCGCCATTTCCCACGCCATCATCACGCGGAGCACGTCCAACTGGACCCCGCCGTGAAACACCCCGAGCACACGCGCCCGGTCCCGGTTCGCGGGGGACAGGCGGCGGAGGGACAACTCGACGCTGGCGAAGACCGACTGCTCCCGGTTGCCGGGGAACTGGTGCTCCATCTCCGCCATCAGTTCCACGAGCGCGGCGTGGGTGGCCTTTGCGCCCTGTTGCCGCAATGAGGGTGCCAGCAGCGTCAACGTCCGCGCGTGGCCGTGTACGGATTCAACGAGTTGTTCGATCTCCTCGCGGGCGGCATCACTGACTCCCCTACCGTCTCCACCCGCGGTATTCAGCGAGCGCTCGACCAGCTTCACGGCGTCATCACGGTGGAGCTGGTGCAGTTCGAGCCGCTGACGTTCCGCATCGAACGGCGCGGGGAGTGCCTCGCGGCTGGTGAACACGAGGCGCGTCTCACCCACCGCGTTCAGCCGGGCGCAGAGCCCGAGGATCGCGTCCAGTTCGAGTCGCGCCTCCTTGGAGAGCAACTCCGGGGTTTCGATGAAGGCCGGCAGAAGGATGCTCTCCATGTTGTCCACCACAATCAGCGTTGACTGCTCCCTCAGGACCTGTTCGATGGGGTGGAGGGCTTTTTCCAGGTCCTCGAACGTGGCGGCCGAATAACCCGGCACCAGCTGGCTGCCGATGGTATCGAGCACCGCAAGTCGATTGCTGTGGGTCTCCACGGAGACAAATACCGCGCGGCGCAGTTGATGCGAGCGCACCATCCAGCGGGCGAACTCGGCGGCGAGCGCCGTCTTGCCCTCGCCCCCCTGGCCGCGCACCACGGCGTAGCGGGCCCTTCCTTCCGGCCGTAGCAGCCGCTGGAGCGCGAGCAGTTCCCGGCTGCGACCGACGAAGCCGGTTTCGGGGAACGGGGGAAGATGGCCGAGGCGGTTGGTGAGGGCGGTCTGGAAGTCCGCGACGGTCTGCTTCGCCGGCGTGGTTTTAAAGAGCTGCGGGTCGTCCTTTTCCTGGAAAAGCACGGGCACGAACCAGTCCTCCAACCGCAGTTCCCCCGCGCCAAAGACACGGCCCCGAAAGGGATCGTCCTTGAGATCGCGCTGGCCGGCGAGCATGGCGTCGCCTACCCGTTGGCCCCCGGCGAGCGCCCTGTAAAACACGGCTACAAAGCGCCGGGCCGTCTCGACCAGCACGCTGTGGCTCATGGCCACCACCGAGGCCACACCCACCTTCAGCAGTTCCGAGGCGACGGATTCAGATGTCTGCTCGGCTTGCGCGCTCTGGCAGGCTTCGAGAAACACCAGCGGGATGCGGTGTTCGCGTAGGAGCGGACCGAGTTCGCTGGTGTAGACGGTGACGTGCCGGCGCATCGTCAGCTTGCCGGAGTCCTCGGGCCGTTCGAAGCACAGTCCGCCGAGGCCCACCTGTTTGTTATAGGTGCCATGGCCGTCGAAATGGACGACATGGTAGGGCTTCCTTTCGGCGCGGGCGCGGTCCAGCTCGTCGCGCAGGGCCGGTAGCGTCGGCGGGCTGAGGACGTGGATATGGACCAGGCCGGGCAAGGCTTCCATGGCTTCGACCAGCGGAAGGGCGCTCACGCGGTGGTCGATAAAGCCGCACGCTTCGTCCTCCGGCCGCGCCGTCACGAGCAGGATGCGGATGGGGGGGGCGACGACGGGCACGTCGAGCACCTTGACATTCGGCAGGCGCCGGCGAACGCGGGTCGGTTTCGCGCCCTGGAACAGGTAGGCCTCGCCATCGTGGAGCAGCTCCCACGGCGCCTTGAGCAGTTCCGTGGCGGCTTCTTTCGCGAGGCTCACGTCCGCTTCGGGTGCGCCGGCTTCAAGCCCGGCGTCCACATGGACCGAGAAGCGGCGGCCGGCGTGGCTGTTTATCCTCGCCCAGGCCTGCATGACGTTTGCCGTGTGAGCGGGCGGCATGGCCTGGGCGAGCAGGAGTTGTCCCCATGCGAGGAGGTTCGCCTCGACTTTCATGGCCCGGTCCATGAGGTAGTGGCTCGGCCAGACGGCGAATTGTTCGAGGTACCATGTGATCTCCCCCGCCTCGATCGGGCCGAGGGGGGCGATGAGCCGCCAGCTTTGCGCGCTGTGGACGTGCGGCTGGCCGGGTGTGGCCGGCTCATAAACGAGCCTCGCGCGGGCGGAGGCACGGCGGAGGCCGTCCTGCTCATGGAATTTCAGGTCGGTGAGTTCGAGGACGAGTTCCTCCAGCGGCTCGGCTTTTGGCTGGGGGATGGGCTCGGGGTCGGCCGGCGCTCGTTTACCCAGCGCGACGAGAAGAGCATCTATCGCAGCCTCGATACCACCGGCCGCGCTGCTCACGGAGATGTACAAGGGCTCCTCGCCGAAGAGCATCTCCAGCACACCGAGCCTGGTACCGTTCAGCGAGAGCGGGATGACGGGGAATTTGTCCTTACCGCGATCACCCTGGAGTTTGAGCGCATGCTTTACCTCTCGGCCTACCCAGATCGACTGCAGCGCATCCGGGCTGACCACTACTACAAAAGCTGATGCGTCTTCGATGGCCTTCTGAACTTCTGGCCAAAGCGGATCCCCGCCCCGCATCTCACGCGAGTCAATCCAGCCGGCCTGGCCCAGGTCGGCGAGCGCCGAGCGGAGGCTGCGAACGAAGGCGTCGTCGGCCGTGGTGTGGGAGATGAAGAGGTTGGTCATATCGAACGGGTGGGCGGCATGGGGTGGAGGGTACTTGAGCCTTGTGAGGTGGCCTTACGAAGGAGCGCGCGGCAGGATAGCCTTCTCCGCATCTTCGAGCTCTTCCTTTCTACGCCAGTATCCGATCTTTTTCATCAAGAGCCTCGCCTCTGCGAGGTCGTGGGCTGGAGATTCCCAAGGATATTTCTCCTCATTAAAGTAGAGACGAACTCTATATAAGTGAATGTCCACGGAATATATTGGCATTGGGCCGCGTTGAGCTATCTCATACGCCTCGTCAAGATCAGCGACTGCACTCAACCTGTCCTCATGGATATCTTTTGTGCAAAGGTACCAAGCACGCGTTAATAGTCCTCGCGGCAACTGATCATCTACTCCTGCTTGGCGCAGGCCGAATAGCGAGTGCTCCAAATGCACTTGACATATTTCAGACGTACTTTGGCCTAAAATAGCACTGTATAAGTTCGTTCTTGCAATCGTTAAATTATCCATCGCCTTAGTCAGAAGTGATAGCCCCTTTTGCTTTGCCCATTCGAATGTGCGATTTGCTCGTTGATTAATTAGGCCGCATTTTTTAACCAATCGCGAACATTCTTGCGTACTTAATTTCCCTCCTAGGGTTAAAAGCCACGCTGCCTTTTCTATTTCAAAGGCAAGAAGTTCACAATATCGAAATCCGCCAATCATCTGTAGCAAACCGTCGTCGGGACTATTTTCCTGATATATTTTCTCTGCTTGTTTGAAGTGATTCAAGGCTTCGGAAAAGTTACCTGCCTGTACGAGCACTTCAGCCGCAGTAGTTCTTATGGCACTCCGCCAAACAAATATATTACTTTTATCGGCCGAAGTTACTGCTTCTTCAGCTCGAACTTTAGCATCATTCAGTTGCCCTAGATACAGAAGGACTTCGCTCAGATTACTCCCTTGAATTGCAGCCTCCTCCCAATATTCGTGTTCAATACACATACTTACGCATGTCATGAAGGGGACAAGCGATTCGCTAATGCGGCCAAGAGATCGCAAATAGTAGGCAGCATCAGCAAAGACAATTGCAGATTCCTCTCCGGTGATTTCAGGCACAACTCTCGTCCAAGGCCTTGAAAAAAAATAGGATACCGCGTCCAAACTAGAGGCAATGGCGCCTATTTTGTTCATGTTATAGTATTTATTTCCTCTCAAGATTCTTCCACGATACACCGAATTGTGCACTTCTTTCCAGAGACCCGCTAAGCACCCATGCGCCACGGCCTGGTACAGGGGCTGGAGCTGCTCCAGGGTGGGGGTGTCGCCTTCGTGGGTGGTTTCCGTTAGGTATTCGTAGAGCCGCCGGTGGCCGGCGCGCCAGGCGTCGGGGTGTTGGTTTTTCAGCCGGGCGGCGAAATATTCGCGCAGGAGGGGGTGGGATTCAAGGGCAACGAGGCCGGCGGCGTTGCGGGTTGCAGTGAGGAGCCGGGCCGCTTCCAGTCCCGTCAGGCTGAATTCCCAGTCTTCCTCGTCCAGATCCACGAGCGGCTCGGTAAGGTCGGGGATCAATGTATTTCGCAGCGCGGCGATACAGCCGGCGTCGGCCGGCCGGTCGAAGAGGCCCATCAGGCGGAGGATCGCCAACTCGCGCTTGCCCTCCTCGCCACCCTCCGCCAGCCGGCGTTCGTAGGCCGCCATGGCGCGGAAGGCATGGCCGTCCTGGGTCCTTGCGTCAGCCTTCTGGAAGCCCACCCGGTCCCGCCGGCGCACGTCCCCGCCGTGGGCGCGGGCGAGGTAACTGCCAAGCAAGTTGATCGTCAGCGCGTGCCCCTTCACCTCCTCCACGAGGGCCTCCTTCTCCTTTCGGGCACCTGTCACCCCGAGGGCTTCGAGGAGGTGGACGCCGGCGTCCGTCGAGAGGCGGAGGAGGTCGTGCTGGACCACCGTTTTCCCCAGGTAGGCGCGCAGGTCTGTCACGGCGTATCGGGTAGTGACCAGGCACAGGCCCTGGCTGGACGCGGCGAGGCCTTTGAGGAGGGCGGTGAGGCCCTGGTCTTTCAGCTCGCCGGGGGTCGGGGAGGTCGGGGCGTACTGGAGCGGCTCCAGGCCGTCGAGGACCAGGAGCGCGCGGCGCCGGCCCACGAGTTCGGCGAGGCGTTTCCCTTTGTCGTAGGCGCTCCGGGGACTGTCGGCCATCGCCGGGTCGCCAAAGAAGGTGAGGGCTTCGCGGAGGAAGAGGTCGGACGAGGCCGCGTGTTGGTCACGGCTGCCCTGGCTGTAGAAGGACCACGCGAAGGCCCCCTCACAACCCGGCCAGTTGTGAGAGGCCATATCGGCCAGCCATTTTGCGACCAGCGAGGTTTTCCCTTCTCCACCGAGGGCAACGAAGGTCAACACGTGTGGGCGGCCCGGTTCGCTTTTCTGGGCTTTCTCCCAGGCCTTGTCCAGCAAGTCGAATTCGGACTCGCGGCCGACGAGTTCTGCCGGAGCGTAGCGCACGATCCGGTCGATATCCACCCGGAAGCCGGCGGCAACCACCGGTGGGATCTGGGCGACGAGCCGACAGAGGTCGTCCTTGTCGGCGAACTCATAGTAGATGTGGTTGGTGCTCCGAACGGCCTCGCGGTGGGCGAGTTGGAGGGCGGTCAGCTCCGTCGCCTCCGGTCGTTCGTGATCGGCCGGCGCGTCGCGAACGGTAGCATCCTTCGCGAGGAACACAAACACCGGGATGCCCATCTCCCGGGCCATGTAAAACTCCATCTGGGTGTACGAGCGGCGGGGGGCGCCATCGACGCGCACGTTCGGCTCCACGCCGTACCGAAACCCCACGAGGTGCACCACCGCCTCGGCGTCCTTCAGCTTGCCCCGCAGCATCTGTTCGACCTCGCGGTAGTCCGTAGCAAAGCCGGGTTGATTGATCGCGTGGCACTCCTTCGTCTCGATCACGTTCGCCACCGCATCGCGGAACGAGGCAAACTCGGCCGAGACGCCACTGAGGAAGATGACGGGATAAGTCTTCATGGGCTGGGGACCGCGTACGTAAGAGAGAGCGAAAGAATATAACACTCCGGGACATGCGCATGATCATGGTCGACCGGGGAAATGGAGTGATGATCAGTGGACACAACGTCACCGAGAGCACGGCGGGTGGGTACCATCTCCAACGCGCACCGGCTACACTTGGCAGTCATAGAATCCGGGCTTCGTAACTACGCTGCGCTTTCCTCGAAGCTCTCAACGCACGGCGAAGTTCACTTGATGGCCGCAGAAGGTGGGCGCGCCATGGGACCTCTACGGGCAGAAACCCATCCACATGCTGAAAGCCACGGCCGGCATCGAGGGCGAAGGGATTTCGCCCGTGGAGGCCCTCGCCATGGAGGTTGGCATACGGTCCGGCATGCGAACACACCAAAGGCCGGAGGCCTGGAAATTCCCCACAGGGGCGTAATTCAATCGCGCGCGCGTAGGAGCCTGTAAAAACTGTAAAAACTCCCTGATCTTCGCGCGCGCACGCGTGGGAGCCTGCAAAAACTGAAAAAACACCCTGTCGACCGGAGCCATCGACCTTTGAAGGCATTCGAACGCAGAGAGCCACTGCCATACTTTGGAGCAAAAACGAGAGCCTGCGGAACGTGTCGCCAGCCGGCCGGTGGTGTCCAGCGAGGTTCTCCCGGGAATCGATGTGGACGACGTGGAGACGACCTTCGGTGTGTTCGGCTACTTCCCGGCGTTCAAAATGGCCGTCGGGGGCGAAACGAGCGCGGAAGAGATTCGCGAGGGCGCCATCACGGACGCAGATACCGAGAGCGTAATTAACCTGGCCATCCAGGACATGCGCGCGCTCAAGGTGCAGCGCTCCTTCGATCTCGCTACGAACTTCGAAGAGGCCTTCGTGACGATCATGACGGCCACGGCCGAAGGTGGGGGCGAAGGCGAATAGCCTTCCTTTATCTGGAGTGAAGTGATTCGCCAGGATGGCCTAATCGTAGTGTCGGGGGACCTACCGCCAGGCCACCTTAGAACCGAAATACCGTGCAACTGGAAGACAATTACGCCTCGATGGCCACTTGTCGGTTCAAACGAGACGACCTATACTTATGAATGGAGACTTAAGAATGGCGATCACTCGGCGCGGCCGACCCCAAATTGGAATTTGGCATAGCCAATACTCGTCAGTCAGAAATCATCGCCCCCAATTCGAAACAGAGCTAGGTCGCCCCAAGATCTAGGCTCTTTAGTGGCAGAACATATAGTCAGACCTGCGTCTTAAAATGTCATTTGAAGGAAATTCAGAACACCTTGCGCTGCTTCAAGATGGAGTTGAGCGGTGGAACGCATGGAGAAAGGCCAATCCTAACATCCGGCCGAATCTTTCCGGAGCTATTTTGCATCGTATTGCTTTACCTGGTGTCAATTTCTCACAAAGTGATCTATCCAGGGCCGACTTCAGAGGTGCGTCTCTTGCCAATTCCAGTCTACACTTTTCTAATCTGCACGAAGCAAACTTTGATGAGGCAGATTTGTCACATTCTTATATGAGGGGGGCGGACCTGAGCAATGCAAGCCTGCGAATTACTGATCTTGGTGGAATCACCATGCCGAATGCAATATTAGTGTCATCCAATCTCGAAGCCGCAGCTCTTGGGGGGTCCAATCTAAAGAATGCCGATCTGTCTGGTGCAAATCTAAAAGATGCGCAGTTGAACGAAGTAAACCTATCAGGTTCTATTTTTCGCAATGCAAACCTTACCTCATGCCTATTTTCCGAGACTTTCATCACTGATGTTGACTTTTCAGATGCTCAAGGACTAAGCAGTTGCATCCATGAACGTTGTTCATTTATCGATCACTTAACGCTCACCAAATCTCCACAACTACCTATTGAGTTTTTGCAAGGTGTATGTCTTTCAGAAAAACTGATACAGGACTACTTATTTGGCACTTCAATAACCGTAGTATTTACACAAGAAGGCTGGAGTGATTTAGGCCTTGTTCGGCTTGCTTTAAAGAATATGATCGGTGAAGGATTCAAGGTCGAAAGTAGTGATGACCGAATTGTAGTAAGACTTAAGTCACAAGAACTATTAAACAGAGCTCTCGATGTAATTGGCGCTGTGTTTTGCTCGTTAGAGTCGCTCTCACCAGGGGGAGTGTCGCAGCTGGGCATTGAGTCGCGCGGAATCGATCCAGAGTATGTAACCGGTGAGGATCTCAGCTTCTATTGGACCAACTTAGGCGTGCGTTGGCGAAGCCCTCTAGCACACAACACTTTTAAGAGTGCTACAGTGAGTGGGTTACTTGAAAGCCTTGATTTCATACCATTAGGACCTCTTCTACGAAACTATCTTTTGTATTTCACAGAAAAGGTAAGGTCACCAGATGAGGAGGAAGAACGACTTCGTAGAATTCACGCGCGTCTTCTACCTGCCCTCGAAGCCCTTATTGGTGTAAGAACATTACCAAAAAGAACGCAAAACTTGCCTCCAACAACAATGGAAAAGTAAGGGTTGTACTGCGAGGACTATGGAAATTGAAGGATGTTGATCCCCGGAGCTACCGGCCGCTGGATAGCCGCGCCAGGGCGATTAGGATCGCGATAAACGGTCATCATTCCTACATGCCTCAGACCTACGAATCGATCATCAGGTGTTTTATCTCGTCTGCGAGCTATGCACTGCCTGTCAGGCTTTGGCGTATTGACACAATAACACACATTAAATTCTTCCACCCAAAAGCTGTCATGCCCACTCCTGGTAAGTGATCTCACGCCCAACCGGGTAATGCAAATGGATGTCTTAATCGACCTATCAACTCCGATTCTCACGGCCGTTCTGGTAGGCATAACTGGATACTATGCATGGGTCACACGAAAAATGATGAAGGTGAGCGAGGAATCGCTCGCGTTGCTCAGGGAACAGCACGGGGCAGCCGTACGCCCATACGTCTCAGTCCGGGTAGAACTTGGCTCGGAAGCAATCTACTACCTTGTGATCGAGAACGTTGGACGATCGACCGCCACGAATCTGAAGCTGTCGATCGATAGACAATTTGAAATCATAGCCGCCCCTCCAAACGACATATCCGACATGCACCTCTTCAGTGAAGGTGTGAGCTTCTTAGTTCCTGGGGATAGGATTACATACGGTTTAGTCGCTGGACACGGAATATTCGGCCCTTCTCGTGATGTCACAAGATGGCCTCTTCAGTTCGTGATCACAGCCGTCTATAGTCACGGGATGATGACTTACGAGGAAAAGACCGAGATCGACCTCAACCGGTACGAAGGAATTATCCAGTATTTCGGCCCAATCCCTAGCGCGATACATAAGCTGACCGCCGAACTGAAGGGCGTTCGCTCTCTGCTCAACAAGAAGCTATCATAAAGCCCCACCGCCAAACATGATTACGCCCGGGAGACCATCAAGGCCCTGGGCTTCGCCCCGCTTACAGATTCCCTCCCCTGCCGGCGCCGGCCTCATCGATGTGCGCGTCTGCGCAGCAGGTTCTCCATCTCCTCCATGTGCGCAACCTTGCGCAAATGGGCATCATGCTCCCGGCGGTATTTCTTCGACTTGAAAGCGCTAGGGGGCCAGTCGATTCAAGTTTCGAGCAGTTGCCTAGCGGTGTTCGGCCCAACCCTCGGCGCCGTTGTAATCCTGTACGCACCCTCCGCTTCCAGCCGCTGCCCGGTCGTCATCGAGGGCAAATTATTCTGCTCTACTGGCTCAGCCTGAGTCCTTGCGCGCTGTGATGTGTAACACGGACAAACATGTCGAGCGAACACGGTGTAAACGAGTTAATGTGGTCCTATTGGCCAGACTTCTTATCCAAGGCTTTCGGATCTCCGAATTCGCAGTACACAACCCGCGTATCCAAATCTTTATCGAACTCTGCCAAAAATAAACTTCTAAGAAGACCGTTCTTACGCACCTTAGCGTCACAGTGATTGGTTATCCGATTAAATTTAGGGCAAACTACATGATTCACATTGCCCTTCATGTCTGTCACGACAGTGACGTTTCCGTCAAGAACATAACAGTAAACAGTATCAGCGGCCATAGGACAAGCTCTATTCCAGTCAGGCTTGAGGAAAAGACAACACACTACAGATCAGGTCGCCCAGTTGTGATAATGTACATAGATTCTCAAATGATACAATAGCGCCCCCCCACGACGACAGCTCACTCGTAGGATCGTCCTGGATGCGCCTATTGCGCTCCTATTGCAGCCAGGCGGCGCCGGACTGCCTCTCGATGTACAGAGCCCGAAGGAGGTTCACCGCTGCCTTGTAGTCCCTCAGCCGGAGGCGCAACTCATCGCCCTCCCATACGAGGGTAAGCTCATCCTCGCATTCCTGCGCGGCTTGAGCAGCCCGCGGCGGGCACAGAGGCGGTAGATGTCGGCGGCTTCGGTTCGGCGCATGCCGGAAGGTAGCATGCCGGGGAGGTGTTTCAAATTTGCACCTTCACCGCATGAACTTCTTCCCGATGTCATCTAGCGTCTTTTTCACAAGTTGCTCGGCCCTTTCCTCTGCAACCTCCTGGATGCGCTTTTTAACCTCCTTCTTATCCATGGCTTTATCGAATCCATCCCGAACGGCCTCCAGCAGTGCGAATCGCATGGCAAAGACCGCATCCAATATCTCGGCATTGGTTTGCTCCTTAAGAAGTTCAGCCCTCTTGTCCCCCGCATCGCGATAAGTCTGGATCAGTGAATCGTACATTTCTGTCTCTTTCCCAAGGCTATGCAGGATCCGCTCATCGCTCGCTAGACTTACGTCAATGAGCAGGGAGAGCGCTCCACCCATCAGAATGATCGTGAAAATGGCTTCAATCGCCATTAACCACTTTGGCTCCTCAAAACCCAGGAGTAGTCCAAGTTGCCCCCAGACAACGGTTACAATCACCAATCCTGTGCTGGCGACAATCGCCCACACCATCCGTCGAATCGCTCGCATCTGTGACCTACTTTGTTGATGGATCAAAAAATCCAAAAACAGAAAGAACCGAGAATGAATGGCTAGATGCAATAGCTGGCTAAAAGACAACCATGCTCCACTTTCAGTAGTAGTACCACAGCTTTCCGCAGTCATCCCCTTACTGACCAGAAAACGTAGAAGCCCGGTGGCCCTCGGGCTTCGGTGTCCATGCTCGCGACGCCGGCGCGGTGTCGCGACTTACCTGGCCAGGAGATCCGATTCTTGTCGACTTCACAACGTTTCCGCCAGACTGTTTCCTCGCAGCGAGCCTAATAAGCCCCTATCACCTCACTATAGTCGCGCCGAGAATCGTAATGAAACACCTCTTCCTAGCATTGATCGCAGGCCTGTTGCTCTCCGCATGCGATGCACTCACGGGTGATCAAGGTGAGATCGGACCGAGCTATATCCAAATCTTGTGGATGGATAGATCAGGCGGCGATCCTGTCCGGGTGAATCCCGTCGATGTAAACAATGCCGGCCAGCACGTTCGCCACGTGCTCCGAGCCGTTTAGCCGGCGCCACTTCTTCTCGGCTTCCTGGCATAGCCGGAACGCCATCGTCAAGACGGTTTCACGCGAGAAGCAGCCTCGCACTTTCGCCGTTCGAAGCCTGACTGTGGCAAAGGTCGATTCAATAGGATTCGTCGTTCTGAGATGTCCCCAGTGCTCAGCGGGGAAGTCGTAAAACGTCATCAACTCGTCACGATCCTTGACCAGGCAGGCCGTTGCCTTCGGGTACTTCGCCGCATAAATCTCGACGAAGTTCGCATAGGCCTGCTTGGCAGCGTCTTTTGTTTCCGCCATCCAGATCTCCTGCAATCGCTCTTTGGCTCTGGTCTGCTGAGATTTTGGAAGGCTGTTCAATACGTTCGCTGTTTTGTGCACCCAGCATCGCTGCTGTTTGCAGCTGCCGAAGACTTCGTGCAACGCCTTCCAGAACCCGAGGGCACCGTCACCGACCGCCACGCTCGGACCCCTTGCAAGGCCCCGCTGCTTGAGGTCCAGCAGCACCTCGCGCCAGGATGCGGCACTCTCCCTGTAGCCGTCCGATATGGCCACGAGCTCCTTGCGGCCCTCCTTTGTCGCTCCGACGATCACCAGAATGCACTGCTTCTCTTGGTCGTGCCGGACATTGCAATAGATCCCATCTGCCCAGAAGTAGACGTATTCCCGAGCGCGCAGGTCGCGCTGTTGCCAGTGCGCGTACTCTTCGCTCCACACCTGTTTTAGGCGCGAGACGGTCGGTTGCGAGAGTCCCGCCGCGTTCGGACCCAAGAGCGCCGCCAGGGCGTCGCTAAAATCACCGGTCGAGATCCCTTTCAAATAAAGCCAGGGAATCACCGCCTCGACCGAGCGACTTTTGCGCAGGTACGGCGGCAGCAGATTCGAGTGAAACCGGAGGCGCGGACCTTCAGCCGAGCGATCATGCACGCGTGGTACCTTTACCTCAACGGAGCCGATTCCGGTCTGAACCGAACGCTCGGGCAAGTACCCGTTGCGCACGATCCGCCGGCGGCCCTCCGCGTCGATCAGGTGCTCATGCTGCTCGATAAACGCAGCGATCTCGGTCTCAACGGCCTGGGCCAGAAGTTGTCTGGCGCCGGCACGAAGCAACTCGGTCAGCGGATCTTCGAAAGCGGCAGCCTGATGCTTCTTAAGCGAAAGAACGTTATTCTTGTCCATGGTGGCGTATCCTCCTTCTCCAAAGGGTGATGACTTCGACAATCATCAGGATACGCCGCCTTCTCTATTTATGCCCGTCCACAACTTTCGAATGTAGCTC
>Ga0163151_10006429_pt1 | contig 14300 bp, 13 predicted proteins | sample OliLakLV19MP5IB2_FD_145596 | JGI IMG/M metagenome (GOLD analysis project Ga0163151, IMG submission 145596) | Freshwater microbial mat bacterial communities from Lake Vanda, McMurdo Dry Valleys, Antarctica - Oligotrophic Lake LV.19.MP5.IB-2 | ecosystem: Environmental > Aquatic > Freshwater >...
ACGTAATTTAGGGAGGCGCGCGGCAGCGCATCGAAGACTTCCGGCAAGTCCTCCCCATTCGCTGGCGCACCATCAAGGCAAGACCGGGGATGGGTCCACAAACGCGCAGGGCCAGCGCGAATTATCCTCTTTTGCGCGGCCGATAGGGGTCAAGGTAATTGACGAGGATTGTGGTGCGGTCCGCCCAGTCTATGGACAAGCCTACATCCTCGACGTAGCGTGCGTAACCATAGGTGCCCGGCGCGCGGCGCTCGGCTGGGAGAACGTGCCCATGGCGCCTGTCGGACCCAGAGGGGAGCATGATAGGAGGAACGTGTTTATGACACCGACACCGCCGGCTGGCTGGACTCAGTGGATTTGGGTTTTCGTCTTATTTGGCTTCGTGGGTGCTGCGATCACCGTGACCGCCATCGCGCCTGCCGCCGCTGATGGGACGGTGACGATGCTACTTGCTAGGAAATTCGGCACGCTAGTAGCAGGGCTTGGCATCGGAGCGATAGTTGCTGCTGTTTTTAGGCTCTTCGCACGGCGCTCGTTGATGTGGTTTGAATGGGCGAACATCATTGCTGTCACCGGCGTCCTTTTCTTTATCGCGGTAACCATCGCGGTTCCTCCATCGGTGAGTGGCGTATCCGAAGTTCCGACGGCATCCTCGCGCGGCGCGGAATCTGCAATGGATTTCTCCAAATACGCCACCCCAACGAACGTCGCTCCCAAAGGTCTTTTTGACGACCTAGTACCCGGTTCTAGCAAATCAACGCCGGCGGTAGTAATGAAAGTCCGAGACTCGGTCGGCGCATTACTCCTAGAATACAAAGCCAAGCATGAGGCGGGACAGTGGGAGGTCAAAGATCGTCAGGCAAGGCGACTGCGTGCTCCGTCTCTTGATGCGCTGGTGGACAGCTATGATTTGGTCATCGGAAAGGTTGGCTCATCGCGTCACCTTCAGGCGCTTGTTGTTTTCACAGTCCCCGCCTTTTCGGAGGGTGCCTTAGTTGTAAAGACCGATGGCACCTGCAAGACGGCGGACATTCCTAAGCAGTATGTGCCGCCAGGTTGCGCGATCGCCGGCTTCGACCACTTGCTACGGTGAAAGAGCGCGTCCTGGGAGCTATCACGTTGCTGCTAATCCCCAGACCTGTAGACGAACAGAACGATGATTCTTCCTCGACCTGAGAAGCTCAGAGAAATGATCGGCCAAGCCCTGAAGGACAGCCGGCCGGCGACGCACGCGCGCCTGGTGAAGTCGGGGAGCCTGGGGCAGTACGTGGAGATGCGGGCGAAGGCAGCGGAGCAGCAGCACCAGCACGCGATGGAGTGGATCCCGGAAGAGGAATTTCGGAAGCGAAACCAGATGCAGCGGGAGAGCTCGGTGTTCGGGCCGATGCAGTGGGCGACGCAACGGGAAAGCGCGATAGTCGAAAGCGCGCTGGCGCAAGCCCTGGAGTTCCTGCCGGACGAAACTACCTCGCCCCCGTAGGAAGCGTAGATCCGAAAGCGCGGTGCGCCAGCCAAACAAAACGCCCCGAGTGGCAGAGATTCACAGGGCTACAATTGCCCGAGAAGATGCCAACGCGGAGCGCGAAGAGGATTGTCCGCACGGATCCAAATTTCGTCAAGGCCGAACGCGCCGCGGCAGCGCACATCTACGACCGCCCCACGGCAGTCAAACTCGTATGGCAGCCCGTTCTAAACTCAGCGGCGCCAGAGATAGCAATTTTGGTTAAACCACCGAAAATCGGAAGGAGACAAAAATGGGCGCACACGAACTAGCGATCAAGGCTCGGAAGCACTGGGCACAGTGGCTCCCGAAGTGGACGGATTATCCTCTATCCTGCGGCCTGTAGAGCCGAGTAGTTAGTGAGAGCTGAGGAACGGCCCGCCCGACCTATGGACAAGCGCACATCAAGAACGTAACGTGCCTAAAGAACGTAACGTGCCTAACAACCGGCTCCCCCAAGTTAGGAGGTGGTATGGATCGGTGGAAACGCGTAGCTGTAGGTTTTTCTTTTTGTGCAGCCGGATGCGCTTCGGGGCCATCGGAGCCGCAACTTTCACCCATGGAAGCCGCGCAAGCCCGCTGTCAGACTTTCGGGTTCTCGCCTGGGTCCAATGCCTTCGCCGGCTGCATGGAACGCAGCGTCACCACCGCCGAGCGGTGCGCCAAGGAGCGTTCAGCCGCGCAATTGGTGTACTACTCTGAAATATCCCGCCTTAGCGCGCGTGGCGCATCCACGATCGCCGCCACCAACGCGGCCGGGCAAACCGCCCTGCGTGGGCTCAGCCCAGAGTGCCAACGTTGACCGCGTGGCAAAAGCTCGCTGTAGCAGTCTTTGTCGGCGCACTCTCGTGGCTCACATGGATACTACGTTTTGATCTGTACGTGGCTGGGGGCGGCCAGGGTAGCGCGGCATCGGGATATGTGCTTGATCGTTGGACCGGAGCGGTGCATTTCGTCGCTCCAACTATCAGGCGGGAGCTTCAGCCGCCGCTCGACTTCTCGAGCCATGGAACGCCAGATAACGACCCACCGAAAAGCGCGTTAGACAATCTCATTGAGGAAGCGAAAAAGGGGCGCGGTGATTACCGCTTCGAGGACGGCAAGCCCGCCAACAAGCCGCTGAAATGAATCCAGCATCACGCGGCCGACCGGTGAGCCTGATCTTTTCGCCCGGCCAGGTGCGCCGCTCGGCCGGACTCCATACTTTTTGTGAAACCCCGACGCCCCTGTGGTCGATGCAATCCTGTGCCCGGGCGAGGTGGCAGAATGGCGGGTAGCGAGTCGAAAAGCGTGGTAAGAATCGTGGTAACTCTGGATGGACACACCCTCAAACCCAAGCACTGGCGCGGCTCTCCGGGCGAAATGTGGACGACACCCCTCCGCCCGGTCCCGAATCTCTTCAATCGATCAAGTCCGATGCCGATGCGACTCCGATATCTTCCTGCTGCGGCCATCGCCTGCTGCCACCTGGGCACAAGCGGATGCGCTGCCGTGGCGACAGTTGCCGCGGCGCATTCGGGCCTGATCGCGGCTGCGATCGAGTTCGCGCCGATCGCGGTGGCGATCGCTGGCGTCGGATACCTCGGCATTGCCGGGGTGGCGGGGCACCAGAGCGATACTTTCTCACCCGGCACACTCGGTCACTTCCTGCAGGAAAAGCAGGCTTCGATCGCTTCGCTCTCCACCAACGCCATGCGGGACCAGCGCGAAGTCGGCCTCGCCGCCTTGCTGCAGACCGCGCGGCTCGTCGTCAGGACGCGATTCGCATTCCGCGACCAGCTGGGCTCGAAGCTCGAATCGCTGGACGCCCCCGCCAAGGCCGCCGTGTCGAATATCGACGCGACCCTCCAGGTGCTTGGTCAGGCAAACACTGCGGCGGTCAGGGAGGCCGGGGACCGCGCGCAGGCCGCGGCAGATCAGCTCGCCGTGCCGACGCAGTTTCCCCAAGTCCGATCTTACGGGCCGCACTTCCTTTTCTCGTCCCTGCCATTCCAGACGATCACGATCCGCGGCGATTTCCCGCGCCAATATCCGGCGGGCGTAGTGCCCGAACTCAGGATCGAAGACCGGACCTACAAGGCCTTTGCCTACGATTCGCAAGGCCTGTCGTTCTCTCTGCCTTCCGATGCGCTGGGCGCAGCGCACTCGCAGACTATCCTGTGGAAAAAGGCGGACCTCACGGTGCCGTGGGACCAGCCCCGGTTCGACACGTTCGCGCGCGCCGGCTATGACAACTTTGTCGTCATCGGCCTCTTGCCGCATTCCGCCGGCCGCGTGACGATCGATCACCGGGTGACGGCTTCCCGCACCGAAGAGGCGACCAGGGCTTCGGATGCGTTCTCGTTGAGTCCCGGGCTGGGCGAAACCGAGCAAACCGCCTGCCTGAGCCTTGGCGTAAAGGAAATCGCCGAAGGATGGAGAGTGAAACCGGGATCGGGGGCGCTGGTCCCGGTCACGCCCGTAGCCTCGGCGGGGGACTGGCAGGATCTCGGCCGCCAATCCGAAAACGAACGCTCCGTCTGCTGGAAGGTAAGTCTCCCCCCATCGGCAGCCAACCGGCCCTACGCGTGGAAAGTTTCGGCGCTCATTCGCAGAGAGACGCTCGAAGCGAGGATGGCGAGCGAAACTTTCGATCTCGCATGGGGCGGCAACCGCAGCTTTCCCTACCCGCCGGGCACATGGAAAGTGCGCTACGAGAAATACGACGGCACGCAGACTGAAGCTTCGTCTGCCGACCGAGTGAGCCCGCTCTTCAGGGTCGAAACCGACACGCGCAACGTGAAGGTCAGCGCCTTTCCGTTCTAGGCCGCGCGCCGGTCGAGCTCAGCCTGATGGCCTCGGCCACGGCGCGTTTGCGCACAGCGGCCGAATCATGCGTCGCCGACCTGGCGCCGTTCCCCGTGCGCTCGATCTGCTCGAGCTTGTCGAACAATTGCAGCGCCCGCTGCGCGTCATAGCCGGCCGCATGAAAAATCGCCCCGCCAATGGCGTCGGCCTCGCGCTCCTGCAAGCGCGCCGTGGGCTGGAACAGCAGCGCGTAGGAATCCTGCGTGAAGAAGGCATGCAACGCGCTGCCTGCGTTCGGCGCGAGGTCGCGTCCGACCTTTTCGGCCATGAAGGAGAGCTTTTCCGACGGGTGGTCCGCAACCACGTGCGCCACCTCATGGGCGAGCACCAGGGCGAGCTCGTCGTCGGAGAGCGCGAGGAGGCGCACGAACCGCGCATCGACGAGGACGGTCCCGCCAGGGAACGCCACCGCGCCATGGCCGAAATTCTCGATAAGGAACGCTTTCCACGTCGAACGCGCGTACTTCGGGTACAGGGTGCCCGCCGCAGTCCCGACCGCCGCCATCACCGCGTCGATGCGCGAGTTGAGGGCCGGGTCACGCTCGAGGGCGTTGTCCTTGAGGGCTTTGCGGACATAGCTTGCGCCCAGGGATTTCCATACAGCGGAGGATTCCGGCTCCGGATAGGCCGCCGGATGCTGGTAGCGCACGGCCGCAGGAGGCTGCGCGAGGCAAAACGCAGGAAACAACAGGCACGCAACCACCAAGTGGGCTTTCGTCATGGCCTCCCCCGTGAGAACCACTAGATCGTTCTTTACACCATGTAATTTTTACCTGAAAGGCGGAGGAGTGCGGTGAAACTTTGTAACGTCCCAAAAGAAAAGCCCCGGCAAGCAGGCCGGGGCTTTTCGTTGAGAGGTCGGGGAGACGGCTAGCGCGTGCCGGTCGTGCCGGTCGTGCCCGGGGTCCCGGATGAGTTGTCATTGTCAGAGGCGATCGCCGCAAGCGCAGCGATCCCCAACGCGATGGCCGCGAGGGTCCCTACCGACAGTCCGCCCGCGGCGCCTCCTACGGCCGCACCCGCGCCGGCCCCACCGCCGCCGCCGCCGCCGGGTTGCGGTGACTGCGCGAAGGAAGTGCTCGAGATCAGCAGGCAGGCCATCGCCAGGCCAATGATTTTCTTCAATTTAAGCTCCTGTGGTTGCTTTAACGGGTTCAAGCAGCGCGCAGTGTCTCCGCCGCCATCGTTCCGCTTCTGTGCGATGGCTAACACAAATCGGACTCTTACATATGTCGAATCTATTTTCGGACCCGAGCCAGCGTCATGAAAGTTGGAGAATCAATTTGTAATCCCTAGGACCCATGCGGCAGTCCGGTCGAGATTCTTTCCAGAATTGACAAATTTCGCAGCTTATAACGGTGTGCTGACTAACAGACGCTGACTCACCGTTCCCTATAATCGGAGGCATGCATCAATTGGAGTAGGGCCATGCGCACCGTTCCCGCACTTTTATGCCTTTCCCTAGGGGTACTAATCTCCGCTCCGGCACTTTCGCAAGTGAGTGTCGACAACGGGCGCGTTTCGCGTCACTGCACTGGCGCGACGCTTGGCACGGATCCTGCCGCTCAGTGCTCTGACGATGTCATTCGCGACCGGGCGGGACCCGCCGCCGTACGCTCGCCTTCCGACCAACCGCCCGCAGCGGCTCCCGGTCCGGCCGCCACACCGCCGCTAATAGGCGCCCCGAGGACTTCTGTCGGGTCGACTCCCGGAACCGCTGCCACGTCCGGCGGAGTCACCCCGGGCGTGCCGAACACGTCCGACGGCGCCCCACCCGGTAGCCCGGTAACCTCAGGCGGCACGACGCCCGGCACGGCGCCTGCCGCCATTGGCACTCCCGGTTCCGCCGCACGGACGACTACCAGGCGCTGATTTCGCTTGGGCCGCAGGCTTCGCGGCCGGCGCCGGGAAGTCTCGTTTGATGCGGCACGAAAGGCCGCGTACGCTAGCCGGCCCTGGCACGACTGCGTAAACCTGTGGCTTTCACCGACGTTGTGCGTCCATGCAGACGCTGATTCCGCTAGCCGAGCAGGCTGCGGTGCTCCTGATCAAACGCAAGCAAACGATCTCGGTCGCCGAATCGTCGACCGGCGGCTTGATGGCCGCCGCTTTGCTTGCGGTCCCGGGAGCCTCCGTGTACTTCGTTGCCGGCGCAGTCGTCTACACGCGGCAGGCACGCAAGATGCTGATGGACATCCCGGACTCCGCGCTCGCAGGGATGCGTTCGGCCTCCGAGCCCTACGCGCTCCTCCTCGCACGCACAGCCTGCAGCCGATTCGGGACCAGCTGGGGGCTCTCCGAAACGGGCGCAGCCGGCCCAACGGGAAATCGCTACGGGGACGCCGCAGGCCACGCTTGCTTCGCGGTCGCCGGACCGGGGGAGCGCGTAATCACGCTCGAAACCGGCGAGTCCGACAGGCAGGCCAACATGCGGGCGTTCGCCACGCGAGGGCTGCGGCTGCTGATCGAAATGCTTGAAGCTTGATCGCGCGATGAACGGCGCGATCCTCGCGCCCTCAGCGAGCGCCATCGGCCGATGAGCGCGCCTTCGACCGACGCACTGAAGGTCCTGCGCGAGCGGTTCGGCTTTCCGGCGTTCCGTGGCCCGCAGCAGCAGATTGTCGAGCAGGTGACGGCTGGCGGTGATGCGCTCGTGCTGATGCCCACCGGCGGCGGGAAGTCGCTGTGCTTCCAGATCCCGTCCTTGCTGCGCGACGGGACCGGGATCGTGGTTTCGCCCCTGATCGCCCTCATGCAGGACCAGGTCGCGGCGCTGAGGCTGCTCGGCGTTCGCGCTGCGTTCCTGAATTCCTCGCAGGATTTCCAGGCCGCGCGGCTTGTGGAGAGGGATCTGCTCGAGGGAAAGCTCGACCTGCTCTATGTCGCGCCAGAACGCCTGACGACGCCCCGGTGCCTCGATCTGTTGTCGCGCGCGCGGCTGGCGCTTTTCGCGATCGACGAGGCGCACTGCGTGTCTCAATGGGGCCACGACTTCCGGCCGGAGTACCTGCAACTTTCGGTGCTGGGCGAGCGTTTCGCCGGGGTGCCCCGGATTGCGCTCACAGCCACCGCCGATCCGCAGACACGCACCGAGATCCTGGCGCGGCTCGGTTTGGACGGGGCGCGCGTATTCATCTCCAGCTTCGACCGGCCGAACATTCGCTATGCCATTGTCGACAAAGTCGATGCGCGCACGCAATTGCTGCGCTTCGTCCGCGAAGAGCATGCGGGCGATGCCGGCATCGTCTACTGCCTTTCGCGCCGCAAGGTCGACGAGACGGCCTCGTGGCTCGTCAGCCACGGGGTGAATGCATTGCCCTATCACGCCGGCATGGACGCCGAATCCCGTACCGGGAACCAGGCGCGTTTCCAGGCCGAGGACGGAGTGGTCATGGTCGCGACGATCGCGTTCGGCATGGGCATCGACAAGCCGGACGTGAGGTTCGTTGCGCACCTCGACCTGCCCAAGAGCATCGAAGGCTATTACCAGGAGACCGGGCGCGCGGGACGCGACGGCCTGCCGGCGGATGCATGGATGGCTTATGGCCTCGCCGACCTCGTCCTTCAGCGCCGCCTGATCGAGCAATCGGAGGCGAGCGAAGACTTCAAGCGCGTTTCGGGCGCGAAGCTCGATGCGCTGCTGGGCCTGTGCGAGACCGCCGGCTGCAGGCGCGTGCGGCTGCTCGGGTACTTCGGCGAGCAGGGCGCCCCGTGCGGCAACTGCGACACCTGCCTCGAGCCGCCGGAAACCTGGGAAGCGACCGAAGAAGCGCGCAAGGCCCTGTCGGCGATCTATCGCACCGGGCAGCGCTTCGGGGCCGTGCACCTCATCGATGTGCTGCGCGGCAAGGCCGGCGAGCGCGTCAGCCGCTGGGACCACGACAAGCTGGGTGTCTTCGGCGTCGGCGCGGATCTGGACGAGGTCGCTTGGCGAAGCGTGTTCCGCCAGCTTGTCGCGCTTGGACTGGCGCAGGTCGATCACGAGGCTCATGGCGCGCTCAAATTGACTTCGGCAAGCAGGGCGGTATTGAAGGGAGAGCAACCGGTACAGATGCGCCGCGTAGTGGCTCGCAAACGCGTGGCGCCGGCCGGCAAGGCCACTGCTGCGGCCGGGCTCGATGGCGAAGGCCTGCGGCTCTTCGAGCGGCTCAAGGCCTGGCGGGGCGGGGAGGCGCGCTCGCAGGCGGTGCCGGCCTACGTTGTCTTTCACGACAGCACCCTGGCCGAGATTGCGCGCAGCCGGCCGCGAAATCCGGAGGAGCTGTCTTCGATCCCCGGCATCGGCGCCCGGAAGCTGGAAAAGTACGCTGGAGCGCTGATCGGGCTGGTAACCGGCGGTGTCACGGAAAGTCCATGAAAACATGGCGTAAACAGGCCGCTTTGCGCTAACATCGCAGGCTTTTTTAGCCTCTTCCTACCCTCTGCGGACCCTGCATGGCCCTGATCGTCCAGAAATACGGCGGCACCTCCGTCGGCTCAGTCGAGCGCATCAAGAACGTCGCCAAACGCGTGGCCAAATGGCGCGCGGCCGGCCATGACGTGATCGTGGTGGTCTCGGCAATGAGCGGCGAAACCAATCGCCTCATCGGTCTGGCCAAGGAGATCCAGCCCGTTCCCGACCCGCGCGAGCTCGACCAGGTCGCCGCCACCGGCGAGCAGGTCACGATCGGGCTCACGTCGATGGCGCTGCAGGCCATCGGGCAGAAGGCGAAAAGCTATACCGGCGCGCAGGTACGCATCCTCACGGACGATTCGTACACCAAGGCGCGCATCATCTCGATCGACGAAGAGCGCATCCGCAAGGACCTGAAGGACGGCTTCGTCGTCATCGTCGCCGGTTTCCAGGGCGTGGACGAGGGCGGCGCCACGACGACGCTCGGCCGCGGAGGCTCGGACACCACTGGCGTGGCGCTCGCCGCGGCGCTGAAGGCCGACGAATGTCAGATCTATACCGACGTCGACGGTGTCTACACCACCGATCCGCGCATCGTGCCGAGGGCGCGCCGCCTCAGGACCATCACGTTCGAAGAAATGCTGGAGATGGCGAGCCTGGGCTCGAAGGTCCTGCAGATTCGCTCGGTGGAATTCGCCGGCAAGTACAAGGTGCGCCTGCGCGTGCTCTCCAGCCTGACCGATCCGATGATCCCGGTCGACGAGGAGTTCGCTTCAGGCACGCTGATCACATTCGAGGAAGACCCGACCATGGCCATGGAACAAGCAGTCATCTCCGGCGTTGCATTCGCCCGCGACGAGGCGAAGATCACCGTCCACGACGTGCCCGACCGCCCCGGCATCGCCTACGCGATCCTGGGCCCGATCGCGGACGCGAACATCGATGTCGACGTCATCGTGCAGAACGTCGGGCACGACGGCATGACCGACCTCTCGTTTACGGTCAACCGCACCGACTGCGCCAAGGCATTGGCGATCCTCAAGAACCAGGTCCAGCCGCACATCAAGTGCCGCGACGTGACCGGGGATGACAAGATTGCCAAGGTTTCGCTGGTGGGGCTGGGCATGCGCTCGCACGTGGGCATCGCGTCGCAGATGTTCCGCACGCTGGCCGAGGAGGGGATCAACATCCAGATGATCACGACGTCGGAAATCAAGATCTCGGTGGTGCTGGACGAGAAATACATGGAGCTCGCCGTGCGCGTGCTCCACAAAGCCTTCGAGCTCGACCAGGCTTAGTACCGCCCCGTAGTAGAATCACGCGACCGACGCAGTCAGGTCGGCATAGCTGCCCGAGTGGCCAACGCCGTCAGGCGTTCCAACTCCTTCGGGGCGTAGCGCCCCCGAAGCCTCTAGGGCAGCTTGCAGTGAGCGTAGCGAACGGAGAGCTGCCCGAGTGGCTGAAGGGGGCGCCCTGCTAAGGCGTTATACGGGGTCAACCCGTATCGAGGGTTCGAATCCCTCGCTCTCCGCCAAAACCCGGAAAATCTTTTCAGCGTTGTCACGGCGTCGAGCTGGCGCTTCGGCGCGACCGCGAATCCGCAGGGTTTCCTAGCCGCTCCGGTACTTAAGGCGCGCTTCGCGGTTCGGGTGCAGGCCGACCGCATTGTTGAGGCGGTTGTTGGAGTTGTAGATCGCGACGATCTGGGCGGCTTCGAAAATCTGTTCTTCGTCGAGCCCCGCCTTGCGCAGCGCGGCGATCCAGGGTTCCTCGGCATCCGCGGGTTGCGTCGTGAGCTTCTGGGCGAATTCCGCGAGTGCGCGCTGGCGCGGCGTGAGGTCCGCGCGGCGCCAGCCGATGGTGATCGAGTCGACCAGCAGCGGGTCCATGCCGTGACTGCGCAGGGCGGTGGCATGGGAGAGGACACACGGCTCGCAGCGATTTTCGACGCTGACCACCAGCGCAAGCAACTCACGCTCGAGGCCCGGGAGGCGCGCATCGTCGCTGCGCATCAGGCGATCGAGATATCCCTGGTAAAGCGCAAGACGGCCGGGCGCGAACGGAAGCAGGAGAAAAGTGCGCACGTAGCCAAGGCGCTTACGGCTCTCGGCGTGCAGGCGGCGCACGTCCTCTGCAAATCGTGGCGCCTTGGGAAGCCGCAGCCAGGAGAAGGAATTCCCTGCTGATTTCTTCACTTCGGTGGCCCGGCGGTACCCAGGCCGGTGCGCGTCGCCTCGGTGTCGATGATGGAAGCGGGCGGCACGTTGGCGAGGTTTACATCCGGCCCGAGCGCGTTGACCAGCGCCTTTTTCATGTCCTCGATATCGCAGCTGCGCACGTCCTTGATCCAGGGACCGGGCAGCTCGATCATCACGCGCGACATGTCGAGCCCTCGGATCAGCAGGTCGACGGTCTTCGAGCGCAGCTTGCCTCGGTCGAGCAGCTCGGCGGCTTCGACCAGCACCAGCGCGGCGCCCGCATCGAAGCAGACCTTCGCCTGGCCGATCAGCAAGCTTGGGTTGGAGAGCGTTTCCTTGGAGCCGACTTCGCCATAGACGACCAGGCCCGCCGCGACCGCGTTGCGGATCTGCTGGCGCCGCTGTGCGTCCGTGAGCGGCACCACGTTGTCGGAAATCTCGATCGCCTCGAAGCCGAGCGCGAGCGACTCGGCGTAGTACTTCGGCAGGGCCTTGGCGCCCTGCGTGGCGAACACATATTCATGAAACTGGCCGCCCAGGAAAGGCTGGATGCGGTTGCGCTTGTACAGTCGGAGCTTTTCGACCAGCTGCGCGCGCGGATACAGGCGCGCAGTGCCGGTCTTGATCTTGGCGAGGTCGATATAGGCGCCGCCGAGCGCGACGAGGTCGCGCGTGTACGCAATCGGCATGCCGTCGTCGACGATCATGGTGCGGCCATTGGCGCGCGGCTTGCGCAGGCTGCGTTCCGCGGTAATCGGAACGAAGTGAAATGGAGGATTTGCGGGCGTCTTTTTCATAGGAAGGCGGGATACTATCAGGTGTTTTTGAGTCAGGAGCACACGCACAGTGACAGGCAAAATGAGACCGCGCAACCAGCTGGTGATCATGTCCGACGAGCACAATCCGAAGGTGCTCGGTTGCGCCGGCCATCCGGTGATCCACACGCCGAACCTCGATGCGCTCGCGGCGCGCGGCACGCGCTTCACGTCGGCCTACACGACCAGCCCGGTCTGCATTCCTGCGCGCGCCGGGTTCGCCTGCGGCAAGTACATCCACCAGATCGGTTACTGGGACAACGCCGATGCCTACGACGGGGCCATCCCTTCCTGGCACCACCTGCTGCGGGAAAACGGCCATCGCGTGGTCTCGGTCGGCAAGCTGCATTTCCGCCTGACCGGCGAGGACCACGGTTTCAGCGAAGAGCAGATCCCGATGCACATCTACGAGGGCAAGGGCGATCTGCTAGGCTTGATTCGCGACGACATGCCGCCGCGCGGCAACTCCAAGAAGATGATCGCCATGGCTGGGCCGGGCGAGTCCACCTACACGTTCTACGACAAGGACATCTGCTCGCGCGCCCAAGTATGGCTGCATGAGGAGGCTACCAAGGAACACGCCAAGCCCTGGACGCTGTTCGTGTCGTTTGTGGCGCCGCATTTCCCGCTCACCGCGCCGCCCGAGCACTATTACCGCTACTGGGGCCGCGAGCTGCCGATGCCCAAGCTCTACGCTCGTGAAGAGAGGCCGACCCACCCCTACATCGTCGACTACAGCCGCAACTTCAACTACGACGACTACTTCGAGTCGCCCGAGGATGTGAAGAAAGCGCTCGCCGGGTATTTCGGGCTGGTGTCGTATCTAGACGAGCACGTCGGCAAGCTGCTCGCCGCGCTGACGGACGCCGGCCTCGCCGACGACACCGTGGTCATGTACACCAGCGACCACGGCGACAACCTCGGCTCGCGCGGGCTGTGGGGCAAGTCCACCATGTACGAGGAGATCGCCGGCGTCCCCTTCATCCTCGCCGGCCCGGGCATCCCCGAGGGCAAGCGGGTGGATACGCCGGTCAGCCACGTCGATGCGTTCCCGACCATTCTCGGGATCGCGGGCGAGAAGATGCCGTCCGGTTTTCCCGGCGTGTCGCTCGTCGATGTCGCCAATGGCGCGAAGCCCGATCGCACCGTTCTCTCCGAATACCACGGCATGGGCTCGAGCACCGGCGCATTCGCAGTGCGCGTCGGCCAATGGAAGTACGTGCACTACGCCAAATACGGGCCGCAGCTCTTCAACCTGGAAGCGGATCCGGATGAAACCCGCGACCTCGCACGCGACCCGGCGTATGCGGCCACGCTCGAGGAGTGCAGGAAAAAGCTGTACGAAATCTGCGATCCCGACGAGGTGGATCGCCGCGCGCACGCGCGCCAGGCCGAGCTGCTCGCGGCCAACGGCGGGCGAGAGGCGGTCATCAAGCGCGGCGATTTCGGCTTTACCCCGGCGCCGGGGACCGTGGCGGACTTCAAGTAAGCAGGTCGGGCAAGCTCCCGGGGGCGAGGTCGGGCTCGCCGCAATGGCGGAGAATTTCCACGCGCACTGCGTCGCGCAACTTGACCGCCGCGGCCCAGTCGTTGCCCTCGGGCGCGATCGGGTCGCCGACGTGGACCGTGACCGCACCCTGGCGGAGAGTCCAGGTGCCGTCGCGCAGCACCGAGCGCACGCCGCGCAGCGCGATCGGCAGCACCGGAATGCCGGCCTGCACCGCGGCCTGGAAGGCGCCGGTGCGGAATGCTCCCAGGCCGGTATTGCGATTGAGGGCGCCCTCGGGGAAGACGATGAGCGAAGTTCCCGCCCTGGCGGCCTCGGCGATTTCGTCGGCGTGCCCGGCGCTTTTGGCGACGTCGAAGCGCTCGACGAACCGGGTGCCGAATCCGGACAGCAGGCGCCGCATCAGCCAGTGGTCCTGGAACTCCTGCTTGGCGACGAACGCATGCCCGCGATACTCGAGGACCGAGAGCAGCACCAGGGCGTCCAGGTAGCTGGTGTGGTTGACCGCGAGCACCACGGGCCTGTCCCCACGCAGGTTTTCCAGCCCGCTGGCGATCACCGGAATGCCGGAGAGCCTGAGGAACCCGCGGGCGACGAAGCCGCCGACCTTCCAGCATGCGGGCACGGGGGCAAACACCGCTGCCAGCAATGCCCACGGGAAGAGTAGTGCGAACGCGAGGTAGCCGCGCAGCGCGAACAACAACCCCGCAAGCGTCCTTGCGCCACGGCGCAGCTGTGGTGCCGCGCCCGCCAGCATCAGTCGCGCGAACTGCAGCCACACCGCCTGGGATTTCACGGCGGAGGGCCCGCGCTCGTAGAACTCGCGCGCGGCGACACGGCGGATCTTGCCGCTGGAGGTCTTGGGGACGGTGCCCGGCGGCGCCAACACGATGTCGTCGGCCGGCGCGCCGATCAAGCCGACGGCCAGGTCGTTGATCATCCGCTTGAGATCCGCATCGCGGGACCGGTCCTTGTCGCGCATCTCCGCGAGCACGACCACGCGCTCGGTGCCGGCAGCGGGGTCCGTGCTGCCGAACAC
>Ga0163151_10006438_pt1 | contig 14290 bp, 12 predicted proteins | sample OliLakLV19MP5IB2_FD_145596 | JGI IMG/M metagenome (GOLD analysis project Ga0163151, IMG submission 145596) | Freshwater microbial mat bacterial communities from Lake Vanda, McMurdo Dry Valleys, Antarctica - Oligotrophic Lake LV.19.MP5.IB-2 | ecosystem: Environmental > Aquatic > Freshwater >...
GCGTACTGAGCTGTGCCTGGCAGCGTCCAGACGATGGTAGTGATGGATTGCGGCGAGACGGTCTCGCCAACGAGCGTGATTTCGCCGGTCCAAAGGTTTTGGGCGGTTACTTTGAGGGTGGAGAGGTCGCCTGGGTTTGGAACCTCGATGGCAATTGAGTAGGTGGCTACTGATTTTTCAATGGTCTGTCCTTGGAAGGGGTTGGTAATACGAAAGGAGCCTTCCGATCCCGCCTCTTCAACGTCGATTTGGACTGTGTCTTGAGCAGTGTTATCGACATCGTCGTAAACGGCGGCAATCAAAGTATGTTCGCCACGCGACACCCAGGCTGGGAGCGTAATGGTTGTTCCGTCACTATCGAACGAGGACAGGATGTAGGTGCCGTCAATTGAGTAATCTACGCGATTGAAAGGACGTTTGGTGCCGACATCAAGTTCGACTTCGAAGGTGCGACCCACTTCTTGTTCGTTGTTTGGACGATCGATTTCGATATCCGGTTCGTTACGCTTGGTGTGGACATCGTCTTCTTCGGTTGGGACTTCGCACGACTCGAGTTTTGGCTGGCCGTCAGCTCCGGTGCGGCCGAGGTAGGCCTGAATGCCGGCTTCCCAAGGCGTGTAGTAAGAGTCGGCACGAGCCGGATCTTTTGGCGCATCCCCGAGTGGGTTCTCGCGGTCGATATAGGTGAGAATGGTGTGATATTCGCCGCAGCTCTTTTCTTCGCGGAAACGTTCAGGAGTTTCATCAGTTGCCAGTTTTCCGGAAGCGGTGTCGATAGTCACTGTGGTTGAAGGAATGCGGCCATCCAAGATCGGCTTACCGGTGATGGCGATGCTGGCAGCCGGGAAGTTTTCGACAGGAGTTCCCTTGAGGGAGCGATCCATATATTCCTTCCAAATTGGTGCAGCTACGACCGAACCGTCAGCGCGGGTTTTCATGAGCGTTCCGTCGGCATTACCAACCCAGACACCAGTCGCGAGCGAAGGCGTGTAGCCCATGGTCCAAGCATCTTTATATTCATTGGTGGTACCGGTTTTTGCGGCTGCTGGGCGACCACTCAGGGTGAGATAGTTGTTGTTGCCGAAAATGTAGGCACGTGAACCATTGTCGGACAGGACATTCGACATAGTGGCGGCCAAGTTGCTGTTCATGGCCTGTGTTCCCGGATTTTCTTCGGCCTTCCATTCCTCAAGTATTTCTCCGTTTGAGTCTTCCACGCGTAAGATCGAAACGATATTGTGACGAACGCCGTTATTCGCAAAGGCAGCAAAAGCGGCAGTATGTTCAATCGGTGTTACGCTCACGCCACCAAGAACCATGGATAGACCAACGTATTCGTCACGAAGTGTGGTGTATCCGAGGCGTTCACCAAAACTGAGCGCATTTTCAATACCGGCCAAGTACAACGTTTTCACAGCCGGGATATTCAGTGATCCTTGCAGGGCTTTGCGCATGGTGACGTAACCGTGTTCGCCACCGTCGTAGTTATTTGGCTCGTAGTTTCCGGTGGCAGTAGGGAAGGTGGTCTTCACGTCCCAAAGCACAGTGTTTGGGGTGTAGCCGCGCTCAAAGGCGGCAGCGTAGACCATTGGTTTGATGCTTGAACCTGGTTGGAGTGGGCGCAGGGTGACGTTTACTTGGCCGTCAGCGTCGTCGTTCCAGTAATCTGGCGATCCGACCATAGCAATAACCTGACCTGTCTTAGGATCGAGCGATACTAAACCAGCATCGTTGAAGTTGTAGGTTGCGCCCTTTGCGGTAACGCCGTTCGAAACAGCTTCTTCAGCGATAATTTGTTTATCGTAGTCAAGGGTGGTGATGACCTTAAGTCCACCAGTTTCGGTGGTACGGGCGCCGTACGTTTCTTCTAACCGCTCTTTTACCCAGAGCACAAAGTGAGGGGCTTGGATGTTGTGCAGAGCGATAATTACTGGAGTTTCTTGGGCCTTGGCGCCGTCTGCTTCTTCTTGAGTTACGTAGCCCTCTTCTACCATGCCGTCCAAAATCCAATCGCGGCGAGTTTTGAGGAGATCGGGGTTATTGAGGAAGGTTGAAGGGCGGTTCGGGAGAGCGGCCAGGGTGGCGGCCTCAGCGAGTGAGACGTCGGTTACTGACTTGTTGAAATACGATTGAGCAGCTGACTCTACACCGTAGTTTGTGCCTCCGTATGGAATTTCGTTGAGATACAACTGAAGAATCTCGTCCTTTTCAAACTTTTTCTCGAGGGCAATAGCAATCACGATCTCTTTGATCTTGCGAGAATAGGTTTTGTCGTCAGTTAAGAAGGCCTTCTTGATGAATTGCTGAGTGATGGTTGAGGCTCCTTGGCCAGTAGGGTCAAGGCTGATGACATTGGAGAGCACGGCCCGAATAATGCCCTTAATACTGATACCGCTATGTTCGTAGAAATTACGATCCTCTGCCGTAATGGTGGCCTGCTGCATCATGAGCGGAATTTCATCAATGGTCACCAGGGTGCGCTTTTGTTCCGGGGCGATTTCGTACAGCAAATGCTCGCCGGTGCGGTCGTAAATTTTGGTTGACTGAGCTAGCTCACGATTCAAAATAGTATCTGGGTCAGGGAGGCCTTGGGAGTACCAGGCAAACATACTGAGCAGCAAAATAGCTCCACCAAGAAACACGGCGAGGCCGAGCAATAGTACGTTTTTGAGCAGAGAACCCTTTTTCAGGTGCTTCCAGCGTTGTTTGAGGCCGGACAGGCTGAAGTTAAAGTTCCGTACACGTCGCCCCTGAGAATATCGATACATAGACCTCACAATGATACAGAATCTGGCTAAAAATCGCAAAAAACGGCCAATATACGTTGACATTTGGACAGATTTGGCGTACTATCTGTCCTAGATCTCGGAGGATTCCGAGATTTTTGTATTCTATGTTTAATCTCCTTGCGCAAGTTCCCGCCCTTATCCGCCGCTCTCCCGTTGAGAGCGCGGTCATTGCTGTACTCCTTGTGGTCTTGAGTTACGTTATCGTACCGCTCACAGCTGGCGCTAAGGTGGGGGAACGGGCTGAAGATAGTTCTGTAGCTTTGGCTGTAGCCGCCATGCAGAATGAAACCATGCCCTTCGGCCACCTGCCGATGGCTGATCTTGGCGGACCATTTTACGTGAAGGTTGTTACGGCTAGTGCTTATAACAGCGTGCCCTGGCAAACTGACGATACCCCATTTATTACTGCCTCTGGTACCACTGTTCGTCACGGCGTGATCGCAGCGAACTTTTTACCGATCGGAACTCAAGTAACCATGCCAGATGTTTACGGCAATCAGGTTTTTGTAGTGGAAGACCGTATGAACGCTCGTTATACTAATAATGTGGACATTTGGATGGAAGATATCGGTGACGCTAAGCGTTTTGGACGTCGTTCCGTTAAAATTCACGTCTACACAGGACGCTAGTTGCAGAGACGGTCGTGATACTCTATACAGTAGAGGTCTTGAAATGTAACGATGAAAATATGAAAAAGGTAATTTTAGCCCTCGGGCTCTTACTTGCGGTTGGTGCCGGCTGCGTATCCGTGGGTAAATTAGGAGGCAATAAGACAGTTGAAGGGGATTGGTATTTAGCCTTCTATCTCCCAAGCGGTTGGGTCATGACGTCTACCTACCGACAGCCGACTTCCGAGGCCGTGGTGCCTTCGCGGGAAGTTGACCGCGACGACCAGGAGGTGTTTTTACAGACCAGTGATAAGGCTATTTTGATTGGTGGTGTTGGGCCTGAGGCAGGCGTGCCTAGTGAATCCTACACAACTCTCGAAGGCAATTCTCGGATCGAGGTAAGCCGCCTTGATACACACCGTCGAATCCCTTCAGAGGCCGAGGATCTTGGTAACGGTTTCTTCAAGGCGAAGGAGTGCGAGACCGGGGGAGAGTGTCAGATGTACGGCCGTTATAACTACGACTACTATCTGCAAACCGACGACGCAAACTACGAATTCGTTGTTTACGGTCAAGATATCGACAAGATCGAAGACATCATCAAGTCAGCCGAAGTTGTCACAGTTACCGCTGAGGAGCCTGCAGACGCTAGCTAAGCATCAAGAATACAAAACACGAGCCCTGAGCTCGTGTTTTGCTTGGTACAACATAACCTCATAAAATTCGTCAGGACGAGAAAGGGCGGCGACGGAGGACGAGGCGTATAGAGATATACGTTGAGTCCGAGTATGCCGGCCTGACAAAGTCATGGCGGATTTTATGAGGTTATGTTCTCTTGGAGGCCACAGCCGGGATCGAACCGGCTCATAGAGGTTTTGCAGACCCCGGCGTTCCCACTTCGCCATGTGGCCTTACAAGATAACGGTTGTTGGAGAACTTAGTAGCTTTTTCTGCGATATGCATAAAAAGCTGAGGGCAGATTAGCAGAAATAGGGTCGTGCGACAAGTAGCGAATGCTATACTTCGAAAGTTATGGAGGAACAAAGGGGGAAAAAACTTACGTGGCGCACTTTTCGCGCCATTCTTGGCCCTTCGTTTGCGGGAACGTCGGGTTACTACCTTGTTTCCTTGGTTTTGATTGTTGTCTCGGCCTTGGCCCTGGCGGCTGAGCCGGTTATCTATGGACGCATCGTCGATGTGGTCATTGGTATCGTCCCTGGCGGCACCACCAATATCTTTCGAGCTCTATTGCCGCTTGTTGGTCTTTGGGCTTCGGCAGCTTTGCTAGGAAGCTTATCGAGCGAGCTCAGTCAGATCATGAGTTGGAAAGGTGCCCACCGAGTACTTAAGGATTTTACTAAACGCTCGTTCGATAAGATTTTATCTTGGGATCCAGAGCGTTTTAGTCGTGTTTCGCTTGGCGCCCTAGCCAAGCGTTACGACCGCGCCTGGGATGCTTCTTGGACATTTTCTGCTCGTACTCTGACGGATATTGTCCCGACTGGCATTACATTTATCATCTTCTTGGGGGTTGGCTTATGGCTTGATTGGCGGATGGCATTAATCAGTTTGGTGGGCGTGCCGGTTTTAAGTTCATTAACCTTAATTGCGTATCGTTACGCCGATAGCAACCAAGACAGGCTCAATGATGCCTGGGACGAAGCCGCGAAAAAGTTAAGTGAGGCCGTGCAGGGCATTATGCCGATTAAGTCATTTGTGGGTGAAAAAGCCGTTCTTACCGAACACGTTAATCATATGGAGGTTGTTACCTCCCGCCAGGAAGCCCTTAACTGGATTTGGACTGCTCTTGAGCTTGGGAATGGCGTTGTGCGGATTGTGGCGCGCATGACTGTGGTGGTCGCCGGCCTGTGGTTTATTCAAAACGGCTCATTAAGCGTGGGAACATTGATCACTTTTCTTGGCATGGTGAGCTATATCTTGGCTCCTTTTGACTTCTTGTTAGTCGACATCATGCGCCGCATCAGCGAGATTCGTTCAACCTTTGCAAGTATCGCCGGTGAATGGTTTACCGAAAATACAATTACTGACGCACCGAGCGCAAAGGGTTTACGCCAAGTAGAGGGGGAGCTGGAATTTGATCATGTCAGCGTCAGTTACCAGGGAACAAAGCAATCAACGGTGAACGATATTTCAATCCATGTTCGAGCAGGTACCAGCTTGGCGCTTGTGGGTGCTTCAGGTAGTGGTAAATCGACTTTTGTACGCCTCGTGAACCGTTTTCTCGACCCTTCGTTTGGTCGAGTATTGCTTGACGGCGTCGATATCCGCGAACTTCGTGTGGCTGATGTTCGTAAGGCAGTGGGTGTTGTTCAGCAAGAAACGGTTTTGTTTAACGATACGGTGGCCAATAATGTCCGTTTCGCACGTCCGGGCGCAACCCGAGCAGAAATAGTAGCGGCCTGCAAAAAGGCTCAGGCTCATGAGTTCATCGCTCGCATGAAAGACGGATATGACACGGTGGTTGGTGAGCGCGGTGGCCGTTTATCGGGCGGGGAGCGTCAACGCATCGCCTTGGCTCGTATATTCTTAGCTGATACTCCAATTTTGATTCTCGACGAATCTACAAGTGCTCTCGATTCCGAAACCGAGCATAAGCTCCAGCTCGCTCTGCGCTCCGCCATGGAAAATCGCACCACGATCATTATCGCTCATCGTCTCTCAACGGTGTACATGGCCGATCAAATTGCAGTTATCGATCAAGGCAAGCTTGTCGAACTCGGAACACACACTGACCTCATCCGCGAAGGTGGTATGTACGAGCGTCTGTGGCGATTGCAGTCAGGAGGTTATTTGCCAGACTAAACAAAATCGAGCCTTGACGGCTCGTTTTGTGTTATTTAACCTTCCAGCAAAATCCTCACGATGTGGGGAATATCCATGGAAGCCAGGTTCTTCGGGATGACTTCGGTGATTTTCTTCACCATGTCATTGGGCATGTGATCGGCGAAGTGATTTTTATTCACTTCGGGGACGCAGACAATGGCTTCGGCGTAACCTTCATGCTCAAGCATCATACGGAGCCTCTCGCCGAGGGCGCTGTAGAGCTCTTTAAGGCGATTAAGCTTCATGGCGTCAAAATCGGCCTCACCTTGGCCGTGTTTGGACATACTGCGTTCAACCGCCGCAAGCTCAGGAGTTTCAATAACTTCGACTTCATCAACTTCGCGGCCTTCAGCACACAAAAGTCGTGCGCGCTCGTTATTCGTAACGGCGATCACCACCTTTTTCTCAAACGGTCGATAATGGTCGGAAATCCTCATATGTTTCACTTTACCATATCTTACCTTGAATCCTGGTTGCCATTCAATTATTCATGTATTAATTTACACAGATGGTAAAAGACAATTACAGATTCAACACAGATGAGGTAGAGTAAAATTATGGAAAAGATCGATTTATATAGAGAACTCAGTTATAAGGTCGTGGGTTTAGCTATGGCCGTGCATTCTACTTATGGTTCAAATCACAAAGAAGTAATTTATCAGAGAGCTCTGGCAGAAAAGTTAACGTTAGAGGGTATCGAATTCACGCAGGAGCCGAAAATTGTTGTACGGTCGCTCGATACTGGTAAGCAACTGGGTTGGTATCAGCCAGATTTTTTAATCAGAGGCCGGATGATCGTTGAGCTTAAGGCGACGCTATACCCCATGAAAGCACATGAGACTCAACTGAGAGATTATTTAAAATGTACTGACATCGAGCTCGGCTATTTATTAAATTTCGGTGGACGAACTTTGCATTACCGAAGAATTATTTATACCAACGATGTTAAGTTTGGTGCATCTGTGTGAGATCTGTCATTGTTTTTCACCATCTGTGTTAATAGACTAGGTAATTAATGAGAGACAAGAGGATAGTCTAGAAGGCGTAAGCCCGGCGTGATAGAATCCTAGTATATGCAAGGAGGGAAACTACGCGAAAAGCTCGGTTCGAGCGTTCGCGAAGTGGTATTTGGGCTAGAGGATAGCCTGGTATCTACGCTTGGTACCGTGAGTGGTATTGCCGTCGGTAGCGGGGAACCTTACATCGTCATTTTATCGGGCGTTGTCCTTGTTTTTGTTGAAGCGTTATCCATGTCGGCTGGAAGTTATTTGTCTTCAAAATCCACCGTTCAGCTTTACAGCGAGCGCGCTCGCCAAGACACGTCGCGAGTTTTGTCTGAACGTATTACGGACAAAGAATCTCTCAAAGAGATGTTTGTGCGTAAGAATTTTTCTCCGGAAGAGATCAGTATAGCAATGAGCGCCATCGGGAAAGAACGAAAGCTCTGGCTTGAAGAGGTCCGCCGTTGCGAATATCGATTTTCTCCCGCCACTTCTGGTAGCCCCGCCTTTGCAGGCATAGTTATGGGGTTCTTTTATATCCTTGGTGGCGCGTTGGTGCTCTTGCCGTATATTTTCTTGCCCTTGACCTTGGCCCTGCCGACAGCGGTCGTAATCACGGTTGTAGCTCTCTTCTTTTTGGGTGTTTGGAAGGCTAACTTAACCGGCGTTCCCAAGGTGAAGAGCGGTGTTGAGATGTTGATCATCTCCATCGGAGCCGCTTTGCTAGGTATACTGCTTGGACGAATCATGTCGGGGCTGTCGGCTATGACCTGGTTTAGCTAATTATGTTTTTGCACCGTCTCTCACGAGCCCGAGCGCCCGAGTTTCCTGGTCGCATGACCTGGTTACAAGGGGAGCCTCAGACTCTCAAGAGTTTGCGCGGCCAAGTAGTCTTGGTCGATTTTTGGACGTACTCATGCATGAACTGCATCCGTACCCAACCACAGCTTAATCGTTGGCATAAGCTTTACGCCGACAAAGGTCTGGTAATTATCGGTGTACACACGCCAGAGTTTTCTTTTGAAAAAGAACCAAAAAACGTTGAGCGCGCTATAGCCGATAACGGTATTGAGTACCCGGTCGTCTTAGACCCGGACTACGAGCTTTGGAAGCTTTACGCTAATCAGTATTGGCCACGAACATATCTCATCAATGAAGATGGTCAGATTGTCTACGACCATATCGGTGAAGGCGGATACGCGGAGACCGAGATGGCGATTCAAAAAGCCCTGAAAGAGACTGGCGCTAAAGATTTACCCCCAGTTCCTCCCCACGAAAGTGCTGCAGGAGCGGTGTGTTATCACACTACGCCCGAGATCTACCTTGGCTTTCTGCGGGGAAAGTTTGGGAACCCTCAGGAATTTTTGCCCGACACTGAAGAAGTCTTTACCGATCCAGCTAAACACCTCGACGAAGTGCCGTATCTATACGGCCACTGGACGATTAAGGCTGAATACGCCCAGCATTCCCGTAAACTCCCAACTGCTAACGAGTATTTAGCCCTGAAATATAGTGCTTTTTCCGTAAACTTGGTCATGGGTACGAGTGACGGCCGTACGGCCGTAGTGGAGGTTGAGCTCGACAGTTTACCTCTGCCGAAGGACCTGGCCGGCGACGATGTGCGTATCAGCCGCGACGGTAAAGCCACGGTAACCCTGAAGGAACACCGTATGTACCGCTTGATCAACGCCAAGATGTATCACCGCGGAACATTGAAATTAAAGACCGCCTCAGGTAATGTCCAGGTGTTTGCATTTACCTTTAGAGGCTGTGAAGACTAAGCAGATCTATCTTGATTACGCCGCCGCTACGCCTCTTGACCCTCGGGTCCTGAAGGTGATGTTACCGTTTTTCAAAACGGAGTTTGCGAACCCTTCCAGCATTCACGCCGGGGGAGTGCGCGTTCGTCAGGCTATCGACCAAGCTCGCTCAAGTGTTGCCCGTCTGGTCGGAGCTCGCTCGTCGGAGATCGTTTTCACGAGTGGAGCTACCGAGTCGATCAATCTTGCGATTCTCGGAGCTGCACGAGCTCAGGCCGGCGTCGGGAAGCACATCGTTTCCATTTCTACTGAGCATAAAGCGGCACTCCGAGCTCTTGAGCAAGAAGGTTTTGAGGTCTCTCTCGTTCCGGTGGATGCGCATGGCCAGGTTGACGCTGAAGCTGTGCTTGCGGCAGTACGACCCGACACCGTCCTCGTTTCCGTCATGCTCGCAAATAATGAAATCGGTACGGTCGCTCCAATTGCAGCTATCGGTCGTGGTTTGTCACGACTGAGCCAAAAAGTCCCGACGTCCGACGTCCGACGAACGACGCCACTTTTTCATACCGATGCTGCTCAGGCGGTAGGCAACGTGCCCGTAGACGTTGAGAAACTTCATGTCGATCTGCTGAGCTTTTCAGCCGCTAAGCTGTACGGCCCTAAAGGTGCGGGAGCCTTGTATATTCGCACCGGTACAAAATTACGTCAGATCATGGCTGGAGGTAACCATGAGTTCGGTTTACGTCCAGGCACGGAGAACGTCGCGGCAATCGTAGGCTTTGGGATAGCCGCCGAGATTGCAGCCACTGAACTTCCGGACAACCTTCGTCATTTGTGGGGGGTACGTGAGGCCTTTATCGCGACGTTACTGAAGCATTATCCTGAGGCCCATGTGAACGGAGACGCCCAGTATACCGTTCCCCATATTGTAAATGTCACCTTCTCAGGCTGGGACGGGGAAGAGATCGTTATTCGTCTCGACGCTGCTGGCATTGCTTGCTCAACCGCCGCAGCCTGTAAGTCTTCCGACTTCCCGAGCCATGTTTTACGGGCTATTGGTCTTAGTGATGCCGACGTAAAATCGACTGTCCGGTTTTCTTTTGGCCGATCTACAACTTTGGCTCAAACAAGGAGAGCTGCCCGGATCGTGGCAAAAACGGTTGACCAGTTGAGCCGCTAAACGTATTCTGTGGCATAGGGTCCTGAGGTTACGAAGGATCTAGCGAATTTCTAAACCCTTCGTCAATACTCAGGGTCTCGGGGAGGTGGTCTCTCGCGACCATCTACCATCTACTATCAACTTGTGACTGTTTTATGAAACTTCGTATTGTTGTTGATCCTGACATGTGTATCGGCGCAGCTAGCTGTGTCACGGTTGATCCGAGTACTTTTGTGATGAACGTTGAGAATAAGGCTGAAGTTTTAGATCACGGTCAGGCCCCTGACGGTCCTGCTTACGAACGTACCATCGAGGCCACCGAGGCCGAGAAGGAAACTATCATCATAGCCGCCCAATCTTGTCCGACTTTGGCGATTACCATTTTTGACGAAAACGACGTGCAGATATATCCATTAGTCTAAAGTCGAAAGTCCAAAGGCTAATCTTCGTGAGCGAGCTCCTTCGACTCTTCGACTTTAGACTTTTGACTTAAGAAAAAAACATGACAAACATTCTCATTTTAGGCGGTGGTATTGCGGGCACGACAGCCGCTGAGGAGATTCGGAAGCGTGATGTTAAGGCTAGCATTACGATTATCGAAGAGGAGCAGCATCCCTGTTACTCCCGAGTTTTGCTACCGCATTACGTGAAGGATAAGGTGGTTCGCGACAAGGTTTTTATTCGCACCAGCTCTTGGTACGTCGAGAAAAATATCGAACTCATGTCTGGAGTCCGGGCTTTGGAGATCGATATCGAGAATCAGTTCGTTCGCACCGCGGAAGACAGAGAATTGCCTTTTGATAAATTGCTTTTGACCACCGGTGGAGAAATCAGTCTGTTCCATGACGATCTCCGCGGCGTGTCGTATCTCCAGTCTGTCGACGATGCCGATCATTTGAAGGCTTTGATTGGCGAGGTGCGTACGCTGAAACCTGACGAGCGTAAGGCGGCAGTCTACGGTGGTGGTTTTATTGCTTGCGAGTACGCTAACGCTTTCAAACATTTCGAAATTCCGTTTTTCATGGTCATGCGTGGTTCGGGATTTTGGTCACGTATTTTGTCCGAGCACAGCCAGGGAGTGTTGAGGCGGCAGGCCGAGAAGCACGGCGTACAAATTTACGCCAACGAACCGATGCCGGGACTTGTCGGGGAGAACGAGCTGAAGGCCGTGAAGCTGAAGTCCGGTCAGGAGCTCGATGCCCGCATCCTTGGGGTGGGTATTGGTATGCAGACGGACAGCAAGATTTTCAAGGACGCTAAGATTGCCGTTGAGCACGGGATTATCGCCAACGAGTACCTGGAAACCTCTATAAAGAACGTCTACACGGCCGGCGATGCGGCTGAGTTTATGGATACAGTAGTCAATCGCCAGGTGAAGTACGGCAATTGGATGAACGCCCAGATGCAAGGACGAGCTGTGGGTGCTACCATGGCGGGGGAGCGGACGGCCTTTAAATTAGTTTCGTCCTATGCTACCAATCTTCTAGGGATGCACATCGTTTTCTTAGGTGATATTAACCGAGATAAAGCTGACGAAACCCGTTCCGGCTTAGCCACCGACGACGCCTCACAGGAGCTTTTCTTCCGTGACGGTAAGCTCGTGGGGGCAGTCCTGATCGGTGACGTGAGCGCCCGTGCCACCCTTACCCAACACATTGGCAAAAGCCTATGAACCTCGATTCCACTGCAGTCTACAAAAAGTACGATCCCGCTGATGTGGGCTTTGGTATTGAGCGCCTGCCTGACCAGGTGCGTTGTGCTTGGCATGACACGCGCGAGCTTGTCGTTCCAAAAACCTATTCTCAAGTTTCAAATATTTACATGTGCGGCATGGGCGGATCGGCCCTAGGGTCAGAAATGCTGACCGCCGTATTTAACGATCGTCTCAAGCTCCCAGTGACGATCGTACGCGACTACATGTTGCCAGCTGCCGTCACCTCGAAGTCGCTCGTCGTACTCGCGAGCTTCTCTGGTACCACGGAAGAGACTCTCGCTGCTGCCGAAGCGGCTAAAAAGACCAAGGCTAAGTTGTTGATTATTTGTGCTGGTGGCCCACTTGCCGAGTTCGCTAAGAAAAATAAAATCCCAGCCTACATTTTTACCCCAGGTGATTTGGCTAAACAGCCTCGCTTCGCTGGTGGCTTCTTGTTAGTCGGCGTTCTCGGCCTGCTCGAACGCGCAGGTCTCATTAAGGTCAAAGAAGCCGAACTTACGAGCATGATGACCTGCATGAATGAGGTTATCGACTCCTGCGCTGTCGACGTTAAGACCGCCGACAACCCAGCGAAAACGATCGCGAAAGCCATCGCCAACAAGAGCGTCCTCATCGTGTCTTCCGAGCACCTTACCGGTAACGCGCGCATTCTTCAGAACAGCATTAATGAGAACGGCAAACAGTTTGCTACAAACTTCCAGCTGCCAGAACTTAACCATCATTTGTTGGAAGGCCTGACGTACCCGAAAGAGTTTTCGAAACACACTGTGGCCGTCATGTTGCGTTCAGCCTTGTACAACACCCGTACTCAAAAGCGCTACGACATCACCGCTGACATTTTTGAACAGCAAGGCCTCTCAGTTGTTGAGTACCGCGCTGCCGGTGATAACCGCTTAGACGAAGTGGGGGAGGTCCTCCAATTCGGAAGCTACGTCGCCTGGTATTTGGCCATGGAAAACAAGGCCATAACCACCGACATCCCGTTCGTGAACGAGCTCAAGAAAAGGATGGCTAAGGACTAAAACAAAAAGCCCCTCGCGGGGCTTTTTGTGTTTCTGTAATTACTCGTACCGCAATGCCTTGATGGGGTCGAGACGGCTGGCTTTGAGTGATGGCAGGGCGCCGGCTGCGAAAGACAGGAGCATGATACCGAGAATGACGATGAGAGTTGGGACGATAGGGAAGGCCAAGAGCTGGAAGCCAATAAAGTCCTTAAGGAAATTTTTGGAGGCGGCGTCGCTCACAATCTTACCAACAATGATGCTGACGAATACTCCTGAGACAGCGCCCCAGAAGCCGATGCTGGCAGCTTCAATCGAGAAGATCGAGAAGATGTTGCGGCGGCTAGCGCCAAGAGCTTTCATGAGGCCGATTTCACTCGTACGTTCGTTCACGGACATGAGCTGCGTGTTCACGATTCCGAATGCAGCCGCGATCAAGGTGATGATACCGAAAACATTCAAGACAATAAGGATAGTGTCGATGACTTTGCTGACCATGCCGATCTGATCTTGGATGGTCTGAGCTCCGTAGCCGGCATCTTCGAAGCGCTGCTTGAGATCAGCTACTTCGTCTTCGGTATACGTTGGATCATACTTTACAACTGCGTTCATGTATTTGCCTTCAAGGGCGGGGACGCCTTCGGTTTGATTATCCACAATCAACTTGGCTAGGCTCTGACTAATGACGATATTCGAGTTGCCGAGGAGCGACTGTTCTTGAACACCAACAACAGTTACTTCTGTGACCTGAGAGACTCGTTGAGCGTCCTTGTAGCCAAGAGTAAGTGACTCACCAATCACGTCTTCAGGTGAGTCGTACCCTAGAGGTTCAACATACTTTTGTGGGATGGTAATGCCGTTCGGGAAATCCTCGCGAACAAGCTCTCCGGCGGTCATGGTGATATTCAGACCCTCCAAATTTTGGTTGGCGGCCACCTCAAACTTTTTGTCTCCGGCGGTCATGTAATCCAGCTGTGGCATGCGGTCCGGAATGACTTCTTGAACGCCTTCAAAATCTCCAATTCGGGCCAAGTCGTCAGTGTTAAGAAGGGCGATGTTGAAGGTGCCGACTTCGCGGTCAGGATTGTATTCGTTTACATCGGAACTGACAGGGTTTTCCTGGGTCTGCTTTACGCGCACCATAAGCGTGTTCTCCACGCCAAGGTTGCCAAGCTGCTCGTTCACGTAGGCTTTTACGCCGTTGCCGAGGCCGTTGGTAAGGGAGAGGGTGAGGGCACCAATGAAAACCGCGCCGATAGTTAACAGTGTTCGCAGCTTGGAGCGGAATAAGTTCTTCTGAGAGATTTTTACGATGTCGAGAAATTTCATATTAGGCGGTTTCAACAATACGACCATCCTTCATAACAATGGATCGATCACACAACACGGCGAGGTCAGGGTCATGGGTCACGAT
>Ga0163151_10006440_pt1 | contig 14288 bp, 12 predicted proteins | sample OliLakLV19MP5IB2_FD_145596 | JGI IMG/M metagenome (GOLD analysis project Ga0163151, IMG submission 145596) | Freshwater microbial mat bacterial communities from Lake Vanda, McMurdo Dry Valleys, Antarctica - Oligotrophic Lake LV.19.MP5.IB-2 | ecosystem: Environmental > Aquatic > Freshwater >...
GCCATAAGTTGCTGGCGATCCGGCACGGGAGTGATGCCGCTAATTTGCACCCCCCAATGACGCACCCGTGTTGTTGGAAATTTAACCAACAAATCCTGTCGCGGCGGGCCTTTTCTCTTGCCGTGATCACATCGACCGGCGTACATTTGCGCTCCCAATTCGGGTAACCCTCTTAAGGAGATGCTCATGACCAAACGTGTTTCGTTCTTTGCGTCGGCCGTCGTGGCCGGAGTTTGTTCCATCGGCGCCTGGGCACTGTCGGATGACAAGGCCGCGCCGGCGGCAGGCCACGGCGATCACGCCGCCAAACCCGCCGAAGGCACCGTCGGCGGGATGGATCCGGCGATGATGGAGCGTTGGGGCAAGTACATGACGCCCGGCGCGCACCACAAGGGTCTGGAAGCGATGGCCGGAACCTTCAAATACACCAACAAGTTTCGCATGACCCCCGAGGCGCCGTGGATGGAAAGCGAAGGCGAATCCACCAGCGAGATGGCACTGGGCGGTCGATACCTGATGACCACCGCCAAAGGCCCAATGATGGGAGAGATGTTTGAAGGCATGGGCTGCATGGGCTACGACAACAATTCCGGCAAGCACTTCATGGCGTGGATCGACAACATGGGCACCGGCATGATGAGGGCCGAAGGCACGTGCGACGGCGCGTGCAAGGTGCTGACGTTTGAGGGCCGCCAGGACGACCCGATGACCGGCAAGAAGGACCAGCCGTACAAAATCACCTACGAGATCAAGAGCAACGACGAATTTTCGATGCACTTCTGGTCCCCCGATGAGAGCGGCAACATGTTTGAGAACATGACGATCGACTACACGCGGGCAAAGTAATCGCGCGTCAGTAATAACTGAACAACCTGAGCTTAATCGATTGACGATTGACGATGAGGAAGAGACGCCGTCGGCGGACCTTCTTTGATCGTCAATCGTCAGTCGCCAGCCGAACACCGTCGGCGCATTGTCGGCCGGAGTAGGTTTGCCGGCACCGCGTCGCGCGATCGGCGTTCGGGCGTTCGTGGCTGTCCATGTTTGTTAGACTGAACCAAGGTAAGGCGACCCATACTCCATTTTCCAACCGAAGGGGATGAGTTCACAAAAAGTCTCGATCCGGTACAGGTTGATAGGAAACCAAAAAAAAATGAAAACCGGTGCCCGGAAAGTGTAAAGCATTCAGCGGCAACAACTTGCATCAAACAGCGTCCCAAAAAAGCGGTTCCTAACCGGTTCCTAACCGGTTCCGAACCGTTCCTAATCGGTACCTTTTTAGTACCCTGCGGCACGGAAACAGCACCAAACTCCTCGATACTCCTCGATCGGCACCCCCGATTTCTGACCCCCCACTCCCGATGCCTCCCCTGACTGGCATCTTGTGTGCCCTGGGCCGTATGCACTTGTCAAAGATCACCACCCGCGCGCCAAAAAAACGCGGAACCAACAAAAACACCATACCATAACAAATACCGAAAAATCAAGTAAATTCCGGCGCGATTTTTCACCCGCCCCGGCGGGGTCGATTCATCGACCCTGCGACGGCCATCACAACCAACGCCAGGCAAGCGGGTTCGGGGATCGGGGTGAGGACGTAGTACGCGTAACCCCCGCCCGCCGATGCGTCGAGGCGGGCTTCGGCGAAGATTTGGCCGGCGTTGTTCACGTCCAAGCCGTTGATCAGCGTCGCGCCGGGGATGTCCACAAATTCGTTCAAATCCTGCGGCGTGAGCGAACCATTAAACCACACCAGCGCTCTCTCCACGTCCCCGCCATAGTTGCTGGCCCCGCCGACGAGGGTGTTGTCGTTGTTGATGGCGTAGGCCTTGGCGGCGTTGTAGCCGGGGAAGAGGCCCAGGTCGATGAAGGTGTCGTCATGCCACACGAAAGCCCGCTGGCTGTCAGTCGGCCGATACTCGCCGGCCACCCAGTTTGAATCGTTGATATCGAACGCGAGTGTGTTGGGAAAGTTCGGATGGACGAGCAGCTTGGAAGTGCCGTTTTGGCCGATGAAGCCGGCGCGGCCTTGGGTCGGGTGATTAGAGGGACCGACATAAAAGCCGGCATTATTGATTGAAAATGCTTGGCTGTCGCGACCAATTAAACCACCAATCGCGTGAAAGCCCGCTGCGTCCCAATAACTAGCCGCTAGTCCGCCCCCAAGCGTACAACCCGCTATATAGTTTTTGCTTCCCGAAAGCGCGCCTCCAAAACCAGTTGGCGACTCCAGAAATCGTGGACCCGATGGCTCCCAGATTACTGGGCGAATCAATTCACCTAGATTCAAACTAATTCCGCCGACAGGATTGTCACCCATGGCGAATCCGAACGCAGTCGCTTGGGCATATGATGCATTTACGGGAAGTAAGGTGTGGATGCCGGCGTCGTTCCATACAACGGCTTGATCAATGGGAAGGGTAAGGTCTGGCGAGATGCGTCGGTAGCCGGCAACTGCTCCGTCTCTCGACAAGCCGCCCGTTCCACCGAATCCGTAGAAGATCGGAGAACCAGGAATTTCCAACTGGATCGCGGCATATTTCGGCTGTGCATAACATGGCGCTGGCCAAAGACATGCTTGAAATACAAAAGCAAAGAGAGAGATAATTCCTGATGGGAACAGAGGTCGGATATTAATTACTCTCAGGAGGATCATTTAATGGAAAGTTTTACCACTCGTCGTATTTCTTGCAAGGGAAAACTTGCGCTCGCTGTCGGTTTAATCTTGGGACCGAATTACGTTCATGGTCAGGTGAATTCTTGGTTGGGCACCTTGAACGTGTGGCAAAATCCCAATAACTGGAGCACGCTCCTCGTTCCCACCCAAAACCAAATCCAGCGTATCCAAGCCACTAGCATCGGCGTCGGCACGACCATCTTCTGGCGCAGCGGCAGTTCGGGCAGCGTGCAAGCCGGCACGATCGAATTGATCGCCAATTACGGCACGTTTGCAAACGGATCCGGTGTTTCATCGTCGACCGTCAACTTCGGTCCGTCGGCCGGGTTCGACGCTTCACGCACAGTAACGATTGGGCAGCAGAATGTGGATATGACTTTCGACATTCCGGGCATTTTTCATGCGCGGCTCGATGCCAATCGCTCCATGAACCTGAATCCGAAAATTGTCGGCGACGGATCATTGGTGTTCTCCAAACTTCCGTCGGCGGGTTCGGGCAATTTCTTTTTTAATATCGGCAGCCTCTTGGAAGCAACGGGGACAGTCACCGTTTTTAGGGTGTTACGGCTAGGTCGTCCGGAGACAGTGACCCGTTTTTTAATTCCGTGACTCGGCGAACTATGGCTAGCTGACGCTAACTGGTTGCCTCGCGACTGTGCGTTGCGTCGGTGACGCGTCTGGCCGGTGGCGTAAACACCCTGCCGCTGGGTTACCTGTACATCGCCCTGGTCGACTCCCCGCAAATCTACTGGGAAGCCCGCGGGTCGCCGGCGTTGTGGGCGCGGTTTGCGGAGTTTGAGTCAATGAACCTCGGGCCGGTTTCACCGATGACGTTCGATTTGTCTCTGAGCGACTCGGCTGGCTCCCATTCGCGGTTCTTCCTCAACTTCGATGAAAGTGCTCCAGTTCAGGGAACTGAATCGTCGATCGAACCCCAAGAAGCCTGTTGATGAGTTGGACGACCGCCCCGTTTCATCAAAGGTGAGGAAGAACCCCATTTGCTACACCGTCTGGTTCGATCTTCATTTGTAGCGGTCGTTCAAAACAAACGTATTCGCGACTGACTTGAAAGTCGGTAGAAATTGCTGCTGGAGTTGATCGAGTGTTTCTTGCGTGTCGGGCAGTTTGGATACCCCGAACTGAATTAAAATCATCGAATTCTTGTGGATGGTCATAAACTGCGTCATTCGCATGGTAATTGTAAGGTCGAGCCTTTGCTGAGTAATGTCGCACACCAGCATCCCGGCAGGAGCCCCCTCCAATACCAGCTCTTGAGCAGTCACGAACTTTCCGCCGGCAGGAACCGACCCCTCCAACTCGCCAGGCTGGAAGAATTCCTTCAATTCTTGTTTCGTCGGAGTATAGCCCGCTGGGAACGGTATCGTCTTGACCATCAAATTGCACATTATTGGGCCGTGACCGCTTCCGCTGCGAAATACCTGTATGATGTTTGGTCTATCGCCTTCGCGCTTGTTCCAGCTATCCGGGAAGGAAATGGAAAAATCTACTCCCTTCGCTTTTGGGTGATCCTTCGTCCTAAAAGTTTGTTTCCATCCATCTGACAATTCCAAAGCGGGATTTTTGGAATATCGAGGGTGTGCAGACAATAGCGCTGACCGAATCGTCTCCGGCATGTCGCCTTTGGCTCTGCGTCGAACGTGCGCGAGGAACTCGGTTGCCTGTTGTAGAGTCAAATCCTGCTTACCCACGAGATCATTCATTTGAGTGGCCATCTGCTCTTTGTATTCTGGCCATTTTGCATCCAGTTCGCGGGAAAGCTCATCTTCAACTCCCTTGAAACTTTCTCCGAGAGCGGTCGAATTGAATGCGAACCATGCCTCTTTCGCGTCCTTTGCTAACGTCGGGAACTTCTTCTCCACCAATTCGAGCGAGGTCTGTTGTCCTAGCACGAATCCATACGCTTGGCTCAACTGCTTCCAACGAGGTTCCGTGGTGTCAAAGTCTTCCTGCGCTCTTAGCCACTCCAGTGAGCAAAGCGAAAGAAGCAGGAGAGCGACGAGGCGTGTTTTCATGTTGATCGAACTAGTATTCCCGAGCGCGCAGGTACGGGAACCGCTCCCAGCTGCCCAACCCCACTACGGTAAATAGTCGCACAAGCGACTACGAATGTCCAATGTCATCGACAAATATTGACAAAACGCAAACGAGCACTTTGTTAGGAATAGTAGGGCGTTGGAGACAGTCACCGTTTTAGGGTGTTACGGCTCGGGCGTTCGGAGACAGTCACCCGTTTTTTGAATCGGTGACTCGGCGAACTATGGCTAGCTGACGCTAACTGGTTGTCGCGCGACTGTGCGTTGCGTCGGTGACGCGTCTGGCCGGTGGCGTAAACACCCTGCCGCCGCTGAGATATCGCTACATCGCGATGCTCGACTCCCCGCAAATCTACTGGGAAGCCCGCGGATCGCCGGCGTTGTGGGCGCGGTTTGCGGAGTGTGAGTCGATGAACCTCGGGCCGGTTCCGCCGATGCCGCAAGGGTTGCGGGGGAGCATTCCGGAGCCTTCTGCTGTTGCGTTGGCGTTGTTGGCGTGTGCAGGGTCGATGAATCCACCCCGCCGGCGGTGCGGATGACGGCGGATTGGTGTCGCTTTCAATGGTTGGTCGGCTTCGCCGTTCACTACCGGTTTGGTCAAAAACTGCTCGATGTCGCTGCGCGATGGCTTGATTTCTGGCGGCGAATGCCCGACACCCTGCGTATGGCATGGACGATCCTCGTCATCGCGGGATTGCTTGAAATCGGGTGGGCCACCGGCCTGAAGTACGCCGAGGGGTTCACCAGGCTTTGGCCGAGTGTCATCACGGTGATTTTGATGATCGCCAGCATGTGGATGCTTGCGGTGGCGGTGCGCACGATTCCGATCGGCACGGGTTACGCGGTGTGGACGGGCATCGGCGCGGTGGGCACCGCCATTGTCGGCATGGCGCTTTTCGGCGAAAGCACGGCGGCGCTTCGGTTGGTGTGCATCGTGCTTATTGTGGGCGGCATTGTGGGGTTGAAAGTGTTGTCATCGCATTGATCGGCAGCGGTCGTACTGCCTATTTCACGCTATCGCCGATCTTGCGGCTCGGACGAATTGCGGCACAACGCGTGTCGGATTTGGCGCCGCGGGCGCGAACCGCCCCCTACCCCACGCGTGGAAACGGGGGTTAGTCGGCGTCGAGTTGTGGTTCGTCAGGCGCTGGACACAGCGGGCAGGAGTTTGGCGGCGATGAGGCGGAAAAGAGTTTGCAGGGGATATCCGCCGGCCAGGTGAAGCACGATGCGGCGGAACGGGCGTTTGATCAGCCCGCCGATCTTCAGCAGCTTCAGACGGGGTGCCGATCAGCGCGTGCTGCGGCGGGTGTTGCAGAAGGACGTAGGCGGCGCCGCGCCGTGCTCGTCGCGCTTTAGGCACATCACGAAAAAGCGTGAAAGATGCGGGCCAGACCTGTGTACGAACGCTTGCGCCTTCGCGGGCGGCGGCCATTCAAAGTACAATCTCGGGGATGAGAACCGACGGAAGGTCCAACGATCAACTGCGCCCGGTGAAAATCACGCGGTCGTTCACCTCGGTGCCCGCCGGCAGTGTGCTGTGGGAGCAGGGGAACACGGTGATACTTGCCACCGCCAGCCTGGTGCGCGAGCTGCCGCCGTGGATGAAGGACGATCAGCCCGGCGGTTGGGTGACCGCGAACTACATCATGCTGCCGGGTTGTGTGGCGTCCCGAAAAAGCTGGCCGCGCAACGGTCACACCGATAGCCGCGGCACGGAGATCGAGCGGATGATCGGCCGCAGCCTTCGGGCGGTGGTCGACCTGACGCGGCTCGGCCCGCACACCATCACCCTCGATTGTCAGGTGCTGCAGGCCGACGGCGGGACCCGCACCGCGTGCATCTGCGCCGGATTTGTTGCTCTCCGAGACGCCATCGCCCGGCTGCCGCGCAGCTACAAAGACATTCCCGGCATGATCATGCCCGACGGCGGACGGTTGAATTTCGGTGATCAGGTCGATCCGGTGAACGCGACCGTCAAGGCGCGGTATGATGCTTCGCACTACGCGCCCGAGAAATCGCTGATCGATCAACTGTCGGCGGTCAGTGTCGGCATCGTCGACGGCGAGCCGCGGCTCGACCTTCACTACGACGACGACGTGAAAGCCAACGTTGATATGAACGTGGCCTACACCGGCGCGGGCAAATTTGTAGAAGTGCAGGCGTCGGCGGAGAACGGCCAGGGTTTTGACCCAGCCCTGCTGGGCCGGCTGACCGATCTGGCCATCAACGGCTGCCGGCAGTTGCTCAAGATCATGCATTGAAACTGTTGTTGTGAGGTATCGCACCATGAAATCAGCATCGAGATTAGCTCTGCAATTATCGTCGATTGCCGCTGCGTTGGTCTGTGTCGGCATCCTGGGATGCGGATCTGCGACGACTTCGTCTCGATCCGATCCTGGCAACACGGAGGTGCCGTCCAATGCATCTGCGAATCAACCGAGTGGTACCGCGAAACCGCAAGCGCTCGCTAAGCCGAGTGCGAATGTTGCGTCGTTGCAAAGTGGGATGCCTACGCCACCGGTTGGGGCGCAGTGGTCGATTTATTGTCAGACGGTTCCGGGCGCCGGTCATGTGCAGCGCGCTAACAGCGTGCGCGACCAGCTTGTTTCGCAAACGCCCCTTAAAGATTGGTATGTGGTGCACGGCGAAGGCCAAAGCACGCTGTACTACGGATTTTACAAGAAGTTTGACGACCCCAATGATGCCGAAAGCCGCCGGGCGCAGCAGGATCGCAAGCGCATCGATGCGCTGGGCGACAAGATGGGCAATCGACCGTTCAAGTTCGCTTCTTTCGTCGCGCTCGACTCCCCCGACCCCGTCGCGCCGCCGGAGTGGAATCTTTTGAATGCCGACGGTGCCTACACGCTGCAAATCGCTGCGTACACGGGCAACGCGCTGCGTAAACAGTATGCGTTGGAGGCCGTTCGTCAGTTCAGGGCGCAGGGATTGGAGGCCTATTACTTCCACGGCGAAACGACCAGCAGCATCTGTATCGGCGCGTTTCCTGAAAGTGCGCTGCAGCGAGACCAGGTGGTGAGCAACGCCGATGGCGATCCGGATCAATCGTTTCTTCAATCCACCGAGCCTTTGCCGGCGGGGTTTGCGCAGACGCTTCGCGGCACGGATAATAAACCCATTCGAGTTGTTCAGGACCGCCCGAAGGTGGTCGACCCGGCATTGCGCGCCATGATGCAGCAGTTTCCCGAACACGCCATCAACGGGGAAGTGCAGATTCTTAACCTGACCGATTCGAGCACCGGCGGGAGGGTGATGAAGCCCGCCGACAGTTTTGTGGTGCCGATTCCGCACGTTGCGCCATCGGCGCTTTCCAACCCGGCCGTGCAGGGCGGCGAGCCGATGCGCGTGGTGCGCCCGTTGGAACAGCCCGGCGTGGGCAAACTCAAGAGCATTGGCGAATGAAGCTTCTGATCGCCACCACCAACCCCGGCAAGATCAAAGAATTCCGCGAAATGCTCGGCGGCGACCGGTTTGCGTGGGATGATCTTTCCAACCACCGCGATTTGCCCGCGCCGCAAGAAACCGGCCTGACGTTTCGCGCCAATGCGATGCTCAAAGCTTCGTATTACGCGCAGCATCTCAACCTGTGGGCCATGGCCGATGACAGCGGACTTGAAGTCGATGCGCTCGACGGCAAGCCAGGCGTGCATTCGGCGCGATGGGCCCAGATGCACAACGCCGGCACGGGCGATGCGGACAATAATCGATTGCTTCTGGATCAATTACAGAAGATTGCCCACGAATCGACACGAATGGGCACGAGTGCATCGACGGCAGTGGTTGATGAGTCGCGTCAATTTGATGGCGAACTGTGTCCCGTGTTTCCGGCAAGGTTCTCGTGCGTGCTGGCGCTTTGCGATCCGCGGGGCCGAACTGTGTTGACAACCTCGGGGACGGTCGAGGGGCGAATCATCCACGCGCCGCGCGGCCGGAACGGTTTCGGGTATGATCCGCTGTTCATGATCTCGGCATTGAACAAAACCGCCGCGGAACTGCCCGCCGACGAAAAGCACCGCATCAGCCACCGCGGTGAGGCATTGCGACGGATGAAAGCCCTGATGGATAAGCACCTCAACGACTCCCTTGCGGCGGAGGTTTGCACGTGAGCCGAATCCTCGTCGCTGTTTCATCCGCCTTGGCCGCCCAGCGTGTGGTCGAGCCGCTGGCCGACCTGGCGCGCCGGCTTAGCGGAGAAGTGCTCTGCGTCCACGTCAGCCGACCCAGCGGCGGGCAAATGCGCGAACAGGAACAAGCCGACGGCGAAACCGCCATCCGCATCCTGGCCGACGGCCTGGCGGCGCGAAACGTCCCGACGCAAACGCTGCTCATGTTCTCCGACGACGTGGCAAGAGCCATCATCAACACTGCCGCCGAACATAAAATCACGCTGATCGTGCTGGGTCTAACCGGCAAAAACATGTTCGCCCGCCTGCTGGCGGGGAATGTGCCGGTGGAACTGATCAAAAATACAAAAGTCCCGGTGTTGTTGCTCCCGCCCGAAGGAATGAAGGCGGTGTAGTGTTGAGTCGCACCACTATAGTGGGCAACGATCACGTGGGCAAAGATCAACGTCCAACTCTCAACGCACAAGGTTCAACGTTCAACAAATTTGAGCTTGTGCGATGAACGTTGCGTCCCCTTTTTTTTCAGCAGCGCGATCATTCGAGATACGTATATCCCTCAAGCCCGTTCTCATAGAACTTCAGCAGCACCCGCGCCTCTTCATTGCTGAGCTTCTGCTCTTTCAGCGCCCGCTCGACGGTCTTGAACATGGCGCGCTTGAGGTCGTCGGCGTCGAACTGCACGTACTTCAGCACTTCGCGGACGGTGTCGCCTTCGATGACCTCGTCAATGCTGAATGCGCCGGTTTCGTCGATGGTCACATGCACCGCGTTGGTGTCGCCCAGCAGGTTGTGCAGATCGCCGAGAATTTCCTGATACGCGCCCACCAGGAACACGCCCAGCAAGTAATCGCCGTTATCGAACGGGTGCAGTTCGAGCACGCTTTTTACATCGCGCTGATCGATGAAGCGATCAACCTTGCCGTCGCTGTCGCAGGTAATGTCCGCCAGGATTCCGCGGCAGGTGGGCTCTTCCTTCAGCTTGTGGATGGGCATGATCGGAAACAGTTGATCGATCGCCCAGCTATCGGGCATCGATTGGAAGATGCTCATATTACAGAAATACGTGTCGCTCAGGTGCGCTTCCAGCCCGCGAAATTCTTCGGGCACGTAGTCCATCTTGCGGACGATTTGCAGAATCTTTGCCGCCAGACCGAAGTAAAGTTTTTCAGCCAGGCTGCGCTGTTCCAGATTGCAGTAACCTAAATTGAAGAGGCTTAACACGCTTTCTTTGGCGAGTTGCGCGTCGTGATAATATTCGATAAAGTTTTGCTCATTCACGCCCAGGTATGAATCAAAAAGGTGCAGCACCGGCTGCGGCATTCCCTTGCGCTGCTCGGGCGAAAGGTCGGCGGGGAGGTCGAAGCGGTTGAAGCCGCTCCAGCCGATGACGTTGAACACCAGCACGCTGTGATACGCCACCATGGCCCGCCCTGATTCGCTTATAATAGTCGGGTGCTCCACGCCGGCGTTATCGCACACTTCTTTGATATGGAAGACGACGTCGTTGGCGTATTCCTGCAAGCCATAATTGATGCTCGATTCGAAGCTCGTCTTTGACCCATCGTAATCCACCCCCAGCCCGCCGCCGACATCGATCACTTTCAGGCCGGCACCGAGGTGCTGCAACTCGGTATACACCCGGCCGAGTTCGATAATGGCGGCTTTAATATTGTGGATGTTGTTGATCTGGCTGCCGAGGTGAAAATGCAGCATATTCAGGCAATCGCCCATGCCGTGGGCGCGAAGGTAAACCAGCGCGTCCATCACTTCGTTGATGAAGAGGCCGAATTTCGATCGCACGCCGCCCGATTCCTGCCACCGGCCTGCCCCGCGCGCCGACAGCTTCACGCGCACGCCGATGCTCGGGGTGACGTTGTGCTGTTTGGCATACTTCACGATCAACTCAAGCTCGCTGAATTTTTCGACGACCGGGATGATGTTTTTCCCAATCTTGGTCGCGAGGATGACGGCCTCAATAAACTCATCATCCTTAAACCCGTTGCAGACGATGGGCGTTTCGTTGTCCTGCACCACCGCCATCACTGCCAGCAGTTCGGGCTTGCTGCCGGCTTCGAGGCCGAACTTATAGGGCTTGCCAAAATTGTGGATTTCTTCCACCACATGCCGCTGCTGGTTGACCTTGATCGGATAAACGCAGCGGTAATTGCCTTTGTATTCGTTGTCTTTGATGGCGTTGGCAAACGCTTCGTGCAGCTTTTGCACGCGGTGCTGCAGGATGTCGGTGAAGCGCAAGAGAACCGGAAGCTGAATATCGCGCTCGCGGAGCTCATCGACCAGTTTCTTCAAGTCGACACTCACCGCGGGGTTCTGGGTCGGGTGGACCGCGACGTGGCCAAGATCGTTAACGGAAAAATACCCCTGGCCCCAATTGCGGATGCCATAGAGTTTCACCGCGTCGTCGATCGTCCACGTTTTTGGTTGCATGGAAGCGGGGTGGCCGTTGCGGTCACCGGTGGGAACCGAGGGGGATACCGGCTGCGCCTGCATCGTCATCTTTTTTCTAAGCTCCAACAAATGCCGGATTCCCGCCCGGCGTTTGTTAATCGTATCAGGTCTGCGCACAAGTCAAGTGCGTGACGAAAGCTTTTTTCTATCCTGTATTGACGCAGCCGCTCATGCCGATGCCCTAACGATTAACGATTAACGATTGAGGGGGGAAGACCCGTTTTAATCGTTAATCGTCAATCGTTGCCTCCGGCAACTCGCTTGAAGGCTTTGCAACTCAAAATTTCGGTTGCTGCTGCGTAAAACAGTGGATCGCTCCGAGGCCCCAGACTAAGTCGGTGCAGTCGACGCCGACCACTTCGTGCTTGGGGCACAACTTTTGCACGATATCGATCGCCTGTTTGTCGGTCTTTTTCTTACGGAACGTCGGCATCAGGATCGCGCCGTTGATAAAATAAAAGTTGGCATAGCTGGCCGGCAGCCGCTGACGATCCACTTCTACGACGCCGGGTGTGGGAAGTTCGACAATGTTAAAGGGCTTGCCGTCCTGATCGCGGGCGGACATGAGGCGCTTGAGGTTCTCCTGCAGCGGCTCGAAGTTCGGATCAGTTTTGTCGGGCTCGACAATGGTTACGATCGTGTTTTCATTCACGAACCGCGAGAGATCATCCACGTGGCCGTCGGTGTCGTCGCCCTGGATGCCGTCGTCGAGCCAAATCACGTGTTTCTGCCCGTAATATTCCTTGAGATAGCGCTCCACCTCCCAATCTTTCAACAGCGGATTGCGGTTGCTGTTGAGCAGAACCGATTCGGTGGTGAGCACCGTTCCCTTGCCATTAAAGTCGACCGCGCCGCCTTCCATGACGATTTTGGGATAGAACACGGGCAGATCGAGCAGTTCGGCGATCTCAGTCGGAACGTCGTCGTCGTCGGCCCAGCCTTCGTATTTCTGGCCCCAGGCGTTGAAGACCCAATCGACCACCGCCGCCTCCACCTTGCCGCGGTGTGCTTTGCGAAGGACGAACGCCGGGCCGTGATCGCGGCACCAGCTTTCATTGGTTTTAATGTGATAGCACTGCACGTTACTGAGCGGGACTTTATGCTCCTTCAACGTCGCCAGCACGATCACTTCATAGTTGTAATTCTGCACGAGAATATTAACCGTCTCGCGTTTGGAAATTTCTTTGATGATCCGGCAGATATTCGGCACGACGTGCTGGTACCGATCCGGAAACGAAGCGCACTCCGGCCGCGGCCAGCTCATCCAGGTGGCCGAATGCGGGTGCCACTCCGGCGGAAAGCAGTACCCAAGCTGATTGGGCGTCCCGCGGGTGATGACTCTCAATGTTGCTACTTTTTCCATCGATTCAACTTAGCCGCAGATGAACGCGGATGAACACAGATAAGAAAGAACAGATCGCCCACGAATGGACACGAATAAACACGAAACGAGAAAATTCATTCGTATCCGTTCGTGTGAATTCGTGGGCCACCTCTCCGTGTTGCGTTCATCTGCCGCTAAATCCTCCGTTTTCACGCCCCGATAAATCGTTTCGTAATATCCCCATACGCATCGACCCGGCGATCGCGCAGGAACGGCCAATGCGTGCGGTGGTATTCGACTAAGTCCAGGTCACAGTCGCTGAGCAGAATTTCTTCTTTTTCTACAGAAGCCTTCGCGACGATTCTTCCGCCCGGCGCCGCGATGAAGCTTTGGCCCCAGAACTCGATGCCGTCTTCGCTCACCGGATTACCGTCCGGGCCGAGCACGCGTTCATGCCCGATGCGGTTCGGCACCGCCACGAAACAACCATTTGCCACTGCGTGACTGCGCTGAATGATTTCCCAGCTTTCCTGTTGCCAGCGGCCGTGTTCGGCCTTTTCTTTCGGGTGCCATCCGATGGCGGTGGGGTAGAAAAGGATCTCGGCGCCCTGCAACGCCGTCAATCGAGCGGCTTCGGGATACCACTGGTCCCAGCAGATGAGCACGCCAATCTTGGCATAACGGGTCTGGAACGATTTGAAACCAAGGTCGCCCGGCGTGAAATAGAATTTTTCGTAATAGAGCGGATCATCGGGGATGTGCATCTTGCGATACAGCCCCGCGATCGAGCCGTCGGCATCAAGCACCACGGCGGTATTGTGGTACAGCCCGCTCGTTCGCTTTTCGAACAGCGAAGCAATGATCACCGCTTTGTGCTTCTTAGCCAGCTTGGCGAAGGCATCGGTGCTCGGGCCGGGAATGGTTTCGGCCAGCTTGAAGCAGGCATAATCTTCCGACTGACAAAAATACTGTGAGCAGAACAGTTCCTGCGTGCAGATAATCTGCGCGCCCCGTTTCGCGGCCTTTTCGACGAGTTGCAGCTGCTTGGCGCGGTTGGTCTTCGGGTCGGTTCCGCACGCCATCTGCGTGACACCGACTTTTACCGTGCGACCGCGGATTGGTTTGCTTGCCATCGTGTGAATCCTTCGTCGTGATGTTCGTCGGGCGATGTTCGCCGGGCGCGTCCAATCAGACAAGCTTCGGGTCGAAGATCTGCGTACATCTGCGTTTAACCGCTGCACAGAAATGTCTGTGCCACCAAACACCAATGCTCACGCCAGCGAAAGCAGAAACGCCTCGACATTGGTCGACGCTTCGCCCAAACCTGATTTGCTGCGATGGTCTGCCTTGACCAATCGATCGAGCGCCGCGCGAATGCCGCGTTCGCCGAGGCGCTGGATCATTTTCAACATTGAATCGATCTGAGTCGCCGGCCAGATCCGGAGTTCTTTGGCGATGGTAAACGGTGGAATTTTCCTGGCGCTCATCAGGCGGACGCGGGTGAGTTTTTCCAGCCAGATCGTTAGCCACGTCACGGCGCGAAATTCGCTGCTTGGGTCCATTTGCAGCAACTGCCGCCACCGCCGCACAGCCTCGGCGATGTTGCCCGTCGACAATGTGTC
>Ga0163151_10006442_pt1 | contig 14286 bp, 15 predicted proteins | sample OliLakLV19MP5IB2_FD_145596 | JGI IMG/M metagenome (GOLD analysis project Ga0163151, IMG submission 145596) | Freshwater microbial mat bacterial communities from Lake Vanda, McMurdo Dry Valleys, Antarctica - Oligotrophic Lake LV.19.MP5.IB-2 | ecosystem: Environmental > Aquatic > Freshwater >...
GTTTTGGTTTGAGTTGTTTCCATACGCTGGGGGGAATTATGGGATTTCACGGCTTCCGCCGTAGGCGGAAAGGGTTTTGGCGAAAATCAAAGCGCGATTTTGGCTTCCGCAAAATCGCTCCATATTCTTAATTCCGAACAAGTTACTACTGGTGCGAACGAAGGGACTCGAACCCTTAAGCCATTGCTGGCACCAGCCCCTCAAGCTGGCGCGTATACCAATTCCGCCACGTTCGCAAAATTAGCGGGGCAACTGTACTTGATTAATTGGCTCTTGGCAAGATCGAAAAAGTAGTCTACTATAGCGCGGCTGTTTGCAATACATACGGATGCTTAGCTCAGCTGGTTAGAGCGACTCGTTTACACCGAGTAGGTCGGGGGTTCGAATCCCTCAGCATCCACCAGGGTAAAATTCATTTAAATAATCCTCTCCTTTGTTGCGGGGCCCCGATTTTTCTTCACCGTATGCTTACATACGCCTCAGAAAAATCTTCCCGCGCCTCGGAAAAAATTATTTAAATGAATTTTACTTGCAAGGCACAGAGAAAACCTATTAAGTTTGGTTAAATTCTAGGAGTGAACGACGACGAAGATGGACAGACTTGGATAGGTTTTTGTACGGGCTTTTAGCTCAGCTGGTAGAGCGCTTCCATGGCATGGAAGAGGTCAGCGGTTCGATCCCGCTAAAGTCCACCACAAATCGAGCTCCTTCGGGAGGTCGTTTTGTTTTATAAAAAAACAGGGACGCCAGCGGGCGCCCCTCGGCGGATCGGGTGCAGGTCACCTACACTCCACGGGCCGATCATCGTCATCACGATTCTCAGCCGCCTCGTCCTCGTACACGCGCTCAATCCGATCGAGCACGATCTTGCCGAGCAAATCGACATTAAGCTCGAGATACTCGAAATTCTCGATGAAGTCGCCCTTGAACTTGGCGTTCTTGACGAAGTCGGGGATGTCGATCTTGCCGTCGACCGTTTCCTTGTTGAGATTCAGGTCCAGCTTGTTGATCGGGTACGGATCTCCGCCCGCATCCCAGATGTCAAAGCTGAAGATCTGGACATCGCCGTCAAAGAACACCTCGCCGCACAGGTTCCAGGTCTCGCCCCGGAACAACCTGAACGTCAGATGCGACGTCGGGTCATCAAGTCGAACCGTTCCATCGTTGAGCTCCCCGTTTCGCAGGAACTCTCCGTAGGTGCCGACGTAGACGTCGGTCTCCTTGGAGTCGCAACCTCCCCACCCGAACACAGGCAGGATCAGCAGACGCATGTACATGTTCCACCCCCCGCCTCCTCCGCAACTACTTTAACATATCTTATTTGCAATGACTTGCTTCATTTGAGTCCAGCTTGGGTGAACGGGATGTTTTGGCCGGAAGCGCAGGTAACCCTACGGTGATCCCTCTGTTCGCGAACGGAGGGATGAGGTCAAAACAGGGACCGGTGAGCCAGAAATGGGTCAAATTAAGCAAGTCCGGAGTTTTCAAAAAGAGTCGGTTATGCTACCCTTTGGCCATTATGGATAATATGAATGCTGCTCCAAACCCTCAACAAGATCGCGAGACTCGCAAGGCCGAACAAGCTAAAAATGATCGTAAGCGTGCTCGCAAAGAGAAACTCATGCCACTTCTCAAACTGGCTGGTGTTGCCGCGGTAATCATGGCCGTTATTGGCGGGCTGATCTGGATCGGCGAAACCCAAGACGGTGGTACAGTTAACACACCTTCTCCCATTAGCGGAGAGGTCACCGAGACCGACCACGTCAAAGGCCCTAATACCGCCCGTCTCACTTTGATCGAATACTCCGACTTCCAATGCCCAACTTGTGCCTCCTACGCGCCCCTGCTCAAACAGCTGAGCGCCGAGTACACAAATGACCTCCGCATCGTGTATCGCTACTTCCCGCTCCAGAGCATCCATCCGAATGCTACAATTGCTTCTCAGGCAGCCGAGGCCGCTGACATGCAAGGTAAATTCTGGGAATTCCATGACATGCTTTTTGATCGCCAGGGAGAATGGAGTCGTCTAGCTAACCCCCGCGACACCTTTGCGACCTACGCACAAGAACTAGGACTCGATGTCGAACAGTTTAAAACCGACATGGACAGTAAAGCCGCTAAAAGTCGCGTTAACGCCGACTACCGCAGCGGTCTTGGAGCCGGTGTTGGTGGTACCCCTACCTTCTTCTTGAACGGTGAACCTCTCGAGAACCCACGTGGACTTGAGGCCTTCAAAGCTGCTCTCGACGCCAAACTCCAATAAATCTATGTCCGAGCGTCTCGCTCACGTCTCCTACGTTCTTTCGAAACAGGAACAGGTCGCCCACTCGGGCGCTGATTATGGTTTTATTTCTGAACCCTTCCTCGATCCTTGGAACTTAGCGATTTTCGGAGCGGCTATCGCCTTGGTGGGCGCCCTCGTATTTGCGGGCTATAAAGTGCCATTCATGCGTGATCGCGTCCGCTTCTTCCGCGGACGCGCTCGCTCGTACCAAGAATTTATCCCCTGGATTCTACGCTTTAGTTTAGGTGTGGCCTTTATTGGGGCCGGCAGCCAACAAGCGCTCATCTCCCCAGCCGTTCCGGATCAACCAGCCTTCGCTACTCTACAACTGGTAGTCGGATTCCTGCTCATCGCCGGCCTAGCCCTAACGCCAGCGACACTGTGTGCCTTGGCACTTTCAGTCGGCGCCCTGATTTTGCACCCAGAACTTCTCGATAACCTAGAGGTCATCACTGCCTTGATTGCTGTCTTCCTCCTTGGCCAAGCCAAGCCCGGCGTAGATGATTTGATCGGTATTCCGATGATCACGTTTTCGGACAAGATCCGACGGTTTGTACCCTTTATTTTACGTCTTGGACTTGGCGTCTCCCTGGTTCTCATGGCCGTGGCGGACAAGCTCATGAATCCCCATCTTTTCGGAGCAGTTATCGAAGAATATGGCTTCACTCACTACATCCCTCTCACTACTGGCATGTGGGTAGCCTCAGCCACACTCCTTGAAATCGTTTTAGGCCTGGCCCTCTTGCTCGGAATTCAAACACGTATCATCAGCGTAGTTACCTTCCTGGTGCTCACCATGTCCTTCTTCTTCTTTGGCGAGGATGTCTATGCTCACGTGACTATCTTCGGCACGCTCTTCGTGCTCATGGTGACCGGAGGAGGAGCGTGGAGTATCGATGAAATTTATGTTAAACGTCGACAAAGTAAATAAATCTATTAAAAAACTAGCTATCACCATGGCGGTGATCAGTTTTTTAGGTTTTGTTGATTCGGCTTATCTTACGGTCAGTCGCTTCCAGGGCAACAGCTTGCCCTGCACGCTTACCCACGCCTGCGATACGGTTACAAGAAGTGAGTACTCAACCATTCTTGGCATTCCCGTGGTCGTCATGGGCGTCGTTTACTATCTAACGATCTTTTTTGGGGCCTACTTTTACTTAGAGTACCGTTCACGCAAGTATTTTAGAATCACGGCCGCTTTGACCGTGTTCGGCTTCGTCTTCTCAGCCTGGTTCGTCTACGTTCAGCTTGGTATCCTAGAGGCCATCTGCCAATACTGTATGCTATCTGCCCTCAGCTCGACGTTACTCTTCATTCTTGGCGGCTGGGTGCTTAAAACTTCCTCCCCTTCCCGGTTATCAAACGAAGACGTCCAGGAATAGCCCGAATATCAAACTCCTTGGCTTGAAGCTTCTCGCCACCATCCACAAACATATTGACGTGACGATCAGTAAAAACGTGGGCTCGTTTAAAAGGCAGTTTGCTGAGCTCCGATTTTTTTCCAAATAACGAAAAGCGAGACTGACGAATAATCAAAGATAACCGGCCATCAGTTGGATCGGTAACTCCCGCGTCATCAGGAAAAGCCAGATTACGAATGGCAATCGAGGCTTTACCAGGGATCGTTAGGGTGAATGAGTCCTCACAAGAAACAACCGCATCGCTAGCTTCACATTCTAAGGCGTGCAAAAAACGACGACCATTCACCTCTCCTACATCGATCTCCTGAACCAAGCGGGCTGACAAAATATCACAGGCGGCTACACCAGTCGGAATACCCAATAAATCTGCAAAGACACTTTTATTACTCATAGGCAAATACCCAAGAACAGTTCTTGTATCCCCCACTGCCTCGATAGCTTTACGAAAGGTAGCATCGTCGCCGACGGCCACCAAAGTCTGCGCCCCCTCCTCAATTTCGTCGCGGATTACCTCCAGACCATCACGAAACAAGGCCAGACGAGTAATCTTGCCCATGATACCAAGGTCAGTCAGGCGTGTCTCAAGCAAAGCTACGTCACGCTCGTATTTCCGATCTTGGAGAAAAGTATCGTAAAAGTACGAATACACAAAAGTTTATTCGGCCTCTTCTTCAGCAACAACGGCAGCGGCTCGCTTACCACGAGCGGGCTTAACGGGCTCTTCAACGCCCATGCGAATAGTGCCGTTAATTTGAGCGCCAGCGCCAATCGACAAAATTTCGGCCGCTAGGTCACCAGAAAATTTTGAAGATGGCAGCATATCGAGCTTAGCGTTGATGCGCATGTTGCCATGAACTTCACCGGCGATAACTGCGTTTTCTGCCCGGATATCGGCGTCCACCTTAGCTTCTGGTCCAATTTGCAAATCTCCCGTGGCATTAATCGTGCCGTGTACCTCACCTTCGATAACAATATTACCTTCGACCACAAAGTCGCCTTCTACACGTACGCCACGAGCCACAATCGTCTCGCCACCACCATTCTTCGCCATAGAAAAAGCCACATTCTTGTAAATTACTTTTATCGCTGGGACGGGATTATTTGAGTTCAGTCCTACATTTCTTTCAGCACCTCGATTCCTAAAGTTCCCATAGCATTCGACAACGTTTGTCGAACGGCGTCAAGCAAACCTAAGCGCGCCGCCACACGATCGTGGTTATTATCGTCTAAGATTCGCACCGCTTCGTAATAACGAGCGAATTCCTGAGACAGCTCGAAGGCGTACTGAGCAATTGCTGAAGCTCGGTAGGTTGCGCCAGCGCCCTGAACGACGTCAGGAAGTTTGGCGATCATCTTCAAGAGACTACTCTCAAGAGGATGCGTCAGAAGCTTTGCCTGCTGTTCAGGAGCGATGTCAGCCTTATTTAAGAGCGTATGAATACGAGCGATCGTATACAGCACATACGGTGCCGTATAGCCCTCAGCTGACATCGCCTCTTCCATATCGAAGGTAAGAACCTTTTCCGGATCCTGACGCAACATCACGAACTTTACGCTCGCGATAGCCAGTGTTTTTGCAGTGGCCGCAACCTTTCGCGCTGACCAGTCAGCATGACGCGCTACAGTCTCCTTCACCAAATTAGTGTACATGGTCTCGTACATATCAGTCCAACGCACGATATTGCCCTTACGTGAGCTCATGGCCCCATCTGGGAGCGTAACCATGTCGTAGGGAAGATGGTCCACTTCGCCCGGGAAGCCCATCAAGCCAAGAGTGGCAATCAGCTGACTCATGGCTAATGACTGACGATTGTCGACAACAATAATCAGGCGATCCGCGTCGTAATCGCCCTCTTTTTTATAAGCAAGAGCTAAATCCTTGGCGTTGTAGAGCAAGGTGCCGTCAGATTTACGCAGCAAGTTTACGCCCAGCCCCTTATCTTCCAGATCGACGATCACAGCACCTTGGCTCATCTTAGCCACGCCTTCCGTCAGCAAGCGTTTTACGATTTTATGGGTGTCGTCAATAAGATCGTGCTCGAGGTAAATATGCTCAAGCTCAAGTCCAAACTGATCAAAGATCTCCTTCAAGCCATCGATCGACCACTTTTGAGTTTTCTTCCAAAGCGGAACCCATTCCCCTTCCATGAGTTCAAGCTGGCGCTGGATCTCAGATACTTCAGCCTTCTTGGCCTCATCGTCACCAATCTCGGCGTTGGCTTCAGCGTAAATACGGCCCAAATAGTTCAGGCGATTTTCTGTCGGGGCCTCTTCACCAGCATGAAGCTTCTCTAGTCCCCAAAGACATTTGGCGACGTTATTCCCAAGATCATTAATGTAAGAAACGGGAACAACTTCGTAACCGTTGAAACGCAGAATATTCACGATCGCGGAACCGAGCGAAAAATTACGCAAGTGGCCGACGTGAATCTCTTTATGCGTATTTGGATTGGCGTACTCGATCAAAACCTTCTTACCCTTGCCGGTGGTTGATTTTCCGTAACTCTTACCGAGTTTGTAGACGTCCTGCAAAATATGTTCAGCAAAAGCTACCTCATCAAAACGAAAATTCACGTACGGTCCGACCGACGTGATCTCGCGGATGTGCTTGGTAGGACCAATCTTAGCAGCTACTTCAGAAGCGATCTCGGCAGGGTTTCGTTTCAACCCCTTAGCTAGCTCGAAACATGGGAAACTCAATTCCCCATACTCCGGCTTCGGCGGCGTCAGCAGCATGTCGATAGTGACACCAGCCTGCTTCCCGAGAGCTTTCTTTAAGGCTGTATAAGCCTCTTTTTTTGCGACTGAAAGTGCGTACATACCGATTAGTTACCGTACAGTAAAACAAAGCCCATGATCGCCAGGAACAAGATAGCAAAAAGAAATGCTATATACCAGCCCTTCCTGCCAGCATCGCTCGCTGTCTGTCCCAAAGTTTTATCTTGATTTTCCCTATAAACAGCTCGGTGAAAGTAAGTCGCTAAAAATCCAATAAACAACCCCACAGGCACCACCCAATATAGGGCTGACAAAGCATCACTCTGGAAAGACAACAAACCTACAGGCGCAGAGAAGAAAGAGACAACGATCATGAGCATCACGAGCAACATTTCTGCCAGAGTTTCTATCGCTAGCTCATCAAATTTACAATCTAAATAAGTTGGTCTGTACCAACTCCAGGGAATAGACGCATCTTTACAGACAAAAGAGCCATAATCATCTCTAGACGAGCCTTGACCATGGTTAAATGGAAAAAACTGAATAACGATGTTATTAATAAATACCAAAATGGCCCCCGCGACCACTAATGCAGAAAGCGTAGTCCACATTGACCGCATAACACTGAGATACCAGGGATGTGGCTTCGATTGATCCATACAAAACCTAAGCGATTAGCCTCACGAAGTGTCTCTTACCTTTTTGCAACACTGCTGGCAACTTGGTAGGGTCGATCATCAGGCCGATGTCGGTGACCGTGACGTCATCGATGCGGACTCCCCCGCCAGCGATGAGTTGTTTGCCTTCGCCACGAGAGGTTGCAAGTTTGGCGGCCACGAGGAGGTCTAGGATGTTCATGGGTGATGCGACTTGAAAGTCAGCCATGTCGGTGGGCTTTTCTTTGTTTTGAAAAACTGCGGCGAAGAGGTCAGCCGCCTGTCTTGCTGCCTTCGGTCCGTGGAACGAGGTCACAATTTCACCCGCCAATTTCAACTTAAGGTCACGGGGATTCATGCCGGCCTTAAGCTGCAATTCCATGCCTTGAATTTCTGCCATCGATACACCCGTCAGAAGCGTGAAGTAGGGCAGAATGTGTGTATCCGGAACACTCATCACTTGGCCAAACATGTCCTGTGGCTCAGCCTCAAGAAAAATCGCGTTCTCAAAGCTTTTCGACATCTTTCTATCGCCGCCAGTACCTTGAACGAGCGGCACGGTCAGTACATCCTGTTCGGGCATGTCGAACTTCCGCTGCAGGCGACGACCCATTAAAAGGTTCAGGAGCTGATCATGCCCTCCAAGCTCGAGATCGGCTTTAACCATGACGGAATCGTAACCCTGCATCACCGGGTAAGCCAGTTCGATGGCTGATAACGGGTGTTCCGGATCTTCAATTCGTTTACGGAAATCTTCACGCTGAAGAACTTGCTGAACCGTGACCAGCGAAGTTAAACCAAGAAACTCCGCCGCTTTCATGTTATCGAACCATTCACCATTATGACGGATCTCCAGGCTATCCAGATCCAAAATCTTACCAGCCTGTTTCACGTAAGTCTTCTTGTTCTTGTCGATTTCTTTGCGATGTAACTGCTTACGAGTCTCGCTACGACCGGTAGGGTCGCCGATCATGGCTGTAGCATCGCCGATAATCAAAACCGCCTGATGACCGAGATCTTGAAATTGACGGAGCTTCCGAAGCGGAACGGTATGGCCAAGGTGCATGTGCGGTGAGGTAGGATCGATGCCAAATTTGATACGCAAGCGTTTGCCGGCGAGCATACGGGTGCGAAGATGCTCAATTTCAATGCAATCAACTACTCCTCGCGAGAGGACTTCTTCAACAGCTAGTGAATCTGTAATGACCTTTTGCATATAACGTATATAGTACCTGTTTATCGGGATGGGCAAAAAATCGACGATCATCGATTTTTTGCCCTAACTCATCAGTGTCTTCAATTGCTCCTTCAGCGCCTTAAGCTTAGCCTCAGCTTCTGCCAGTTTATTCTTTTCGATTTCAACCACCACAGCTGGAGCATTAGCAACGAAATTAGCGTTGGCGAGTTTGCCGGTGACGCTTGAAATGTATTTCTTCAAGGCAGCAATTTCTTTGTTGAGTTTTTCAAGTTGCTTGCTGGCATCAAATCCTTCCGGAAGAATAAAACATACTGAGATGGAGGAGATGTCGTCATTGCCGCCTTCAGCAGAACCCATAGTCAAATCACTGACTTTCGCAAGACCAGCGATGATGGCTCGATTGTCATCAATAAACTGAGTGCCGCCGAGAATCTTTACACCGATCTCTTTCAACTGATAAGCCGAACGGTAATCACGAATGCGGGTGATAATTCCCTGAAGCGCAGCCACCGCCTTCGCGTCTTCAGTAGCGAGCGCTCCTGGTACTTTTGGCCATTTGGCGACGATGATCAGTCCTTGATCGTAGTGTTTATACACTTCTTCCGTCACAAACGGCATAAATGGATGCCACAAGATGAGCAGACGCTCAAGCAGATAGTTCAAAATATCGTTCTTCTCCCCTTCGATCTTGGCGATTTCGAGGTACCAGTCAGCGAAATCGTTCCAGGTGAAATCACGAAGTACCTCGGCGGCAAGCGAGAACTCAAAACGCTCCATGAGCTCGCTCACTTTCTTGGCGGTCTCGGCGAAGCGACCCAATATCCAGCGGTCAGCCAATGTCTGTGCAGGTGCTTGCTCGACGTGCTCGGCGCCGCCGGTAGTCATGAAGACGTACCTGGAGATATTCCACACCTTGTTCACCAGATTGCGGGCACCTTCGATTTTTTCTTTAGAATAGCGAGCATCTTGGCCAGGAGAAATGCCGGTGAGCACACTTAAGCGTAAAGCGTCGCAACCGTATTGATTGATAACATCGATGGGGTCGACGCCGTTACCGGAAGACTTCGAAAACTTTTGTCCATGCTCGTCACGCAAAATGCCGTGGATGTAAGCATCCTTGAAGGGGATCTCTTCAAGAGCATAGGTGCTCATGAGGATCATCCGCATGAGCCAGAGATACAAAATCTCATAACCCATCGTCATCCAGCTAGTCGGATGGAAAGTCTCGAGATCTTTAGTTTTCTTCGGCCAGCCCAGGGTCGAGAACGTCCAAGAACCCGAACTAAACCAAGTATCGAGCGTGTCTTCGTCTTGCATCCAGCCTTCGCCTTCTGGAGTCTCGGTTCCGACAAAAATTTCATCCCCGCGGTACCAAGCTGGAATTCGATGTCCCCACCACAATTGGCGTGATAAACACCAATCTCGGAGATTACCTACACGATCAAGATAGAGTTTCGTGAATCGATCTGGAGTAATCGTTACTTTCTGGCTCTCATCTCCCCCAAGTCCGGTAGTTACTGCCTCGCGCATCAAATCCCGCAACGTTTTATTCCGTTTCGGAATATTCTTATTCATGTCGAGCCACCATTGTGTCATCGGAATCGCTTCGATAACGTCTCCATAACGATCCGACGTGCCGACGCTTTGGACGATCTCCTTTTCTTCAATCAAAAGACCGTTCTCCTTAAGCCAACCGACAAACCTCTCACGCGCTTCTTCAACGGTTAAACCGACATATCCTTCGCCAGCCGCTGTCATCATTCTTCCATCAGCACCTATAACAGGGATGATGCCAATCGGCTCACTGCTTGCCTTCGTCTTCTCATACATCGCAAAATCGACTGCACTGTGAGCCGGTGTCACCCCCAGAGCACCGGTGCCGAAATCTTTTTCAACGCCTTCGTCGGCAATGATACGAATAGACAGTGGTTCTGCCGCTCCAACATCAACAGTAAAAGTCTGGCCAACGTACTGACTGTAACGTTCGTCTGAAGGATGAACAGCTACGGCCGTATCCCCGAGCTTGGTTTCAGGGCGCGTTGTGGAAATGGTAATCGGAAAATCTTTACCATACTTAAACGTATACAACTTCGCCGGTCTTTCCACGTGCACGATTTCGTCATCCGAACAGGTCGACTGACCTTTGACCGTCCAATTCACGACACGGTAGCCCCGGTAGATCAAGCCGTCGTTATGCATGCGGACAAACAACTCCCGAACGGCTTGATTACGTTCGTCATCAAACGTGTATGCCAAACGTGACCAGTCCGCACTCGTACCAACTTTTTTAATCTGACTTAGAATCGTTGTTTTAGAGTCTTCGGCGAATTCGCGGATCTTCTCGATAAGTTTTTCTCGACCAAGCTTTTGGCGGGGATTCTTGATCCCCTCTTTCATGAGCAGCTTCTCAACTTTGGCCTGAGTAGCAATAGCCGCGTGGTCCGTGCCCGGAACAAGCAAAACTTTCTTGCCTTGGAGGCGCTGATAACGCGCCATGGCGTCCATGAGTGAATTCTCAAGAGCGTGACCAAGATGAAGAACGCCCGTAACATTCGGGGGCGGCATCATAATGGTATACGGATCCCCAGAAAGATTATCCGGATTAAAGTACCCGCTTTCCATCCACAGTTTATACAGAGCGTCCTCAACTCCTTGAGGCTCGTAGGCTTTGGCCATTTCTGACATAGATATGGCCTAGTCTAAGGCTTATCTTGAGAATTGTCGAGGGATCGAACGGTGCCTACTGACCAAGACCAATGGCTACGGGGGTGATGCTATGGAGTTTGAATTCAGCTAACGCAAATAGTTTGCAGCGAGTGATAGAATGTCACTATTATGGAGGGAGTAATTATCGTGCTCGGCTCTCAGAACGATGCTCGAGGTCGATTATCGACCATGGGCCTTAGTCGCGTGAGCAAGGCGCTGGAAGTTTTTCACAAACAACCTAGCTATAAACTTTTACTCACCGGACAGTTCGGGTGGAATTTTAACCGTACCAAAACTCCGCACTCTGAGTACATGAAAAGGTACTTTTTAAAGCACGGTGTTCCCGCCGAAGATATTTTCCCATCAGCCACAAGTACCAATACTATTGAAGATTTAGTGCTCGCCAAGCAGATTATCGATAAGCACAACATTAAAGACATTATCCTGGTTACTTCGAGCTTTCATATGCCAAGAGCACATCTGATCGCTCAAAAAGTCTTTGGCGGTAGATACAAAATCCACTGCATTAAGGCCTCAGACAACATCAGCCCCCTCTATCGAGCAGCTCACCTCATGCACGAAACCTTACGGATCATGCAATTAAAAACCTCCGGCATACCGACTACTGCTAAAAATCACGATTAATACCCCGTTTCAAAAACCGGGATCTTTTGCGCGTTGCTTAGCTCTTCGGCTGTTGATGTAAAATCGAGTACAACTTCTTTTTCTGAACCTCCGCCCCAGATAACGCTCACAGCCTGATCGTCCATCCAAGCAATGTAGTAGCGAGCTGATGGGGTCAACTGAATCGATTCGAAACACTCAAAACCGACTCCCCAATCGCTACGAGATGCACACGCGACAAATTCAGCCTCAGCAGTATGAATTGCCAGCTGTTCCTTTTTCCAGGTTTCAAACTCTTCGACTGTGGTCCTCGAAGCCGATGTCATGTGGATTGTGTAATTACGTCGGGGATCGCCCTCGTCGGTAGCACGGAAGTTTACCTTCGACCGATGGCTACGTCGTAGTACCCAATATCCCAATCCGCCGGAATGGTGACCGTGAAAGAGTCATCGAGCTGCCAAGTCTTTCTACCTTTTTTCCAGTCGGCTAAGTTATCGGTAGCGGTGACGTAAGTTATAAAACCGATCACTCCGAGTACGGCTAAGCCCGCGATTACAACAATTCCTCGGAAAAAGTAGCCCATGCTCATACGCTAGCCGGGATAGGCTGGCCCCTGAACGAAGTCAAACACGACCCTGCACCCAAACTTGTCACGTCAGTCGCGACTGACGTGACTTGACGCAAACGTTACGACCAGCTAAGTTGCCCCCTTAACAACCTCTAGCCTTTACCTTCGCCTCCCTCCCCAGCTCTGGGGAGGCCAGGAGGGGCTGTCATTTTTCATGTCGTTAGCTCCCCACGAACAATTTCTCCACGCTGTAAAGCGTTCCGAACGCCCCCTGTTGGTGCTTCGTGAGTTGGCTCATGCCGACGACTTTGCTGCCGCTTTTGGTCTGGCAGCAGTTCTCAAGAAGCTCCGTAAAACTGCGGACATTGTGTGTGCCGGTGGCCGACCTCCTGAGAATCTCCAATTTTTGAAAGTTGCCCAGCCTGTTAAAGGCGATCTTACCAACCTGCGCGCGTTGACCTTGAGCGTTGATGTTAGCAAAGCCAAAGTAGAAGAACTTTCTTACAATGTTTTTGGTGACGAGCTGCGTATTCACGTCACCCCCAAGAACGGCTTCTGGACCGCCGATGATGTTCGTGTAGCTACCAGTGCTTACCGTTACGATCTGATCATCGTGCTTGGCGCTGCAGACCTAAAGAGTCTCGGTTCCCTCTTCACCCATTACGCTGATTTCATTTATCACACTCCCATCATTAACATTGATCACGCTGCCGGCAACGAACACTACGGCCAAACTAACTTAGTCGACAGCGGTGCTACATCTGTCAGCGAAGTTGTTCACGACTTGGTAAAGAACCTTGACGAGAAACTCTTCGACAGCGACATCGCTACCGCTTTCTTGACCGGTATGGTGGCCAAGACCAAGAGCTTCCGTACGCCAAACGTGGCACCGAAGACTTTGTCAGCCGCAAGTTCACTCATGACCATGGGTGCCCGCCGCGATGAAGTGGTTGAACACTTGTTCCGCACCCGCTCCGTCGAAACCCTCCGCTTGTGGGGCCGAGCCTTGGCCCGCCTCAAGGCCGATCAGAACGCTGGCCTGGTTTGGACCCTCCTCACCCGCCAAGACTTTGCGAACGCTGGCGCGAACGAAGAAGCCTTGTCCGATATTGTGAGTGAGCTCGTGACCACCGCCCCGGAAGCTCGTGTTGTCGCCATTTTCTACGAACATGTCGGCGGCTACGTAGCCGTTCACCTGTTTGCCGAACGGCCCCACGATGCCCTGGTTCTCGGTGCCCCGTTCAAAGCCTCAGGTACTCGTGAACGTGCCCGCCTTGTGCCAACAGAACGCGATATTGTCGAGGCAGAACGGGCAGTTATCGGACATTTACGTCGTGTTTTGACCAGCCACGAGGACGAAATCCCGACCTTGCGTGATGTCATGTAAACCCCGATATTTTCACCAAAATCGCCTCACCGACGATTTTGTTTTTAGCTAAAGACAAACAAAATACGAACTTTTTTAATTGACAATCAGTGTTTTTTCTGATATCATCACGCGTCGTGCCTTACGATGAAAAAAAGACGGTCTCGTGTTCCCAAATACTTAAAAAGTAGTTGAAATCACGAGGCTGTTTTCTTCCCCCAAGCGAGGTGAAGTCTGAAACATTCCTCCGGAAATCCCGGACGCGCGCCCGTATCCAAGGAGGCACTCTGGCTGTGTCTGTGCTCGATGGTCTGTGCCTTCATGATCAGGGGCGTCCCTGCTGAAAAAGGCTTCTGGGCCTACACGGTACACCACATCATGACGGAGTGGGCCTTCGGCGGTCTCTACGGCTGGATCGTCTTCAAGGAGCTGATGTACATCGTCTTCCAGGTGCTGACGTCGGCCGTGGCCTTCGTGCTCGCATACAAGTCCCTCAGACGACTGAGCGGACAGCTGCACAACCGCAGCTAACGAGCCACATCTGAACAACAACGAGACCGGGAGAGCACCGACGACCTTCGTCACCGCTCTCCGCTCCCTCCGCCTTCATGACTTCGGTCGTGAGTGCAGAGGGATCAATTCCCCACCTCACCCACGGAGCACTCCACGTGCGACTGTTTCTCATTCTCACCTCGCTCGCAGGCTGCAACACCGGCCTGACTCCGCGTGAACACGAATTCCAAGA
>Ga0163151_10006448_pt1 | contig 14278 bp, 7 predicted proteins | sample OliLakLV19MP5IB2_FD_145596 | JGI IMG/M metagenome (GOLD analysis project Ga0163151, IMG submission 145596) | Freshwater microbial mat bacterial communities from Lake Vanda, McMurdo Dry Valleys, Antarctica - Oligotrophic Lake LV.19.MP5.IB-2 | ecosystem: Environmental > Aquatic > Freshwater > Lake...
GGGATACTGAACAATCGTGAAGCGGGACAGCGACGCGCAGCAGTCATGGTCAACATCCGTGGAACAGACATGGGCAGCTGGGTCAAAGCTGCGCAAAAAGCTGTGTCGGAGAAAGTTTCGCTTCCTGCCGGCTATTCAATCGTCTGGGGCGGGCAATTCGAGAATCAACAGCGGGCGATGGCACGACTGATGATCGTGGTGCCTATTGTGCTGGCCCTCATCTTCGTCCTGCTCTACTTCACGTTCAATTCCGCAAAAAACGCTGCCTTGATCATGCTGAACGTGCCTTTTGCCACCACCGGTGGCATCATAGCAATGTGGCTGTCGCATCAACCGGTATCCGTTCCGGCTCTGATCGGCTTCATTGCTGTCTTCGGTGTAGCAGTTCAGAACGGAGTTATCCTTACCAGTTACATGATGCAGCTCCAAAGAGAAGGACACACCATTGATGACTCAGTCCGAATGGGGGCGCTCATAAGACTGAGACCGGTACTGATGACGGCCACAGTCGCGATGGTGGGTCTGCTACCAAAATTATTCTCGACTGGAACTGGTTCTGAGATACAAAGGCCCCTTGCCACAGTAGTCGTCGGCGGCTTGCTCACATCTACGCTAATTACGCTCTTTTTACTGCCGGCACTTTATCGACGGATAAACCGGGAACCAGTTCATGGTCGCCCAACTCCGTTGGACGTCGTCCGCTCGTTGCGAAATTCCATAAAGTTCAGGCCTTCTCCCGTTGATTCCGACAAGAATTAGCCAAGTAACGCCGGGCTCAGATCGCATTGTCACCGCTCTGGAAATCGGCAATTATTATCGACTCTCAACAATTTTGTCTTTCCGGCATGAACAGACATCGTCGACAAAACATGATTTTTGCCAACAGAATGTAAGAATGTCGCGGTCCTGCGCATTTCCGTATTGTTCTGGTGGACAATTAGGCCGATGTTACTCATGGTGATGGTTTGCAGGGTGTCATAAGCCATTTCATCAATGCCGCGTTGAAAGCTCGCTACCTGACACTGGTAGCTACTTTCATTGTAATTATGGCCGGCATCATAGGCTGGAAGATTCTGCCGCTGGAGGCCTATCCAGAGCTTGCCAACCCGCAAGTTCGAATCATCACTTTGTTTGCCGGAAAGGGTCCGGAAGAAGTGGAGCGTTTCATCACGATCCCGCTTGAAAAGGAATTGAATGGTATTCCCGGTCAGAACTCGCTGCGTTCTCTTTCAGTTTATGGACTGTCGGTAATAACGACGACATTCAATGAGTCAATATCAACAACACTGGCAAGGCAACAAGTGCTGGAGAGAATTCAAGCGGCGGACTTGCCGGCTAACGCCAAACCAAGGTTGGAGCCAGACGTAGGTTCTCTTCGTGAAATATTCCGCTACTCGCTTCACAGCCAATACTACTCAGCAGCTGGTTTGCGCGCGATTCAGCAGTGGGACCTGGAAAAACAATTTCGTCAAATACCCGGTGTCATAGGAGTTGTCAGTCAAGGCGGACAAACAAAAGCATATCAAGTGAGCATCGACCCATTGCGCCTTAGAGCGCAAGCTCTGACGCTCAAGGAACTTTTCGATGCAATTTCACGCGCTAACGCCACTTCCGGCGGCGGCATCATTGAACACAATGGACACGCGCTAATCGTACGAGAGCTGGGCTTAATTACTTCCATCGACGACATCAAAAGTATCGTGATCAAGGCTAATGCCCTCGGTGTTCCCATCAAGGTAGGCGATGTGGCCAAGGTAACAGTTGGTGCAACGGTTCGTCGCGGTCAAGTAGGCAGGAACGAAGAAGATGACGTTGTAGAAGGGATAGTCATGCTTCGACGGGGCGAAAATCCTTCCAAAGTGCTTGAGAACATTTACGAACGCCTGCCGAGCATTATTAAGCGACTCCCTCCTGGAGTTACGCTTGAGATTCTCTACGACCGCTCCAAACTGATTCAGCAAACGCTTAAAACGGTGGGAACCAACGTTGCTCTCGGGATTTCATTGGTCGTAATCCTGCTGTGGGTGTTTTTGGTAGATGTTCGCGCAGCACTGATCACTGCGTGCGTAGTACCGCTATCAGTGCTGGTGGCGTTTATCTGCCTGAACCTGTTCGGGGTGCCGGCGAACCTCCTTAGCCTTGGCGCCATCGATTTTGGAATACTTGTCGACAGCGCCATTGTGATGACGGAAAACATTATGAGGCGGCTTTCGGAAGAGGGACGCAATCTAACTCCTCGCGCTCGACTGTTTCTTTTGAATGAGTCGGCAAGAGAAGTTGGCGGACCAATCATCTTCGGCATTGCAGTGATCATCGCAACCTTTTTACCGATCTTCAGCTTTGGCGGTGTGGAAGGCAAGCTGTTCCGACCGCTTGCAACAACGATGGTGACGGCTCTAGTTGGTGCCGGTGTTGCTGCGCTTGCCCTCGTTCCCGTATTGTGTTCGCTCTTCCTTACGTCCAAACCGATCACTGAAAAAGAAAGCCCAGTGATTCATGGTGCAAGATTCGTGTATAAACCAACTCTGGGCTTTGCACTCAGACACCGCTGGCTTGTAATTAGCAGCGCAACGGCATTCTTTGCCGGTGCCATCGTTCTTTTCATGAACATTGGCAGTGAATTTCTGCCTCACCTTGAGGAGGGCAACATCTGGCTGCGTGCCACCATAAAGCCGGCAAGTGTCACCCTTGGAGAATCAGTACGGGTAGCAAATGAAATTCGCAGAAAACTGATGAAATACCCAGAAGTCATCCAGGTCCTGTCACAAGCAGGCGGGCCGGACGACGGTACAGATCCATCCAAATCCTCAGACCATGAATACTATATCGATTTGAAACCGGCCAAAGAATGGCGCCCGCAGTTCCATGAAACGAAAGACCTGCTCATCGCTGATATTCGAAACAACCTCAAAACAATTCCGGGCGTAAGTTATTACTTCACTCAATACATTCAAACAACCTTGGACGAGGCTCTATCAGGAGTCCAAGGATCTCTGGTAGCAAAAGTATCAGGACCGGACCTTTCAAAACTGGATGCTATCGGACACAAAGTTGGCAACATCATGATGTCCACTCCGGGAATAGTGGATGTCATCGTCGATCCGCTGCTCGGGCAGCCTCAGATAAGCATTCAATTCGATCGTGATAAAGCAGCGCGATATGGGTTGAGTGTCGATGATTTGCGTTCTCTTGTGGAAATTGCAATTGGCGGACAAACTGCCACCACTGTTCTGGAAAATGAGCGGCGGTTCGATGTCATCGTTCGGCTGGCACCGGAATACAGATCATCGCAAGACGCGTTGAAAGAAATTCTGATAGACAGCCCCAGAGGAATCAAGATTCCGCTGTCGGATATAGCAACGGTAACGCAGACAGCTGGAGCAACGCAAATCTGGCGCGACGCTGGTTCTCGACTTGCCACAATTCGAGCTAATGTCCGCGGACGCGACCTTGCCAATGCAGTGGCTGATGCGCAGAAGCGCGTAAATGCTGAAATTCATCTTCCCGCTGGCTACTTAGTGCAGTGGAGCGGGGAATTTCAGCGCCAAAGAGAAGCTTCCCAGCAGCTGGCAATGATCCTGCCGGTTACACTTGTTGTAATCATGACCATTCTCTATCTGGCTTGCGGTACACTGCGCGGCGCCATTGTCATGTTCTCGGTTGTGCCTCTGGCAGCCATAGGTGCGATCTTGGCCCTCTGGGGCACAAACACCTACTTCTCTATTTCGGCCGGGGTAGGCTTGATTGCATTATTCGGTTTGGCAGTCAAGAATGGCATACTTCTTGTGTCGTTCGTGAACGAGCTAAGGCAATCAGGAATGGAAATAAAGGAAGCAGTCTACAAAGGGGCATTGATTCGCGTTCGTCCAGTGCTGATGACTGCCGTGATTGCAGCTGCCGGGTTATTGCCGGCTGCATTTTCAAATGAAATCGGATCACAGACACAAAAACCATTTGCGATCGTGATTATCGGCGGATTGATTTCCTGCACCATTTTGACGCTGTACGTATTACCGGCACTGTACATTACATTCGCGCCTAAACCAAGTGGTGGTGGCAAGAAGGCAGTCAAGAAAGAAACTGTCGTTGATGATCCGCAGCTGCTGGCGTTGCCAGACGTCACAGGTGGCACAACGGTAAGCGACCCGGAGCACGCGTAATGAAAAGAGCAGCTTCACTTTTGATCGCCTGCATGGCCTTAACCGGCTGTGTCGATGCCGTCACAAAGGCGCCGATAGTAAGTACGTCCGCAAAGATTTCGCCGCTCATAAATCTGGATCCAAAGGAAGGCAAACAATTCAATTTAACCGTTGCTCTGGTCAAGCGCGTGACGGTACCGGAGATACTTACCTTGAGCGGACAGATTGAGCCTGACACCAATCTGACGACACCGGTCGTTTCGCTGATGCCGGGACGGATAGAAAAAGCCCCGGCACAGCTAGGCGAGATTGTTCGCAAAGGGCAGGTTATGGCTGAAATCCGCAGCGATGAGGTTGCCCAGGTAGAATCCGATTTATTGCGCGATGTGCTCAGCCTTGATGCCGACATTGCAGAGACCAAGGTGGACGACAGGTTAGCGCGCTCCGTCTACGACCGCAAAACACAACTGTTGGCGGAGGGCATAGCAGCCCAAGCGGACGTCGATGCAGCAAAGCGAGATGTAGACCATTCAATGGCCAGACTGGAGTCACTTAAGACCAAAAGACAAGCTTTGATTACCTCTGCAAGCGAACGCCTGCGCTTGTTCGGCGTTCACCCGGAAGAAGTAGAACGGCTTTTACAAAGCAAGCACATCGACAACACGTTCGATCTGCGTTCTCCGCGCAGCGGTGTAATCAGCGAAAGAGACGCGGACATCGGTCAGTTGATAGACAACGTACACAGCCTCTTCATCGTCTCCGACCTGTCCCGAGTATGGGTAATGGCGGACGTCTATGAAAAGGACATTGAGAAGGTGCAGGTTGGTAACCCGGCAACTGTTTCGGTGGATAGCTTCCCGCACACAACGTTCAACGGCAAAGTTGATTACATGGCCACTAACGTTTCTGCTGATACGCGCACGCTCAAAGTACGCGTCATTGTGAACAATGAGAAGCTGTTGCTCAGACCAAAAATGTTCGGTAGGCTCACCGTCCAGACGGGACAGTTAACCATCATGGCAATCCCGTTGGAATCTGTGCAAAAGACTGGTGAAACATACGTTGCCTATGTACAAACTGGTGCCAATGCCTACACAGAACGAAAAATTGACATTGGCAAAACATTCGGAAAGTTCGTAGAGGTGTTATCAGGGGTGTCTCAAGGAGAAACTGTAGTTGCCCACGGAAGCCTGGAGCTTCAGGGTGAAATGCTGCAACGATTAGAGTGAGTTCCGCACGGTACACGGGAAGGTAATTTGATGAAATTGGTAACAGCCCTTATTCAACCATTCATGGTTGATCGACTGTCACGGGCTCTGATTCAAGTTTCAATTACAGGGTTTACCGTTTCCGACGCTAGAGGGTATGGTCAAGGCGCCGAAGGGCAATCCGATTATCTGACCCCGCGCAGCAAATTTGAGATTGCAGTGCTGGACGAGCACACAGACATGGTAATCAGTGCCATTCTCGCCTGTGTTTCAACACGTCAAGAAGACGATGGCATGATCTTTGTCACTCAGCTTTCGGAGGCAGTCAACATTCGCACAGGGGAACGCAATCGCGACGCCTTAACGGCGCTTGCAGACTAGCGGCCGCCATTAGCGAACGCCGATAGATGAAACATTTGCCCAAGGACGAATAGCTAGTATGCCCGAAGACCAAAATTTTCCAGCACCAGCTCAAGGCCCGGAAGCAACTGTTGCAATGGCCATAGACGTTTGCGAAGCGCTTGCACAGGCCCATGCTGCAGGAGTTGTTCATAGGGACATAAAGCCAAGCAACATCATGATGAAGGCCGAAACTACAGGTAATGTTTCAGCCAAAGTTCTCGATTTTGGTTTAGCCAAGATTGCAAATACGGACGTCAGTCAATGCCTGACACAAACAGGTGAGGTGATCGGCACACCGTTGTATATGAGTCCGGAACAGTTCCAGTCAAATCCTGTCGATGCTCGTTCTGATGTCTATTCCCTTGGCGCTGTAATGTATGAATGCTTATCGGGACAACCCCCACACAAGGGCGATACCGTCTATGCAACTTTGTTTAAGGCGCTCAATGAAAAGCCAAATTCTATTGCACAAGCAGGAAAACCGATCTCTAGGCAACTGCAAAGAATCATTTTCAAATGCTTGGAAGTGGAAGCGGCGGACCGGTATCAAAACGCGTCAGAGCTGCTTGCAGACCTCACGCGCGTAGCCGAGGGAAAGTCGATCCAGCGACAACTTCCGCGCTTCAGGCTGCAATCAAAATTCAGCATCAAGCCTCGGACAGCCGGTATCGTAGCTGCCGGTATTGTGCTCCTGGGAGTGGGCGCAGGTTATCTCATAAAATTGAAACAAGAGCCTCCGCTAGATCGTCCGGACAATCTGAAACAAGAGCTCACTCCATATCGTCCAGACAAAGTAAACGGCAGGACCCTGGCGGATCTAAATGCCAGTATTGAGACGGATCCCAAGGATGCCGACGCATACTATGACCGAGCTATGTTCCATCGCGCCAGGGATGAGCGTGACAATGCCATTGACGACTTCACCACAGCCATAGAACTTGACAGCCTTAACAGCTGGGCCTACTTCTACCGAAGCACCTTGTATGAACTCATTCACAAAATGGATCTGGCTCTCGCTGACACCAATCGAATGATCGAACTGTTTCCGACCTGGAACTATGGGTTTTCCCAGCGTGCTTCGGTCAAGAACCACATGCAGCGCTATCACGAATCCATAACTGATGCGCAAAAGGCACTGGCTTTGGAACCGAATGACACCCATGCCATTGAGGCAATGGGCGCGGCCTACGACGCTCTTGGCGATCATCAGAAAGCTCTCGATTGTGCCGAGAAACAAATCGAAACGGCAAAAAAGATAGAGGATCAAACCCAACGCGCTGATACTCTCTACTTTGCTTACCGAGATCGTGCAGTGGTGTTGCTGCACATGCATCGGTTGCAGCCAGCGCGCGAAGACTTAAATAGAGCGTTGCAATTCCACAAAAACGAGCCGACATTATGGGCATATCTGGCTTGTATCAATGCTTCCGGAAATAATATGCCTGCTGCTCTGCGTTGCATCAAGCAAACCCTGTCACTAGATCCCTATCCAGCTCGTGCTAACCGATTCAGCGGGGAAATGTACCGAGCCGCAGGGCGTTGGGAAGATGCTGCCGCCAGTTACAGCACGTCTACTAGTCTTGAGCCTTGGTTCGGCCCGGGCTACTTTCAACGGGCAATGACAGAGATTCCCTTGGGTCAGCTAAATAGCGCCGAGTCCGATTTAAAGAAATCGATTGCCAGCGATCCAGATTCTGCCGCTAGCAATTCATTCCTGGCGGTCGTAGAAGATCAGCTAGGTAGATCAGAAGCTGCGCAAAAGCGTATCATCGCCGCTTTCAAGTTGACTCCGGACCTACCGATAAATTACGTAAACCGGGCCAGAATTTCTCTGCGTCAGCAGAAGATCACAAATGCCATCGAAGATTGCAACCGGGCAATTACTTTGGACAACTTCCTTGCCGATGCATACGCGACTCGAGCCATAGCTTTGGAACTGGTCGGAAGCACCAGTGAAGCAAGCAAAGATCGCAAAACTGCACAAAGGCTTGGCTGGCACAACTTCTCTGTTAGTTTGAAAGTTGCCAAAGCGCCTTCAGCAAGCAAATATGATGAAAGCATCAGCATTGTCCGTCCTCAGCTCACAGAGCTCAAGCCAGGTCAAAGCATCCAGTGGCCGAAATTTGAAAGTACGCTAACTGCCCAACAGACCTGGGCATTGGCATGTGGAACTATATGGCTGGAGAAATTGTCTCAGGACGCCTTTCGTTGCCAGAAGTTGCAAGCGTGGAACCCAAACGAAGTTAGCCACGCGAGAAAATTTCTGGCAAAAAATTTCAATTGTCCGGATCGAGATTCTCTCCTCAAACGAATAACATCCTTTGAGGCAGAGACGAAAAATTCTCCAAAAGACATGGCTGCATTTCAGTCTGTTCGATCTATCGTGCTTTGCCAGGTTGGGGTTAATGCGCACTACCTCAGCGAGCAAGAGGCCTGGCAGAGAATTATGCCTATTGCGGGAAAAATTCAGCTCAAATTTGACTCTTGGGAAGACTTAGGTCAATGCTATTTGAGAGGACGGGAAGTTTTCTTTCATGGGAAACCTCCACATCGAGAAGATTTCATCAAGGCTGTTGAGAAAGTACTGGCAGAAGGACCAGCTCGGCGTTTGCCATTTAAGATGCCGTTAGATTGAGGCGCTGTATCTGTAGGTGTCCCCTTGTATAACGGGAGGGGACAAGCCCCTCCCCTCTTACGATCACTGCGATCCGGTGATTGAACGAAGGCGCCGATCGCTGCGGTCCAGCGATTGAACAAATGCACCGATGCGCTCGATAGCCATTTCAATGTTTCTGATGCTTGTGGCGTAAGAGCAGCGGATGTGCGCCTCTCCGCCAGCACCAAATGCCGTTCCCGGCACCACTGCAACACGCTGCTCGAAGAGCAAACGTTCAGCAAAGGTCTCCGCATCCAGTCCGGTGGAAACGATTTTCGGAAAGGCATAAAACGCGCCTTGCGGCATGTGGCATTCTAGCCCGATGCTGTTGAGACCGTCCACGATCACGCGACGACGCTGGTTGTACTGCTGAACCATTTCGCTCAACGAAGCATCACCGTGCCGCAGGGCCTCAAGGGCGGCCTTCTGCCCCATGATTGGTGCGCACAGCATCGTATAAGCATGAATCTTCACCATGGCTGCCAGCACCGAAGGTGGTGCGCAGGCATAACCAATTCGCCAGCCGGTCATAGCATAAGCTTTGGAAAAGCCATTCAACAAAATCGTGCGTTCCTGGGCACCATGAAGCGCAGAAACACAAACGTGCTCACCCTCGTACACCAGCCTGTCATAGATCTCATCGCTGATGATGAACAAGTTGTGCCGTTGCGCGTAATCCACAATTTTCTGCATCGATTCCCGCGTTATCGTAGCTCCAGTGGGATTCGACGGATAGCCAATCAAAATAGCCTTAAGCTTCGGAGTACGCACAGCTTCAATCTGCTCCGGCGTTACACAAAAGTTAGTATCGGCCGTGGTGCGAACGGTGACAGGTACGCCGCCGGCCAAGATGATGCATGGCTTATACGACACGTAGCAAGGTTCCGGAACGACGACTTCATCCCCGGGATTCAGAATCGAGCGCATCGCCAGGTCGAGCCCTTCTGAAACTCCAACGGTAACTAGAATCTCTGACTCCGGATCGTATTGAACATCATAGAGTTGGCTGATGTGAGCAGCAATGGCGCTGCGTAACTCCAACAAACCATAATTTGAGGTATACGTGGTCTGTCCATGTTCAAGCGAGTAAATGGCTTCTTCTCGGATGGACCAGGGCGTGGCAAAGTCTGGCTCTCCAACTCCCAGCGAGATAACGTCTTGCATCTTTGCAGCGATGTCGAAAAAGCGGCGAATCCCTGACGGCGGCAGACCAGTAACGGTCCTTGCCAGCGAGGGTAACTCTGGCTGTCTGTCCTTATTCATACTAAGGCGTCACAACCAGGCGCGTGTCTTCTTCTGCATCAACAAACACATCATCGTCTTCCTTATAGCGCTTGAGAAGAAAATGAGTATTAGTCTCGGTAACACCGTCTATGGTGGCGAGCTTTTCCGCAACGAATTCACCGAGCTTGCGAATATTTGGACCTTCCACAACTACGCGAAGATCACGATCACCTGAGACTAACCAGACGCTCTTAACTTCCGGGAATCTATAAATTCGGCGCGCGACAGCTTCAAAACCTACATCCCGGGCCGGCTTCACCTTAACGTCGATGAACGCCACGACATTCTCGGCTCCCGTTTTCTCCCAGTCAATAATTGTCTTGTATCGCTTAATCACGCCCATTTGTTCGTACTGGGCTATCGCTGTGCGAACTTCCTCAGCAGACCGACCGGTCATCTTCGCAATCTGTTGGACCGTGGCGCGAGCATCTCTTGCCAGAATACTTAGAATCTCATCCGGTTTTTTAGGCATGGAGTGCTCACCAGTGCGTGTCAGGCAAACTATGATAGCAAGGATGCTCCACAATTTGATCACGCCTATGTCTGCGCAGGCCGCAGAAACCGTTAAACGTCGATTATTCCCTGATTAAGCTTGCGCTGGCAGGAGAAACTCACAGAAAGCTTCAATCTTCTGTGCTTCGCCGTGCAGTCGAACTGCAGCACCTTCAAAAGCGCGGACAACAGCATTGTCATACGCACTTACTTGCACCGAGCCATTTGCCTCAACGACAGCATTGCCGTGCGCGATAATGGTGGCATCTTCGGACGCCAGGATGCAGGCGTTTGCTTCAGCATAAACCTTTGCTTTACCTGCGGCTTTGACGAGCGCAGAATCGCGAGCAAAGACTTCGGTGTTCTGGCGAGCACTTACATGCACGCCATCTTTCGCTTCGATAACTGAGCGACCGGCAGCCGAGATAGTCGAGTTGTCGCATCCAACAACTTCGCAGCAGCCTGTAGCATCAACTGCGGCGCGACCATAAGCTTCTACGCGAGCGTCACCGCGCGCGGTGACACAGGCACGTCCAGAGGCAATGACAGTCGTTTTATCCGCACAACTTACTCTAGTTGAGTCTTTAGCTGTTACCTTGGCATTGTCGAGAGCGCGAACGATGGCATTTTCGCTTGCAGTTACCCGTACCTTTCCCGAGGCCAGCACGGTGGAATCACCGGCAGCATCTACTTTAACTTTGCCGGAGGCAAATACCGCAGCCTTTCCCGAGGCAATGACATGCACATTGCCACTTGCTTCGACGAAAGCATTGCCGTCAGCTTGAATTCTGGCATTGCCTGATGCACGCACTCGCGCGTTCTCGATAGCCACGACCTGCGCATTTCCTGAGACCAAAACCTTGTTGTTGCCACCAACGACGTGGTAGCCCTTAGTAATTTCTGCACCAAACTGTTCTTTGTCGGATAAGGCACTCTCGCATCGAACGATGACATCGTCTCGCTTTATCGTTTGCACAGTCTTGCCCTCACCGTAAACCTGAAGCCCAGTTAATCTATAGCTTCAGCATAAGAGGAGACGGGAAAGTCCATCTATCTAATCCTGTTAGGCGAATGTTAAATGTACGTAAACGACCAAAGGTCTGAACTTTATAAGAACCCGGGCATGCGGGAGTTTATCGGACGGACAGAGTATTCAGAGGAATGAGTCGGCAAAGTTCAACATTGTCTCGTTCCGGAGGATCAAGTTGATCCATCAACCACTCGTGTCGTTGCTGGTGGCAGGTGAAGATAATCACCTGGTTGTGACGGGCGATGCTGTTGATCAGGAAGCGCATTATTTTGAGAAACCTCTCGTCATCAAACTCGCTAAATGGCTCGTCCAAAATTATCGGAAGCGCTTTGTTATCAGATAGAAAGCGCAGCACCGCCATGCGCGCCAGCCAATGAAGCTGCTCTCGCATGCCAGTGGAAAGTTGGGCATTCATCTGCCATTCGTTCAGAGCTTCTTTCTGCCCCTTGCGGCGCACAGAAAGACTCAAATCTGCATCGAACTCGATACTCTCGTATTCGGTGCCCAAGTGTTTCAGCATCTCTCGTGTGATATCAGTGAGTTTGTCGCCCCAGACAGAATGATTTTCATCAGACAGCCGCAGGTAGGTGTCTCGGGCGAGCAAGAGCGAAGTGCGTTGATTGCTAACGAAATTAAGTTCCCGCTCGATTGCCTCCAGATCCTCAAGAGTTTGTAGATAATTGTCTTGATAGTTTTTCATCGCCGCCCGCAGCTGAACGGTCAATTCATCCCGTTCCCTGCGCAGTTCTTCAACTGCCAATCGTAGATCGGCCATGTCCTTACTGTGAGCGCTGGCCATCGCCTCGCCCATTGGTGGCGGCATTTCAGCGATGGACGGATGGCTCAATAGCAACTCTTTAATGCGTGCCCAGAGGTCCGAGCGTTTGATTTCAAGCCGTTCTATGATGCGCGACAGTTCAGAAGGAATGAGGTCTGTTGTCGGGTCACCCTCAAAGCGAATGAGCTCATTCTTGTTCAACTCCCAACGACGATATCCAACAATGGCATCGGTCCATGAATAGTAGCCATCTTGCACGTCACTGAAAGTCAGTCCGGCACGCTGGAAGTGATCGCAAAGCCGTTCCTCACCATGTTTGACCTCATCAGTCAAAAATTTCACTTCCGATTGGCGATGGTCCAGAACCTCAGTGGAAGATTCGTTCCGGCGCCGCGCTGCATGAAATTGGTTGATGGAGTCGGCGAACTGGAATACGTCCTTAGAATTGATCTCTTCCACCGGCCGCTGGCCCTTAAGATAGTAATCGACAGTTTGCTGCTTGATCTTAGCTACGTGCGCTTCTTTGCTGAGTATCATCTGGTCGAGGACGTCCAATTCCTTCAATTGCACCGCCCACTTGGTGTACTCCTGCATGTGCCGCACAAGCTTCGTTCCGTCCGTCAAACTAGCCTTGCGCGCCAGACTTTCCATGCGCATTTCGAGATCAACAATCTTTGCCTGCAACTCCTGCACTGCAGAATTTTGCTTTTGCTCGTCAGATCTGGCGATGCGCTCATCGTGAATCCGATACACTGCTTTTATGCGCTGCGCTCCGAAGAAGCAAATGCCGGCGCCTACGCAAGACAACACGTAGAGGATCAGCACAATGGCAACGCGAGAATCCGACAATCCCAGGTGCTGACTATTCGTCAAGTAGATGAAACCGGCGAGCAGCAGCGCTGCTACGCCAAGGCTCGGCCAAAAAATCATTCTGGTGGTTGCAACAAAGGTCTCTCGTTGATCCAAGACATCTTTCAAAATAAAGCGAGCACGCTCAACCAGACGTTCGCATTCATCGGACCTTTCTCGGGACCCGACAATCATCGCGTGATAAGCATGAGCGTCGTCTAGCTCCTTAGGCTCCAGGCACAGCAACGAATAGCGAATGTCTGAGAGTTGATTGAAATCAATACCGAGCTTCTGTACTCGCATGGATTCATCTTCGCGAAGTCGCCTTGTCTCCTGCAAGTCTGCAGTTATATCCTTCAAAGTTCGTGCCAAACTAGAAAGAGCCTGGGCATCATCGACAGTAAAGTGTTCGAGCCCGTCAGCGCGCTCGCGGTGCTCGAGATCGTGAATTTGCGTTTCAACGGATTTCGATTGAATCTCCGTTTCCAGCCTGCGCAGGTCATTTAACCGCGACTGACGGCCAATCCAGAGCTCCTCCACATCTTTTTGTCGCTCAATCGGGAAGTGCTCAAACTTTTCGTAGGCTTTTATGAGGTTCTGAACTTCAGAGACTCTCACAGACTTTTCTTGCGCTCGACTTAAGTGACTGTCGATATCAGCAGTTTCCAAACACAAATGGAAATACTCGTCGGCAGACAACCGCTGAATTTTTTCCTGCAGTCGACCGTCAACTTCGGACAAACGATCGATATCTCGACTGCAGCCTTGCCTGTCATCTTCTAAATGTGCCAGCTTCTCTGCAAGCGAATCGCGCGTGTTTCGCAGATTCTCTATCAGATCAACTGCTACTTGGGTCTTACCGCGAAATGGAAAGTGCTCCAGAGTGTCTTCAATGCGTCCTATAGCTTCAAAGACACTGGCACTGTGGCCTCCGGAATCGGCCATGCTGAGGAGCAGCGAAGAAAGGCTCCGATCGCCGGCAAATGGCGCGTGATCAAGCTGTCGCTGTCCGATCAAGCAACAGCTTTGGAAAAGACTTCGCGTCAGCCCGGTTAGTTGCAAACCAAATTCATCAGCGGCGATAGCTTTGGCGAACTCCGATGTGATATCTGAATTGGCCTTGCCCAAGTCTTTGCTCAGGTCTAGCACCTTAAGCGAACGCTCTGAAAAATTGCGAATCAGGCGCATGTGCCGATCGCTGGTGGACAGGTCAAGTACCGACTTGAAGGCCGCACCGGAGAGCGGTTTGCGCTCAATGCCCGGTCTTGCACTAGTGATCGACGAATCCCATACAGGATAGCCAAACAAAGTTGCCCAGATGGATTCGGCAATAGTCGACTTACCATATTCGTTGGGCTGCACGACAATGCTGAGCTTGTTCTTGCCAAAATCTATTCGCTGTCCGGTAAGGTTACCGAATCCGATGAATTCGAGCCGCTC
>Ga0163151_10006449_pt1 | contig 14276 bp, 12 predicted proteins | sample OliLakLV19MP5IB2_FD_145596 | JGI IMG/M metagenome (GOLD analysis project Ga0163151, IMG submission 145596) | Freshwater microbial mat bacterial communities from Lake Vanda, McMurdo Dry Valleys, Antarctica - Oligotrophic Lake LV.19.MP5.IB-2 | ecosystem: Environmental > Aquatic > Freshwater >...
GGCTCAAGTTAATTTTAGTAACACGGCACTCGTTGGCGGATCAGGCAGCGGAACTTACCTCGGAATGAACCCTGCCGCCTTTGCGGGTAACTTCTTAGACTTCCAGATTGGTGGTGCAAGTAAATTAAAAGTTACATCTACCGGCCAAGTTATCGCAGGGACATCTGTGAAGGTTGGGTTTGATGGCAGCGCTTGTAATGCAGGAATGGCGGGATCATTTCGCATGTCGGGTGCGACACCACAAATTTGTGACGGAAGTATGTGGCGAAATCTCGCTGTGTCAAGCGGGGCAGTAGGAGTCAACCTTGTCATCACAGCAACTGGAAATACGACTATGGATACCACTCCTGGAACAACCCCAGGTAGTTACGTTACTTTCACAGTGAGTAACATTGGCGACACCACATCGGCAAATATCAGCGGCACCCTTAGCATTATTGGTTCGCAGTCCGCCCAGTTTGACATGGGTACGGGAGTCAACAATTGTACAACAACGCTTGCTCCCGGTGCTGAGTGCACGCTGCAGGTCAGATCTTTAATTAGTGCCCAAGGTAGTTATTCAGCTATATTAAAAACTTCAGCGAATAATCAGGGAAGAGTGATCGTTCAAGGTCAAGGTACAGGATTTAGCTGCATAAGTGCTAATCCCGGTAACGTGCTTACTGGTGGGCCAATTTGCATAGGCACTACAGAGGCCACTGCTCGTGGTTGGGTCATGGAGGGTGGAGTCGTTGTTGGCATTGATCCAAACGATTCAACCAAGTGGATGGTTGCAGCTCAAGTCGATGAGGCGGGAAGTTATTTGTGGGCTGATGTTGCGAATCAAGCTGTGGATACATCGGTCACAAATATTGGTACATACGCTCAATTTGATCCAACTTCAGGGACCCAAATCAGAGGGATCTTAGGATCTGCTTCATGGCCAGCTAACAACGCCTGTGCAGTGAAATCCACCAACGGCAAAACAGATTGGTACTTACCAAATAAGACACAATTAGCAAAAACTTCTTGTCATTCAAATCGGAGCGCTTCTTTTAGTGCTATCTATCCTCAAGAAGATCCCAATTGCGTGACATGGGGAAAAACAGCGACAGTAACAGGATTCGCGGTTTCTCCCTACTGGTCGGCCTCAGAGACCCTCGTCAATACTATCGGCTGGCACCAGGACTTTTCCAATGGATACGAGAACACCAGCTTCAAGAGTACCAGTTACGCTGTTCGGTGTTTGCGGAGCTTTTAATTATTTAATCATTTAATTATTTGCTTTCAACTCCCCGCGAAGCGGGGTCTTTAAAAGATTTTAAAAAAAAGAGGTTAAATCTTTTAGGTGGCTCAATACAAACATTTGCCTATTTATAAACTGACCTATGATCTGCTTTTGCGAATGATGGTGGCAACCCACGGATTTTCCAGAGAGTACAAGTACACGATTGGGCAGCGAATGAAAGACGAAACGATTGACCTGATCGCGAACCATTTGAGCTGCGGCTGGGTCCAACTCTTGGCACATTTTGATGGCCATAGAAACCTGTTTGTCGATCTCAAGTTTCTTGGATTCAAGGACCAACTTTTGTTTTCCTAAATTCCTTATGATGTCGCCCAGGACAATAAAAGTCAGCTAGTGGTCAATGAAGTTGAAGCCGATCAGGTACGAACTATTTTTACAGAGTTCATCTTGGAGGGAACAATCGCCCGAACGGTTAGAAGAATCATGGAGCTAAAAATTTATCCAAAGGGTCAAAAGAACCGAATTCACAAGCAAGTCTCTCAAGGCAAGTGGAGCCGAGCGACCCTTCACAATCTGCTTCGAAATCCTACTTACATAGGCATGAGAGAGGTTAATAAGCAGCACCAAGACAAAGACCAAGCGACCCTAAAAAACTTTGAGAAATACCAAATTGTTAAAGCTGCGTGGCCCGCCATTATTGATGAGTTTACTTTCAAGCGAGTTCAAAAAATTCTTCAAGAAACACAATTGGCAGAACGAGCACGACTCAGTCAGGCCACCGAGCGAGTATTTGTTTTGACCAGCACTCTATGGTGCGATGAGTGTGGCGAGAGACTGATGGGTCAATCAAGTACAGGTCGAAATGAAGTTCACCGTTATTATGGACACCGGCCAATACCAGGAAGAGTTGTCGCCTGCACAGTTAAGCGACATCGTGCCGATGTTTTAGAAGAAATTGTTTTAAAACATTTAATGATTGATTTAACTCAGAGAGGGGCTCTAGAGGCTGTATCGGGTGAACAGAAAAATCGGAAACATGAAGACATTAGGAATTTAGGAAAACAAAAGTTGGTCCTTGAATCCAAGAAACTTGAGATCGACAAACAGGTTTCTATGGCCATCAAAATGTGCCAAGAGTTGGACCCAGCCGCAGCTCAAATGGTTCGCGATCAGATCAATCAATTGGCTAAAGAAAAGTCAGAACTAGATCTTGCTTTGGTGAGACTTGAAAATGATATTTGGGAACAAAAGGAATCTGATGAAGGTGTTTTGGAATTCTGCGGAACGATTGAGGAGATTCAAAGAGGATATAAAAAGGCCACTCCAGCAGTTAAAAAGAGAATGATCAAAAGAGCTTTCAGTTCTATCAAAGCGTCAGCTTCGATCCTAAAACTTTACTATCGAATGACCAAGAGCCAGGAAGCAGAGGGATCATCGGAAAATAAAAAAAGGGCCGAAGACTTTAAATCTTCGGCCCAGGTATTTCATTTCGAGTGTCCGCCGACCAACGATCTTGGGGATCAGAGGGTCGTCGGTTCTTCTATTGTCAAAATTGGTCGGCGCGACAGGATTTGAACCTGCGACCCCTTGCACCCCAAGCAAGTGCTCTACCAGGCTGAGCCACGCGCCGACACTTTGGTAGTAGAAAGAAACATTTCTAATGGAGACCCTTGAGCTTGTAAAGGGCTCAAATCCTCAAAAAGTGCTGAATTTTAGGTATATTGATTAGTTAAAAAGACTTTTGAGTGAATTGATTTCAGTAACCAATTCAGAAATACGAATTGTAGCCAATTCAACGCGATCACTGACTTCGATCCATTGTTTTTCGACTTTTAATTCACGACGAAGTTCATTGATTTTCTTTTTTGCACCCGCAATAGAAAATTTTTCGTCATAGAGAAGTTTTTTTATTAACAACACGGTCTCAACATCACGGCGCGAGTACATACGCTGATTAAACGCTGATTTCTGAGGATTCAAAGCATCAAACTCAGATTCCCAGTAACGAAGCACGTAGGTTTTTAAACCTGCAAGCTCTGCCACTTCACCGATTTTATAAGCCATTTTATCAGGAATCATGCGGGCAATTTCACCAAGATCAATTATTGGATCTTTGTTATCCCCATCACCTTCAGATTGAATAATCGAAGAACTCGACATCTCGATATCGGCAGCGTCCGACACTTGATCTTGTTTTTCAGATACTAGAGGAATCAATTCATCCATGAGAGACCTCCGTGTTATTCGTCAGTTTCATCATCGTCGTCATCATCTGTGAGGCCGGTGATATCCTCACCATTAAGCATAGCCTTTAAGACCTGACTGGGCCTAAACGTTAAAACCTTGCGAGCACTGATTGTGATTTGACTGCCTGTTTGTGGATTACGTCCGATACGTTCTTTTTTCTGACGAACAACAAAATTTCCGAATCCAGAAATTTTGATTTTCTCGCCTTGTTCAAGAACGGTTTTCATCGTGTTAAAAACTTGCTCAACGAGTTCAGAGGATTCTTTCTTCGAAAAGCCAATCTTTTCATATACCTTTTCGACGATATCCGCCTTGGTCATTGTGGATTTTCCGAGATTTTGACCTGACATGATTCTCTCCCCTTATTCGCGATTAACTAAACGCGCCCTTATACCAAGGCTAGCAAGTTCGTGAAAAGTTTCAAGTTTTAACGTACTGAGAGATTGAATTTTTGACAAACAGATTGAATAGTTTTTTGATGCGAAGCATTAATTTCTTCGTCAGAAAGTGTTCGACTGGGATCTTGATAAGTCATACGAAAGGCTAGACTTTTTTTATCAGCCGGTAGCTTATCACCCATATAGATATCAAAAATTTCACATTTCGAAGCTAAATTACCCGCAGCTTTTTGTAGTTCAGCTTTAATTTCACCAGCAGATAACTCTTGAGGAACAAGCAGCGCCACATCTCTTTGCATTGACGGAAATTTTGGCAGACCCTTCACCCGAGTAAGTCGTGGTTGACCGGTGAATAATGTTTTTAAATTCAGCTCAGCAATGACCATCGAACTTTTAACTTCTAACTTATCTGCGATCATGGGGTGAAGAACGCCGATAAAACCTACTGGTTTTCCCTCAACAAATACTCGCGCACTCTGCCCTGGATGCAAAAATGCTGGAGGATTTTTTAAAGCTTCGAACTTAAAAGACTTGTATTGCCAAGTTGAAAGGAATGATTCCAATATTCCTTTTGATTTATAAAACAATGAAACTTGTGGTTGTTTCACCCACGTTTCTGGCTCTTGCCCCCATTGCACAAATGCAAGATGAGTTTCTTCAGTGAATGGTCTGTTTTCTTTAATATCAGGGCTTTCAATTTTTCTAAATACAGGGGCAATTTCAAAAAGCCCGCCGCAATGTATTGCGTGTCTCATATTATGAAGGGCATTACGCACAAGACTTGGAACAACACTCACACGCATAACATCAAGTTCAGCGTTTAACGGATTGGTTATTTTTACTGAAGGACCAGAAAAATCAATTCCTAGCTCAGAAGCTTGGCCACGATCGCTGGTTAAAAAATCAGATTCGAATTTAGAGCTTGTGAAACTCAAATTAACCGCTTGATGAAGTCCACATGCCTGTAAAGTATAGGCGAGCTTATACTCTAAAAGATAACCAAGATCATCTCTTGTAGGCTCTTGAGTAAACGAAGGAAGTGTTTCTGGAATATTTGCAAAACCTTTGAGCCTTAAAATTTCTTCGCCTAAATCTTCAGCAAGTTTCAAATCGCCGCGAAATGCAGGCGGGTTCACCAAAAGTTTGTTTCCAGAACCAGAAACATCACACCCTATACGCTCTAGTGATCTTTTTGCTTCGATACTATCGATCGTCATACCTAAACGTGCAGAAATAAATTTAAGATCCACTTCAATGCGTGGGCGAACTACAGGTCTTGGATAATTATCATAGTGATCAGCACAAACTGTCCCTTGAGCAACTTCTGTAAGGAGTTGGCAAGCTCGGTTGAGAGCTAAAATCACAGAGTCAGGGTCAACACCGCGAGAAAATCTATAGCTTGAATCGCTATCAATTCCATGGCGACGAGATGACCTACGAACAGTCGAAGGTAAAAAATAAGCCGATTCAACAAATACTTCCGTTGTAGAATCACTCACTCCACTATTAAGTCCACCCATAACACCAGCTAGTGCAATTGGGTTTTTAAGATCACAAATTAAAAGCTCTGTTCCGTCAAATTCAAGTTTTTTATCATCAAGAGTGGTAAATTTTTCGCCTTTTTCAGCTGTGCGAATAATAATTTGTTTACCGTCTAATAAATTCAGATCAAATGCATGAAGTGGTTGCCCTAATTCGAGCATTACAAAATTTGTAACATCAACAACATTATTGATACTTCTTAAACCCACTGATTCTAAAGATTTTTTAAGCCACTCAGGGCTTGGACCAACTTTTATATTTTGGACCACACGCCCCGCATAACGTGGGCATCGCTCGACATCTTCTACGGCTACTTTAATAAGTTTTCGTGTAGACTCTCGCCCCTCAGTAAAAGGAGTCACGGGAAACTCAAAAGTTTTTCCTGTAAGTCCGGAAATTTCTCTGGCTAAACCAAAATGACTCAGACAATCAGCGCGATTGGGTGTGACTTTGATATCAAAAACGACATCATCTAGTTTAGCATACTTTGCAAACGACTCACCAAGGGGCGCATTTGCAGGCAAGATCAAGATTCCTTCTTGAGAATCACCAAGCCCTAATTCTTTATCAGAACAAAGCATCCCTTGAGATTCGATGCCGCGAATTTTTGATATTTTAATTGCGAAATTTCCAGGTAACACAGCACCCGGCAACGAAACGACTACTTTATCACCAGTATTATGATTTTTTGCACCACAGATAATTTGATGGGTTTTTTCACCAGTTGTGACTTTACACAAAGTGAGATTATCAGCTTGTGGATGTTTGCCTTTTTCTAAAATTTGACCAACAACAATATGATCAAAATCTTTTGCTTGATTTGCAATACCTTCAACTTCCAAACCGCCATTGGTAAGAATATCAGCAAGCTTTTCAGGTGCCGCAGTGAATTCTTTAAGTTCAATATATTTAGTGAGCCATTTTAATGAAATCTTCATGACTTAAATTGCTCCAAGAAACGAAGGTCGTTTTCTGTAAATAAACCAATGTGCCCAACGCCATACTTAACAACAGCCATGCGCTCAACACCCATTCCGAACGCAAAACCATTCCATTTCGGATACTCAATTCCAGCAGATTTAAACACACTGGGGTGAACCATTCCGCAGCCACCTAGTTCAATCCAACCAGAGCCTTTGCACATGCCACAGCCCTGAGATTTGCAAAATGGGCAACTCGCGTCAAGCTCAGCACCTGGTTCAACAAACGGAAAATAACTCGGGCGCAATCGAACTTGTATACTGGGCCCAAAAAATTCACGGGCAAAAAAACCAAGTGTACCTTTGAGATCACCCATAGAAACATTTTCATCTACAAGTAAACCCTCTACTTGGTGAAAGTGTGGTGAATGTGACATGTCACTATCACTTCGATAGACACCACCTGGGCTTATAATTCTTAAAGGTGGCTTTTCAGTAAGCATGCTTCTGATTTGGACAGGACTCGTGTGAGTTCTTAAAATCCAAGAAGAATATTCTCCTGGTTTTCTCTCTACACCATCATCAATGTAAAACGTGTCTTGCATATCACGTGAGGCATGATCAGGCGGAATATTTAAGGCATCAAAATTATAAAAATCTTTTTCGATGTGTGGGCCAGTACGAATAGAAAAGCCTAAGCGTGCAAAAATATCGCACATCTCTTTAGTTACTTTCCAGATGGGATGCTGAGCACCCGACTGAGAACTTAAACCCGGAAGTGTAACGTCGATGCGTTCTTTTTCTAATTTTTGATTGAGCTCACCGCGCTTGAGAAGATTTTCTTTTTCAGAATAGACAGACTCTAACCGATCTCGCACTTCATTGGCTCGTTTACCAATGGTTTTACGATCTTCGGGAGTGAGCTTGCCCATTTCTTTAAGAATTGCTGAGAAACTTCCCTGCTTACCTAAAAAGCGCACCTTCGCTTCATACAAAGCTTCGGTTGTTGCAGCCGTCTCAATTGCTTTCTGAGCTTCCCCAGAAAGTGTCTCGATTTTATCTAGCATGGGTTATGTTTTCTATGTGCCTTTTGGTTACTTTGCTACCTGAAGTGCTTGTTTTACCACGGCGCTAAAAGCAGCGGGGTCAGTAACAGCCAGGTCAGCTAAGATTTTACGGTCAATAGTGATACCTGCTTTTGTGATAGCACCAATGAGTTTTGAATAAGTTGTTCCGTTTAATCTTGCTGCTGCGTTAATTCTAACAGTCCAGAGTGAACGAAACTCTCTTTTGCGAACTTTACGATCACGATACGCATATACGCCTGCTCTATCGACAACTTCTTGTGCTGTTACAAAAAGGCGCGAATTCGAGCCATAATAACCTTTTGCGCGTTTTAAGACTTTTTTTCTGCGGGCGCGGGCTTTAGTACCGCGTTTTACACGTGCCATTTAAATCTCCTTATCCTCGAGGCCAAGTTCGCAATTGAACTTTGTTTGATGCCAGAGAACTCATTTAGCGGGGCTTACCCGTTCGGAAGTAATCGTTCCGCATTATAAATATTTGCATCATGAACATACATCGTCTGTTTCATGTGACGCTTTCTTTTTGCATTCTTAGAGCGCATGATGTGACGACCGAATGCACCTTTTCTTTTAATCTTACCAGATGCGGTTTTGCGCATTCTTTTTGCGGCACCTTTATTTGTTTTCATCTTCATTTTTTCACATCTCCTACGCTGCCTACAGCTTTACTCGCTACAGGTGCTGAGTTTGTCGCTGTTCCCGTTTGCGCTACAGGGTTAGATGGGTTTGCTGGTCTTGCCACAACTGGCTTTGGCGCTACCGGTTTTCCGGTTCCTGCAGGTGCCACAAGCATACTCATCTTTTTACCTTCTATAATCGGGTTCTGTTCTATAACACAGGACTCCCCAAGCATAGCAATAATTTTGTGTAAAAGGGCTCTTCCGATATCAGAATGGGTTACTTCCCGGCCTCTAAAAGTCACGATGATACGGCATTTATCGCCTTCTTTGAGAAATTCTAGGATGTGGCGAACCTTAAAATCGATATCATGCTGATCAGTATTGGGTCTGAATTGAATCTCTTTAACCGTGATAATGACTTGTTTTTTTCTACTCTCTGCAGCTTTTTTCTTGAGCTGGTACTTATATTTCCCGAAATCCATCATTTTACAGGTGGGTGGGTTTGCTTCAGGAGCGATTTCAATTAAGTCCAATCCCTTATCAAAGGCCATTTTTACAGCATCGGCTACTTGGAATACACCAAGCATTTTACCTTCATCATCGATGACTCTAATCATGGGAACCTTGATCTCGTAATTAACCCTTAACTTTTTTGAGATATGACACCTCCAGGTATCGGTGGGCCCTTCTTACAGTGGCCACAAACCTTATGTTAAACATCGGCAAAAATGCTGGTTAGGCTTCTCGCCTTAATTTCAGTTAAAATCTTCGTCTTAAACTCATCTATCGCAATACCCTTGAGCTCTTTACCGGCTTTCAATCGCACTGATAAGGTACGGTTTTGAACCTCTTGATCACCGATGATTAGCATGTAGGGCACCTTTTGTAGCTGAGCTTCACGAATTTTATATCCTAATTTTTCATTGCGCAGATCAGCCGTAACTCTTAGGCCTTCACTTCTTAACATCTGCTCTACTTCTTTTGTGTACGCCTCTTGATTACTTGTAATGTTAATGAGAACCGCTTGCACAGGTGCTACCCAAGTAGGAAAGCTACCAGCACAGTGTTCGATGTATACACCCAAGAATCTTTCAAATGAACCCACAATCGCACGGTGGAGCATAACAGGTATATGAGGCTTATTGTCTTCGCCGATGTACTCAAGCTTAAATCTTTCAGGCATTGTAAAATCACACTGCAGTGTTCCTAATTGCCATGCGCGCCCAATTGCGTCTGTGACCATGACATCAAGTTTTGGTCCGTAAAAGGCCCCGTCACCAGCATTAATTTTATAATCGATTTTTAAATTCTTAAGCCCCGTCTCGAGGGCATTTTCTGCTTTATCCCAATTTTTATCGCTACCGGCGCGTTTTTCTGGGCGAGTAGAAAAGAAGACTTGGTACTTATCAAAACCCAATGTGGTATAAACTTGGTTTAAAAAACTGATAAATTTCACGATTTCATCTGGTATTTGATCAACTCTGCAAAAAATATGAGCGTCATCTTGAGAGAAGCTTCGCACACGAGCAAGCCCATGCACAACACCAGCACGTTCATTACGGTGCAGGCGTCCAAAATCAGCTACACGCCAAGGAAGTTCACGATACGACCGTCTGCCCGCTGAATACATGAGACAATGACCCGGGCAATTCATGGGCTTCATTGAAAACTCACGCTCGTCAATTTGGGTAAAATACATGTTCTCGCGATAGTTTTCGTAGTGCCCAGAGGTATGATAAAGATCTACGTCGTAAATTTGCGGGGTGATGACTTCTTCATAGCCATGCTCAACATAGAGTTCACGAATAAACTTCATAATTTCATTATAGATCACGGTGCCCTTAGGAAAGAAAAATGGCATTGCTGGAGCCAGTGGATGAAACATAAAAAGATTTAATTCTTTTCCAAGTTTTCTGTGATCGCGTTTTTTTGCTTCTTCAAGTTGATTTAGGTACGCTTCAAGATCTTTTTTATTTGAAAAAGCTGTTCCGTAAATTCTTTGTAGCATCGGGTTTTTTTCATCACCGCGCCAGTAAGCGCCTGCGATTGATAAAAGTTTGAACGCTTTTAAAAACCCAGTACTAGGAACATGAGGCCCCCGACAAAGATCAAACCAATTGCCTTGATGATAAAGACTAACTTCAACTTCACCTTTGGTTTTTAGATCTTCGATAATTTCGACTTTAAAGCGCTCGCCCATTTTTTTAAAAATTTCAATCGCCTTAGCTATAGGCACCATTTCTTTTGTTATAGGGTGGTTAACCTCAACGATTTTCTGCATGGCTTTTTCGATTTTCTCTAGATCTTCGGGCACAAAATTTCGAGGTGAATCTAGATCATAGAAAAAACCATTCTCAATTACAGGGCCGATAGTAATTTTTACTTCGGGCCAAATTTCTTGAACAGCTTGAGCCATAATATGTGCCGCTGAATGGCGAATGACTTCATGGGATTCGGGATTTTGTAAGGTCACGATTTCAAGTTTGCAGTTTTTATCAAGGATCGTGCGTATATCGACAAGTGCGCCATCAATTTTACCCGCGACGGCACTTTTCGCAAGGCCCGGGCCGATCATTGCAGCAAATTCGCCGATGGAGACAGCTTTAGGAAGTTCACGTATGGAATTGTCAGGTAAAGTTATTTTGATAGCCGACATGAATTAACTGCGAGTCGTCATGGTAGTGGTATGTTTTGCATTTTGTATAAAAAACATTTCAGCCCTTTAATAAGTATTTCTCAATATTTAGAATTATATTTAAGACGCTTAAAGTCAAGCACAAAGTCCCGCCAGTAAAGAATTGCGCGCAGCCCCCAGGTGGGTTTATAAAGACTGCTCAAGCTGTAAAGAGTCATCCATCAGAAGGGTCAAATCAGTATGGACATAATCAAATGTGAAAAAAAACCTAAAGCTCAGTACCCACTTCACCCCCGCTTTGGAACAATCTTTGCCCCTCATATGTTAAGAATGAATTTTACCGCTGATGATTTAAACAATCTCAAACCTGAGATTGTTCCCTTTGAACAGGAATACTTCTCACCTGCAACAATTGCATTTCATTATGGCCAAAGTATTTTTGAGGGGCTTAAAGCATATCAAATTAAAGGTGGAGGAGTTGCATCTTTTAGAGCTGATCTTCACGCAGCGCGGTTTATGAAATCATCAGCCCGCATGGCAATGCCCGTAATTGGTGAAAAGGTTTTTCTAGATTGTTTGCGTGAATATGTACGTTTTGAAAATGAATCAGTTCCACACGAACCTGATCATTCACTTTATTTACGACCCTTGTTATTTGGTCGTGATGAAGTCATTAAAGTTGGGCGCTCAAAAACTTATAGCTTTTATATTTTAGCAACAATGGCCGGAAGTTACTTTCACGGCGGTTCAGCAAAACCCGCGCGTGTTTTAGTCAATCGACAATTTGTACGCGCATTTCCCGGTGGCTTAGGTGAAATTAAAACTGCTGCAAATTATGCCTCAAGCCTTGGCCCTCAATCTTATGCAGAAACCCATCAATGTGATCAGGTTTTGTATCTTGATGCCTTAAAACACGAATTTATTGATGAGTTAGGTGGAATGAATTTTTTTATGATTCGAGATGGTGAACTTGTAACTCCAAGTCTCACAGGCACTATTTTAAATGGTGTTACAAGACGATCAATTTTAGAAATAGCTCCTGGTCTTGGACTCACAATTCGTGAAGAACCTATTTCATTTACTCAAATGCTAAAAGACATTCTTTCAGGTCGTGTCACAGAGACTTTTGCCTGTGGAACCGCAGCCGTTGTTCACACCATCGGTGAACTTGTGGTGCAAGATTCTATAGAGCAAAAACCAGAGGTCATTAAACTTCCCGATGCTCACCCTATTGGCGATAAAATCTTAACAACTTTAAAAGCTATGCAAAGAGGCGAAATTAAAGCCCCTGGCGATTGGCTTTTTCAATAATAAAAGCTTTGGAATTTCTCTGGGGAGTAAAATGTTCGTTCGCCTTTTGTGTCTGATTTTCTGTGTTCTGTTTTTAAGCGACACAACTTTTGCGACCCAAGGTGATTTACAATCAGAGCCGATATTAAATTTCAAATTGAGCACCGGTATTTCCAAGCAAAAAGTATATTTAGCAACTGAGCTTTTCCGCTGGGATAAAACTGCATTTCCCATGATCGAAACTGCACAGGGCGAATATTCTATTTCGATTTCAAAACCTTGGCTTTACAAACTTGAATATAAATTTATCATCGATGAAAAATGGATTACTGACCCCGGTAATCTAAATCAAACTCCAGATAGTTTAGGAAGTTATAATTCTTACTTAAATCTTGATTTTCAAGATGATCATCTGCTTTCAAAACACGAACACACACCTGGTGTTATTAAAACTCAACTTTTATTAAAAGATCTTGAAGGAGCTAAAAGAAAAATCACAACTATTACGCCAAACGTGAGTTTAAATGAACGTTCAATTGTTGCCGTATACTTTCAAGATGGTCAGGATTATTTAGAAAAATCTGGGATAGAGAATCTATTAGCAAACTTGTCTTTAGATAAAGATATGCCCATTATTGTTGGGGTTTTTATTCCTCCTAAAGATCGATTCCGTGAATATGGAGAATTAAATCTCAAAAATCGCTATGTCGATTTTTTATCTGACGTTGTAGTACCGGCCATTGAAAAACAGTTTAAGTATAAAAACACAAATCAACAACGCCTCCTTATAGGTTCTTCCCTGGGTGGCCTCATCTCACTTTACACGGGTCTCACCCGCCCTGAAATATTTGGCGCCGTTGCCGTCCAATCTGGGTCATTTTGGTACCGTGACCACGAAATCATGCAAATTTTAAAAAAGTCTACAGCTCAAAAACTTGAACTTTTTATTGACGTTGGCTTTTATGAAGGCATATTACAAGATAGTGAACTTATGTTAGATACAAATCGAAATGTCGCAAAGCTTGCGAAATCACGTGGGTACAATGTGTACTTTGCTGAGTATCCCACAACTCATGATTGGATTGCCTGGCGCAATCGGTTGAGTAAAATATTAATGGCTTTTTACAAACAGCCAGCTGGAACCACACATGCTCGGACTTTTTAAAAAAGAAAATGACGCCAAAACTTTTCTAACCAAAGAAGAAAATCAAATACTTTTAAAACGCGTTGAGAAATTTGAAAATCAAACCGGGTGTGAACTCGCGTTTCATATCAGACAAAACTTAGGTTCTGATCCGCTCAAAGCAAATGAGGCGCTCTTTTTTAAATTTGGATTAGATAAAACCGAACATCGAAATGCGATTTTAGTAACAGTGGCCTTAGCTGAACGACAATTCGCCATTTGGGCTGATGTTGGAGTCATGAGACAATCTGGCGACAAACTCTGGAACGATATTAGTCAGAAAATGGAAGGCGCACTTAAACTAGGGCAGCATTTAGCAGCATTTACATTAGTTGCTGACATGTCAGAAAATGTATTGAGCAAAGAACAATCCGCTGTTTCAAGAATGCCTAACGGAAACGAGCTCAGTAACAAACCCATTATTGAAAGCGATGAGGAGCCACAATGAAAACTTCTCATGACAACACTAAAATCTTACGCAGTACTTTAAAAACCTCTCTTTTTAATATGAAAGTTTTTGTAGTAGCGACAATGTTATGTGTGACTTCAGCTTTGATTACTCCTACATTTGCAAAAGCTGCAAAACCAATACCTCCAGCGCCAACTACTTATGTTTATGATGAAGTTGGCCAACTTACTAATGCTGAACAAATTGATTTGGGCCGACGTTTAGAAAAATTTGATATGAAAACCGGCAATCAGATTGTCATTGCAGTGATGAATTCATTGAAAGATGAAAATTTTGAGGATTACGTCAATCGCATGTTTCGCGAATGGAAAATTGGCCATAAAGAAAAAAACACAGGAGTACTTATTGTCGTTGTACCAGCCGATCGACAGTATCGCACCGAGGTAGGTTACGGCTTAGAAGGTGAACTCACTGATGCTTTCACTAAAAAATCCGCAGAAGAATTTTTAGTTCCACAGTTACGCTCAAATAATTACTACGCAGGTCTTCGCGCCCTTTTTGACACGTACAGTGCCAAAATTTTAAAAACCCAAGCACCCACAGCGACAAATGATTTGCAAAATACTCAAGCTCCACAAAAACGCAATTCAGGGGGAGTAGGTTTTTATCCGTTTTTTATGTTATTTTTCATCATCGCTTCAATTGCAAATCGCTTGATG
>Ga0163151_10006453_pt1 | contig 14272 bp, 19 predicted proteins | sample OliLakLV19MP5IB2_FD_145596 | JGI IMG/M metagenome (GOLD analysis project Ga0163151, IMG submission 145596) | Freshwater microbial mat bacterial communities from Lake Vanda, McMurdo Dry Valleys, Antarctica - Oligotrophic Lake LV.19.MP5.IB-2 | ecosystem: Environmental > Aquatic > Freshwater >...
GCGTAAGATTGCCCAGCGCTAGCAAATCGGTCATGCCGGTCGTCCGTTCTGACTATGCCGCATCATCTGGCCCAACCAGCGCCTGGCCCGCTCATGCGATTAGCACCACCTGGCCATCTTCTTCGTAAACCGGGTAAGTCCGCAGCTTGAGGTTGTAGCCAATGGCCTGGCCGGTCTTCACTAAGAATTCCATGGCGTGCCCGGGGCAGACCAGCACTTCGCCCTCGTGCGCCCATTCGGTTTCCCAATTAGTTTGGGCGTTGCAGATGACGGTGCCTTGCAACCTGCCACGGCTGAGCGGCGCAAACTGGTGCGGGCAGCGGCCATAAATGGCGTAGTAGGTGCCGGCAATATTGAACACGGCAATGAGGTTGTTGCCGACCCGCACTTCCATGCGCGTGCCGGGCGGCAGGTCGGCGGCTGCGGCGATGACCAGTTTGCGGCCCGTCGCCTGATCCGCCAGGGGCTGGTCAGTCATCCGCTCCGTCACTTGCGCTGTTCCAGGTTAAAGAACCGCACGGCGTTCTCGCCCAGGATCTTGCGCCGCATGGCTTCGCTCATGTCGTAGCGCATAAAGCCGGCAATCAGGTCCCGCTCCAGGTGGGGCCAATCCGACGCCCACATGGTGGTGTCCTCGCCCTGGTAGAGCTCGATCAGCTTGCGCAGGTCGCCGCGCTTGGGCAGGGCTTCCAGCTCGTGGGTGCCCCAATACCACTCGCGGATGTAATCGCTCGGTTTTTGTTCCAGCGCCGGCAGCTCGGTACGGTACTGGCGGTAGGCCGTGTCGAGGCGGTACATGATGAACGGGATCCAGGTGAGGCCCGCTTCGACGACACAGAACTTGAGCTTGGGGAAGCGCACCGGCACGCCCTCGCAGACAACAGACATGACTTGCAGCATGCCGGTGAAGGGGAAGCCCATGCTGTGCACCTGCATGAGCGTGGGGAAGTGCGAGACGCGCAGCGGATAATTGTCGTGCACCAGCGCTTCGATGCCGTGCAGCGCGATGGGCAGGTGGTAATGGTCGGCCGCCTCAAAGATCGGCCAATATTTGCGGTCGCCGATGGGCGGGTTGACGCCCACATCGGGCACGCACACGGCGACGACATCTTTGTGGTTGCCGTATTTGGCGATCTGCTCCACGGCATGGTCGGGCAGGTTGGGCGAGACGACCAGGGCGATTTTGACACCCGGCAGGTTGCCATACTCATCGACCATGAAGGCGTTGTAGGCGGTGGCCAGCGCGGCGGCCCACTTCGGGTCGGGCAGATAGGCAATCGGCAGCAGCTCACTAGGGAACAGGATGCTGTAGTTGATGATGCCGAGCTGCATGCGCTCCAGCAGCTCGGTCTTGGTGGCCAGCTTGGCGCGGGGGGGCTTGTCGTAGGAGGAGCCCAGCCAATTGACGTGGGCGATCATGTTGCGCAGCGAGTTGCCGGGCTCGCCGCGGAAGTCGGCCTGGAGGGCGGCCTGGAGGCGCTTTTGATAGTGGCCCTCCATGTAGTCGACCATGCGCATGAGGGTGTCGTCGACATGCACATCGGTGTCGACAATGGTGTACTGAGCGAGCGCTTCGCCGTATTGGTCGAGGTCTTGATCCTGCACGGGCGTAAACGCCGCGTCGACCTTGGTCGCTTTGATATCAAGATCGTCGATTTCAGAGGGCATCGCTTACCTACCTGACATGGGGTTGGGACGCACTGCCGGATACAGGAAAGCCGAGCCACACCGAAGCGCCGGACGGCCGGGAACCGCGCCCGGGAGCCATCCACAGCGGCCTTAATCGGTCAAAAGCGGCCCTAATTGTCATTATATATAATAGTATACATTTTGTTGGAGTCAACCCACAGATGGGTGGCTTGTTGCCTAGCAGCCTATCGGAGAGAACGTTTTTCCGGCTAACGACCCGCCATATGCGGCGGATGTTTAGTCGAGACGCCTACATATTGTGCTAAGAACGCACATAATGTGATCAGTCCGACAGGCTGCTAGGGCGCGGATACTAAGAAAGGGGATGTCCCAGCCGGGGGTAAAACCGCCGCTATTCGGGCGCAATCAGCCCTGCCCTAAGGACCGGCAGGCGGGCCAGCATGGCGGTGCGGGCGTTTTCGATATTGGTGCGGAGGACCTGCTCAGCGGCGGCGATGTCGTTGTGGCGGAGCGCGGCAACGATGGTCTGGTGCTCGGCGACAGAGGCAGCCGCCCGCTCGGGGATCATCAGGAGGGTATCCAGCGGAAAGCTGCGGCGCACCCGCCCGACCACATCCTGCACCAGGCGCGACCCGCACAGCCCCAGCAGGTGCTCGTGGAAGCGCCAATTGGCTGCGGTGAGCTCCGCCATGGCCTGGCCGGCGAGCAAGAACTGCGCCTGCGCCACCAGCTGCTCCAGTGCGTCGAGGTCGGCGGGGTGCATCTGCTCGGCGGCCAGGCGCAGGGCATAAGGCTCAAGCATGGCGCGCAGTTGATAGTACTCGCGCGCGGTATTGAGGCTGTAGGCCACCACCTTGACGCCCTGATGCGGCACATGCTCGACCAAGCCGTCGGACTCCAGCCGGCGGAGGGCCTCCCGAATAGGGGTAGAGCTGATGCCGAGGCGCTGAGCCAGATCATCTTGCCGCAGCCATTGGCCGGGGGCGATGTCGCCGCTGAGAATGGCCTGGCGCAAACGGTCGACGGCGGCCTCGACCTTAGTCTTTTTGCGAATAGTGGCGGCTGTCCGCGCCAGTGTTAAGCGCCCATCGGGGGCATCCAGCATGTCGGCCATGGCGAGAGTATACATCTGAAGTCGAGCGGTCGAGCCACTAACGGGGAGATCGCATCTCTTAGGGAAGTACGGTTGGGAGATACTATTCGCTCCAGCTGGCGCACACGCCCTTGCCCTGAATGCCTGGTTTGGCGGATTTTCCCTGGCACAGCCGGCTGGCGTCATTGTGCCAGTAGACGGCCAAGACCCAATGCCCCCTGGGTTCAACTTCCAAAAGACTGCGTACCGCACACAAAATCTGCTTCGCCGTCCCTGGCCACCTACCAAGGTTGTCGCGTGTCTCCATGGTCACCTGCGCTGGCTCCCCCTGTCATCCGCCCGTTTTTTGGCCAACACGACTAAGGCGACCACCCAACGATAATCGTGGTGCCGCCCGTTCAACACCGGGAACGCCATCGCCGTCTCTGCCCAAGACTCCCAGGCCGTGACATCCATGGCGCCGGTGCCCGTTGCGCTATCCCCTGTTGCGGCCGCGCCTGATTGAAGTGCGAGCCGTATTCCTTCAGGACCCGGATCAATTAGTGTCTCGTCTAAACGGAATGCAGCGAGTAGGACAATCAGCGCAGAGCCATTCGCTCGTTGGACAGCAAGCCTCTCAGAAATCGGCTTGTTTTGGGTGATCCGCTTTCCCTAAGCCTCGACCTGATGTCAATAAGCACCGGGTCAATCTCCAGGCAAGAGAAAACCCGCATTTCTGCGGGTTTCTTGATGTTCTTGGTGGGCCGCCTGGGACTCGAACCCCGAACCAAGTACTTAAAAGCCGCCCATGGGTGCTTTTCTATCGCCGGGTTGCCAAAGGCACTTTCACGCTCCGGTGCTATCGCTCCGCGACCCAGTTTCCTCACCATGTTTATGAGTGGCGGGCTAAACCGGGTATGAATGGGGGAATGGGAAGGTACGGACGTTCTACGAGTTAATATACAGCGCAGGCACTCACTCGTCAATCACTTTTTGTGCGTGGCACGGTTCGGCCGCACCGCCGGCGGCTGCAAACGCAACCATCCCCAGGTGTTCGGTGACCTGGCGATTGAATGTCTGGCGACGTTGCGGGCAATCCATCTCGTGCCCATGCGTGGTACTGGTGTCCGCTCAGGCGCGGGCCGGCGGCGTGGCGGCGCGCATCGCCGCCAGCAGGCTCCGGCCGAAGGGGGTCAGCCGCAGGGCGGTCAACGTCTGGTAGCCGGGGCCAAGGACCGGGTCTGGCCCATACTCAGTCGTCAGCACCCCGAAGTCTTGGAGCGGTCCTACGACCACCTTTTCCACCAGGCTACGCAGGATGTTGCGGGCGCTGTCCTGGTCTTCAATCCGCCAAACCAGGGGCGCCTTCTGGATCAATTGATCGGCGAACGGCTCGAACGAGACCCGCTCGCCAACCGGCAGCGCCAGCAAGTGCTGGCGGGCCAGGCCCGTAAAGCGGGCGGGCAACTCGCCGTCACCATAGGCCCAGGGAAAGGCTATGAGCCAATTGACCCGCGTCCACCAGGTGGTGAACAAGCGCCACACCTGCGCCGCGGCCGGGGCGGCCAGAAACTGCTCGCCGGGCGCGGTCAGCCGCCAGCGGCGGGTCGGGCCGCCCACGACCAACCCGGCCCCGGCCGCCAGCATGTGGCGGAAGTACAGCGGCCAGACTTCCGTTTCATTGCGGACTGGGTAGACCTTGTCGCCGATGGTGTCGGCCAACTTGGGCGGCACAACAAACTGGGCGCAGAGGGCGCGCACGGCCTTGAGCGGCAGATTGCCGGTCGCCTGCGTGCCGGTGACGCGTTCTTCCCGCAGGTAGGTGAGCAGCGTCACGACGTCCCGGCGGAGCGGCAGGCTTTCGGCCGTCGCCTGCTCGGCCGCGGCGAGCGTCCGCGCCCAGGCCGAGTCGAAGCGGCTGTCACCCGCGCCCAGCGCCTCCGCGATCATCACCCAGGCGTTCGTCACCTCAGCGCTGCGGCCGCGGCCCATGCGGCGCAAGTGGGCGTTGACCTGGTCCAGGTCGAAGACCTCGGGATCGAAGTGGCCGCCGACCCACCTGAGATACTCGGCGTGCTCGGGGTGGCGGCGACTGCGAATGGCCTGCAGGAACCCCGCGTACCCCCACACGCCGCCCACATCCTCGGGCGGGCAGGCGCGCTGGCCGGCCATGCACAGGGGATAGCTCACCCCTTCCTTGAGCGGCCCGATTTTCTCCACCACCACGGTATGGTCCCAGCTGTCGCCGAAATCATATTCGTAGACAAACCGGGCGCCGGGGTCGGGGGCGACCTGGCTCAGCCGGTAGCGCTGCTCAGGCAAGAGGCCCAATTCGCCGCCGTCGTCATACTCAGTGGCGCCGTAGCCTTGGCCGCCGATCTCGAATTGGTGCAGATGTGAGTCGGTCCAGCCCAGCGCGATTTGCAGGCAGTCGTGCAGCTGGCGGAGGGTGGTGTCGCCCAATACCACCAGGCGCCGCCAGATGGGCGGGCGCGTGTCATTCAGGGTGATCTTGAGTTGATACACTTGGGCGGGGGGCTTGGCCATGGCGGGTGCTCCGAACGATGGATTGACCCTATTCTATAATCAGAGCGGTCCGAAGCAGACGGGGTAGGAAAGGCCGCAAGAGTTGCCCATCAACTATACGAACCGCAAGGGACAGACCTACAGCCTGTGCCAGGGGACCACCAAGACGGGCAAACCGCGCTACTTCTTCGCGCGGGAGCCGAAAGGCGAGCCGGTGAATGCCCTGCCGGCGGGGTACCACATCGCGGAGAGCGTCAACGGCGTGGTGTCGCTCGTCCAGGACCGGCCACGGGTGATTGGGGACACCGAGCTCGCTGCGGTCGAGGCGGCCGTGCAGCGCCATCCCAAACGCGGCGACTATCAGATCCGGGTCAAGGACCACACCATCGTGATCTTCGAGCGCCAGGGGCCAGACATCGCGGCGTTGAAGCGCATCTTTGGACACCTAGGCCCCCAGCCGCAAAGCGCGGTGGAGCACCTGGAACAGACTGGGCATTACATCCCCATCCTGCGCTTCGTCCTGTTGGAGCGCGAGCAGCGCCTATTCACTACTCAACGCTGGCACTTCAGCGGAAGCATAGACGACTGGATTTACATCGGCCCTGCCGGGCAGCTCGCGGCGCTGGCGCAGCAGTTTGTCCCGCGACTGGGAACGGACGCGTATTTTGAGCTGGATTGAGTCTACTGGGCCCGGCTCAGGGCCGTCTCCAATTGGCGCAGGGCGGTCACCGTGCGGCGCGCGAGTGCGTCCAACTCGTCCAAGTCGTCGGGATCGCGCGCCGCGGCCTGCGCCAGGCGCGCGCTGGCCTTCAACACGCCAAAGGCACGCGTCTGCACCGCCGTGTCCGCCTGGCGCAATTGCTCGGTCGTCGCGACCACACTGTCGAGCAGCGGCCGCCAATCGCGCCGTTTGGGACGCTTGGCCGGGGGCCGAGCCGGCGCCTCGGGTTCGAGTGCCTCGACGATGGCGTCCTGCTGCTTGGCGCGCTGATAGACCTCGTTCAGTTCACCGCGGATGCCGGACCCGAACGTGACGGGGTAAGGCTGCAGCAACCCATCGTAAATGATGCGCCCTTTGAACGGCAGCAAAACCGCTTTCACCATGATGGGCAGGGGCTGCCCCAGCATGACCGCCGCCAAATCGTCATACAAACCCAGCACCCCGTACAGGCGAGCATCCTGGCCGGCCGACAGGAAGATCGCCTGGCGCTTCAGGAAGCGCAGGATGTAGAAATTGCCGGACACCCGTCTCTGCCAGCTTTGTGTAATCTGCAGGTCTTCAGGCGAAAGGCGCGCGGGATTGCCGGCGACAAAGGCCTCCAGCAGGTCGGGCTGGTCCCAGAGCGCCTGGCGCACGGCCAGCTTTTCTTCTGACGGGACGCGGGCATATTGCTCGGGCGAGGTGATGCCGGGCAAGAGACCCAGGCGGCGGTTGGCGTAGGACTGCAGCGCCCACAGCAATCGAAAAAACAGACCTGCGTCGGCAGGGGAGAGCATCGAGGATAACTTGGCTGGTGGCATGAGAATAGCCTTGTTTGAGAGCGGCGCCGGCCCACAGGTGGGTAGGGTCCATGGAACGGGTGTCTGGCAAACACGACGTTCTGTCTGCTTTGACAATGTCACCACGGAACATTGTCAAACTCGGCACCGATCACCTGTTATTCGTGCCTCGATAGGAACGCCTGTGTGGCAGCGTCCGCCTGTTCCATCCGCGACCGGCGACATGCGCCCGGCCGACAAGTTGGCGCCTGGCAACCGGCTGGTCGTGTTGGCCGCTACGCGTCAGGCTCAAGCGCCTGCCACGTGCGTCCGCGCACCTGCTCCAGATCAGCGCTCGTCCACCCCATCACCTGGCGCAGAAATGTGCCTGACAACAGCACTTTGAGCCGCTCGCGAAGTTTGGCCGTGGTCTCGTCCGACGAGGTCAGATCTTTATCCTCGCTCACCAGATAGTCGACCCGCGCGTTGATGGCTGCCCAGGCCACCGGCCCATCGGTTGGGTCACGCACCAAGCCTAAATGTTGTTCGACGTCGGCGTCACTTGGATCTGGCGCTTCCTCGAAGTCCAACTGGCTCAGAAACGCCTCAAACTGCGTCAGCTCGCTAGTGAAACGGGTCGACACCGTCCGGCGCACTTGCTCGATCACGAACGGTGTCAGAACCAGCTTGAAATCGCCGCGGAGGCCATGTTGGAGCACCTCGTACGGCCACCGCGGCCACAGGATGCCCGCAAAGAGCACATTGGCATCGACCATTACCCGCACTCTAGCGCTGGGTGCCTGCATTTCGATAGCGTTCCGCATAGACCTGTCGCTGGGCTGCTTCAACGTCTCCAGAGAGCGCTTCCTCGGTCAGACCTTGCTGCTCGGCCCGTGCCCCAAGCGCACGCACCAGTTGGCGGTGAGCGGCCGAAGCCCGCAGGCGCATGAGGGCCTCATACTCTGGATAAGGCACCAGGACTGCCACGCGATACCCATCGCGCTCGACGATCAAATGCTGGTTGTCTTGAGCAACCCGCCGCAAGACTTTGCCAGAAGACCGCTGCAGTTCCGAAGCCGTGACGATGTGTGGTTTATCCATATCCAATCAACCTCACTTGACGCTTACCTGTACCACTACGTAGCGCTACATGCAAAACTATAACGCGGAGATGCGATGACGTCAAGGGGGCTTGCCAATCTCCGCCAGGGCCTTCTCAAGTGGCCAGGAGCTCATTGCAGAATTTAGGCTCCAACCCACTACGGGCGCAGGCGGAGAGTCTTGATCTCAAACGGGCGGAAGCTCAGCGTCACCCGCCCCGCCGAGCAGGGCACCACGGACGGGGAAAAGCCCGGGAGATAGCGCCGGAGGGTATGTATTGGCTTATGATGAAGCCGGAAAGGAAGCGCGACACCCATGGCTCACACCTTGACTGTCCCCATCACCCTGCCCCGCGAAATCGTTGCGTTACTGGGCGCGCCAGCGCAGGCCAGTGAGACCGCGCGGGAGTACGTTATTCTGGGGCTGTTTCAGGCAGCGCGCATTTCCGGCGGCAAGGCAGCCCAACTGCTTGGCCTAACCCGCAGCGGCTTTCTGGCGCTGTTGACCCGCAAAGGCATTCCGCAGATTCGCATCGAACTCGAGGAATGGGATGCGGAAGTGGCCCGCCTCCGCGCCAGTTAACAATCCCCCAGCTAGAGCGTCATGCCGCCGGTCGTCTCCAACTGCAGCCCCCGGCCGCTCGGGCCGAAGTCTTGAGCGAAGCGTCCCTCACCGATGTGCAAGCGGCTATTTCACGGGGCTGGCTGATTGAGCAGCAGCCCGTGGAAATTAGCATCGCGGTTTCGGTTTCACGAACTCCGACAACACCCAGGTATCCAGCAAGTACGGCGTCGTCATAGGTCAATCTTGCGAAGACCAGTCCGCTGGTCCCGAGAAATTAACAGACCGCTCTTCCCCAAGGGCGAAGCCAACAAAAAGTCGCCCAGCCGCTGCCGCGGTGCGGTGAGCTTCTTATAGCCCGTGTAGGGCACCACCACCGCCACCGCGACGCCATGGCGGGTGATCACCTGCGGACCCTCTTTCAGGGCCCGGTCGATCAGTTCCGAAAGCTTATTTTTCGCTTCTTGTAGTTGCCAGGATCTCATGGTCGTCTCCAATCCGCCTAGCGTAACGAATGCGCATTCAGGCGTCTTTTCGTTGAATCGGATGCAAAATTGCACGGCCAACCAGAGTGGCGGTAGCCTTGTCGGCGGAGGAACTGCCAGTGAGCATACTGCCGCCAGAGTGGCCGATTACCAATACAGATCATGGAATGCTTGTCGCCTTCGGGGAGTTCTTGCAGCCGCACGGCTTGCTGGAACGGCTGCGCCAGGTGCCCGTGCCTCAGAAGACCCATATCATCAGTCCGCAGGACAAGCTGATCGAACTGCTCATTGGAATTACCCCGCACCTGCGGTGGGGCAGGTGTGAGCGGGATTGAGCATCTGCAGGATCTCCACCGCGGACCGCGGCCGCTGACGAAAGATGCGGTGGTGGCGCGAGCCTGGGGCCTGGAGTGTTTTGCCCATTCCACCACGGTTGGCCGCACACTGGCGGCTTGTGATGAACAGACGGTGGCGGCCACTGAAGCGGCCATCCATGCCTTCAACCGTCCGTTCGTGGAGTCGGCTGTGCATGAGTTGCTGCGCCGTGGCCGGCCGGTCGTTTATGATCTGGATCTCACCGGCCAGCCAGTCAGTTCGACCAGCACTACTTATCCCGACGCCGCGTTTGGTTCGCTGCGCGTGGACGACCAAGTGCGCCTGGGCTACCAACTGGCCCGCGTGTCGCTGTTGACCCATACCGGTGAGCGCATCTGGCTGGCGGGCTTTCAGCATCCAGGGGATACCGTGTCGTCGAGTTGCCTGAAAGAGTTGGTCCAGGCGGCCGAAGAGCACACAGGCGTGCGTCCTCAGCGACGCCCTGAGTGGGTCAACCAGCGGATCACCGCCCAGCAAGAGAGCATCGCCCGCACCCGACGATTGGCCGATCAGCAACAGACCAAACTGAAGCGCTTGCAGCAGACGCATACGACCTTGATTGGCAAAACCTATCATGTCCGGCAGTTGCTGAACGGGCCAATTTCGCCCACAAAACAGGCTCGTTTGCAGGTCCAGGTGGCCAACTGGCAGAAGCGGCTGCCACGACTGGTTGAGCAACTGGCCCAAACTCAACCAGTGCTGCTGACGCACCAGGCGCGGCGGGTAGAACAAGAAACGGAGTTGGCCGCTTTGCGTGCCTGGCAAGCCCAACTGTCCGCTGAGAATGAAGCCAATCCCAACCCGCCGCCATTGAGGTGCGCATCGATGCCGGGTTTGCCTCGGGCGGAAATCTGACCTGGCTGTTGGAGATGGGCTATGCCCCCAATACCAAAGCCCCCAATGCCCGGACCACAGCGGCCTTGCGCGCGCAACTATCCCGTGGTGTCACTTGGGAGAAAGTCGGCGACAACGCCGAGATGGTCTTGGTCGGTGCCCGCCAGTTGCACAGCTGTCCTTATCCCCTGACCGTCGCATTGGAACGCTTCAAAATCGGCCGCACCTTCAAATATGCCACGCAGGTCCGGGTCGGCGCGGCCCCCGCGTTGCCCGACTGGTTTGCCCAATACAATGCCCGCCAAACCATCGAGGCCGGAAACAAAGAACTTAAAGGCACCTTCTTCGTGCAACACTTAATGAGCCGCTCCGCCGCTGGCATTCAATTGCAGGTCCTCTTCACGGGCCTGGCCGCCAACGTCATCCGCTGGGCCTAGCCTTGGCTTGCCAGCTGTGTCGCCGATCCCACGCCAACCGTGCAGCGCACGCTGAACAGCCCCAAGGCCCTGGTGCGCGTCGCCGCCAACGCCACCGCGCTGGTGCAACAGACCCACGATGGCACCACAGTTGTGTTTGATCCGCGCAGCGCGCTGCCCGGGGCTGTCTTGGCGCTGCGGGGTGTGCCAGCCATTCAACTGCCTCTGGGCTTCCAGCGGCCGTTCAAAATCACATCTGATTCAACGAATCGGGCGCTAAATGCGCATTCGCTACGCTAGCGCCCTGTGATTGATAGAATTCCACAAAGAACGGATTGGTGTGGGCTCCGCCTTCCGGCAGCCTAGGCAAACGAATTGGATCGTGGAAGCCCAGCGAACCATCGCCCGCTACCCACAGCAACGCGGACGCCTGGAGCTGGTAACCCGGCACCTCGCCCGGACCGGTCCCGACCTCGCAGCCACCGCCGACTTCCGCCAGGTCGCGTGCGAGATCGCCATGGGCCGCGAGCCCGCCCGGATGGTCGCGCGCTGGTGCGCCGGGGCGCCGACGGCCATGACGCCCCCCACTCACCTATCACAATCTGCTCGACCGCCAGCGGCAGGCGCACGGTCTCAGCTACCAGCAGCTGGCCGAGCGCGCCTGGACCACGGCCAGCTACGTCCACCGGCTGTGTCGCGGCGACGCCCGGCCGGGCTACACCATCGTGCTTCGGCTGGCGATCGCGATGGCGCTGACGCTCGAAGAGGTGGATGAGCTGCTGCGCGTGGCGGGCTACCCGCCCTTGCTGGAGATCAAGACGCCGAGCAATGCTGCCGCTCAGGATCTGCGCGGCCAAGCGCGCTGACGGCTCCGAATCGCGTGTACGCCGCCGGGCGGGCGCAGGACCACCGCGTTCAAACACTAGCCCCTTACTGGTCGGGGTGTTCGGGTAACTGTTCCAGGTCTTTGACCATCTCAGCAAACGTGACGACGCCGGCCCCGGTCGCCTCCACCTCCATGCGCACCGCGGCGGTGACATTGCGCCGGGTGAACAAGAGTAACTCCTGTTGCCAGGCCGGTGGCTCGCGCTTCGGCGGCCGAACGCGCTCAGCGGCTTTGAGCCGCGTGACAACGTGATCCGCTCGCAGCAAGAACTGGCGCCACTGCCGGTGGTCAAAGTCGGCGTCTTCCCACTTGACTTCCCCGATCAGCACCCGGCGCCCGCTCCAAGCGACGGCGACGACATCGGCCTGATGCTGCGGCCCCCAATCACTGCCCACGAAATCCGGCGGGAAAGCCAGCCGCCCATGCCGCGCTTGGACCAGGGTCCAAGTGCGACACAAGTCCTCGAACGCCACCCCCACAAACGCCCGCGTCTGGGCTACGAATTGCTGTTCGAGCGCCCCGGGCAAAGCCTGGGCGATGCGGCTGCGGTTGGGTGCGACAAAGCGGTAATAGAAGCGCAGGAATGGATCAGCCAGGTGATAACGCGCATGGCGCGCTTGGTGGTGTTGAGCGATCGGCACTGTGGCGCGAATCCGGCGCTCCACCAAGCGCACCTCGGTCAGCACGGTCAGGATGCTGGCCGTCCGCCCCGAGGCCAGCTGGCTGTCAATCGCAATCGCGTCCAGATCATGCCGGCCGCGCCCGACCGCCTCCAACACCGCTTCGTAGTCGGGCGAGTCCCGCCGCAGCACATCGGAGATCAGCACCTGGTGCTCATTCCGGAAGGGCGAGTCATCCGACAGAAAGATATCCCGGATGTTGGCCAGCAGAGTGGCGCGATCATCCCAACGGCGCAGGTAGTCCGGAATGCCCCCGACGATGGCATAGACGGCCAGGCGCTTCTCCGCGGCGTAGCGTTCGACATAGGGCGTGATCTCAGTGAAAGCAAAGGGCGGGACCAGCACTTTGCCGGCCAGCCGTCCAAAAAGCGGGGCATCCGATTCGAGCAGCTTCTCCATGGCGCTGATGTGCGACCCAGCGATGAGCAGCTTTAACTGCGTATCCGCGAAGAGGTTGTCCCAGGCATTCTTGAGGAAGGACGGCAGCGCGGGGTCAGCTTCGACCGCCCATGGAAACTCATCCAGGATCACCACCGCCGGTTGGTCGCCGACGAGGCGCCGCATCACGCGAAAGACCTCCAGCCAATCGGCCGCGCGCGGCCGGTCTTCCACCACCCGCTCGCCGTTCCACAGGTACAGCTCGCGGACCAGCGAGGCGCGGACGTTTTCGGCTGTGCTGCGAGGCGCTTCCCAGTAGAAGACCGGCCAGCCCGTCTGTTGCGCCCAGTGTCGGGCCAAAGTGGATTTGCCGACCCTCCGCCGGCCGTACAACAACATCAGGCTGGGCTCCGCCCGGCGGGCCAAACGATCAAGGCGGGCTAATTCGCGTGTGCGGTGCAGGAAACCGAGCGGCGGCATGAATTATTCTCAATTCTTTAGTAATTCTTTGAGAATTGTACCAACCCCCCTTACCCGCGTCAAGCCCCCGGCTAGCGCTTGTTATTGCGCGACCTGCAGACGCAGGCCTTCCCAGCCGAGCGGCTGCTCACTTCTGTGTCAGCTTGTCACCAACCCCAGCGGCCAATTCTAGCCAAACCGGATCATCGGGCGCGGCCGTCGCCGCCAAAGTCAACGCACGCTGGAAAGACAGGGTGCGAAATGGCATCGCGTCTGCCCGTAGCACGGCCTGAAACGACGACCAGTCCTTGCGCGCCATAGGTAGCCGAGGCGCGTCCACGTAGACCACGGCAAAGGCCGGCTGCCGTCCCTCGCGTTCGGCCGTGGAGGCTGTGATGGCCATCAGCCGCATCCACTGATACCAGGGTCCGGCAAATGGGCACGGCAGATAGTCTTGATCGGCACTGACGTTGAAGAGACGGGGCACCCAATCCCAGTAGCGGACACCCTTGGCGGATAGGGCGCAGCGTGCCCGCCAGCCGTTGTGGGGGTTTACCTGCTCGGTATAGGCGCCGTTGCACTGGGCTGGGAGCTGCTTGCCGGGCTTGGTCTGCTTGCAGACGCCGCCATCCGACTCGGCAAACTTACACTCTACGCAAAGCAACAACCGAGGGCTGCGCAGCACGACGTCCATGGGCGTGGACTGTGACTCGTTCAGCGCGTTCTCCCGGTCCCACCACTCCAACTCCATCTGCCACGGCCCGCCCGCCGGTAGGCCCAAATCGGCCGCGAGCGCATTCAGTACCGCGTCGCGGGCCGGCGAGAGGGCTATGGTGCCAAACACATCCACAGCCAGCGCCTGGGAGGAGCGCCGGCTGATCGCTCCCCTACCCCAATCCAACTCATCCCAGGTCTGCACCATAGGCCAGGCGGCCGGAAAGATGTTCGGCTGGTAGAGCGGAGCGAGCTCAAGGGCGGTGCGGTGGCCCTGCTTAGCAGGTGACATTGAGTCTTGTGTCCCCGATTAGGCCGCGATCATCCGTCCCAGCTCGTTCCGGGTCGCGCCTAACGCGAGGAGCGCATGGATCAGTAGGTCAAGGGAAACCGACGCGTCCCCGTTCTCCAGCTTCGCCACGCGCGATTGGCTAGACCCGAGCAGTTGGGCCATCTGGATCTGCGTCAGCTGTTTCGCTTGCCGATACGCCCTCACTTGCTGGCTTAGCGCCAGCTTCACCTCAACGTAAACCGCGTCGTTAGCTGGTAGGTCCAGGAATTCCTCGACCGTGCCAAACCGCCAGCCCTTCGCCTCGCGTCTGGCTTGCAGGGATTTGTTCATTGAGGCCCCTTGGCGTCCGGATGCGACTTCACGC
>Ga0163151_10006457_pt1 | contig 14266 bp, 5 predicted proteins | sample OliLakLV19MP5IB2_FD_145596 | JGI IMG/M metagenome (GOLD analysis project Ga0163151, IMG submission 145596) | Freshwater microbial mat bacterial communities from Lake Vanda, McMurdo Dry Valleys, Antarctica - Oligotrophic Lake LV.19.MP5.IB-2 | ecosystem: Environmental > Aquatic > Freshwater > Lake...
GTGCGCAACTGGTCTTCTGAGAGCACACCGCTCGTGACCACGAATCGCGAACCGGATGACGCGACGCCGTCAAGCGGCCCGAACGCGATAACCGGCATCGGCAGCGACTCGAGCGCGTGCAGTGCCGCACTGACCTGCTTGTGCGGATACGAGTTGCCAGCAATGACGACGTAGCCGCCTCGGGCGATGGCGGCCTCGAGCTGGGCACTCAGTGCCGACGCCCCAGACTCGTCGATCGTCGCCTGCACTGCCGTGCGGGTCGAGCCGAGCAGCGTCGCCTCACCTCGCTCCGCGAGGGAGTCTGCGAGCCGGGGATAGAAGGCGCTCGCGTCCCGAAGCGCGAACTCGCTCAGCGCAATAACTCTGTTTGCGTGCTCGAGCCCCAACTCGACGATGAGGGGTCTCAAGGGGTCGGACAGTCTCAGTGACCACGAGCGAGAGGCAATCATGTCGAAATGGCTGACAATCCAGCGCGCGCAGTGCGCATTGAGCTGAGCCAGTTGAGTGAGGTTGTTCACGGGCGCAAGGGCGATTCCGACGTCGAAGATGCCCTCGACGTGCGAGTACGGAACGACGGTCATGCCGAACCGCTCGAGGTCGAAAAAGTCGATCGCGCCCTGCTGGGCGGCAATCGTCACGGTGACACTTGGCGGTAACGTGCGCGAGCAGAGCGTTTCGAGGAACGCTAACGCCAACCGAGTGCTGCCGTTGTACGCGAGCGACAGGTGGTGCAGGTCGATCAGGATTGCGCGGGATGGCGAATCGGACCCAACGAAGACGTCTGCAAAGACATCGGCGGCCGCGTAGCCGTCGCGAATGAACCGGCGCATGGCATCCGAATACAAGGGGGACTGCCCGACTACTGTTTCGTGATCCGGTCGGTCCGCCAGCGACCCGACCGGGGGCGGGAAACTTGCCCGCCCGACACGCGCGACGAATGCCCGATTCGCGATTGCCGATGAGTAGCCGAGATCTGAGGGCAGGTCGAACAAGCCGTAGTTCACGATGAAGCTTCGGCGAACCAGTCCGCACGATTCGACCACCACGGGCGCCAGATAGTAGCGCGGCACGAGCTCAGCTACCGCCTCGAATACCGCCCGTGATCGCGGCAAGCTGGCTGCATCATCGGCGCGCTGAAAGTACGGAATTGTTGCCAGGCCAGCGTCATTGCTTCGCGAGCACACGATCGCGTGATGCTCGTCGAGGTTGAGCACCTCGATCAGTTCATCAAGGGCGCCATCAGAGAGTTGCGCGTCGCTGTTCAGAATCAGCACGTCATTATCACTTCGATCGAGTTCCTCGACCGCCCGATTGCAGGTGGCGGCGTACCCCAAGGCGTGCTCGTTGCGGTGGTACTCGATGCCATGACGACCCCGGATGCTCTGGAGCACGAGCCGCTCGAGAGTGTCAGCGTGCGGGCCACAGTCGTTGATGAGAATGAGCTTGTGAACCCTCAGGTCAACATGGGCGAGGACGGACAGAATGCAACGCTCTAAGGAGGACCAGTGATCGGAGAATGGAAGCACAATCGTCACCGGTTGTCGCATCCGATTCGCTGTCCGCGTGGGGCTCACGGCTCTCCTGTCGTCACGAGTGACACTGGCTACTTGCTGAGCATCGCTCGCCAGCGACCCGCACCTATGCTATCGGGAGAGAGCACCGGAGTTTCGACCGGATGGGGAGGGGATGTCGCTGACCATCACCACCCCAGCGCGAGCGGAATTCGCACGCAACGCCTCTGGGCTCCGGCACGTTGGGGCCACCGAGCTGACCTACGCCGACGGATCCGAGGCTGCACTTCTCGAACTCCTCCGCGCGTGCACGAGTGTCGACTCGCACAGCACAGAGCCCCTCGCGCGCGCGACGTCCTGGGCGGAGCGGTACCACACGCATCCGGCCAGGGCTGGGGTGGTACGTGCGTTCAGCATTCCTCGCGAGGCGGTCGTGCTCGAAGTGGGCGCCGGATGCGGCGGCGTTACGCGCTACCTCGGCGAGATCGCCGACACCGTTGATGCCCTCGAGCCGATGGAGGCGCGCGCCCTCGTCGCACGAGAGCGCACCCGCGACCTGGCCGGCGTCGAGGTGTTCGTCGGCGAGATCGCCGACCTCCCTCGAGTGCCCGCGTACGACGTTGTTGTCGTGGTTGGTGTTCTCGAGTACATCGGAAACGGGAGTGCCGACGCCGAGCCGTACATCGCGTTCCTGCGCGAGATCGCCGCCAGGCTCAGGCCGGGCGGCTCGCTCATTCTTGCCATCGAGAACAAGTTCGGTGTCAAGTACCTCGCGGGCTCACCGGAGGATCACACCAACCAGGTGTTCGACTCGATCGAGGGGTACCCACGCGGCGAGCGGGCGCGAACCTTCTCCCGCCGACAACTGGTTGAGCTCTTCACGGAGGCCGGTCTCGACGCGCGCACCCTCGGCGCGTTCCCCGACTACAAGCTGACGAGGGCGGTCTTCGATTTGGATGCCGTTCCTGCGCAAGCGCAATCACTGCTTCTCGACATACCCAGTTTTCCCAGTCCGGACTGGAGCAAGTCACGACCGGGCCTCGCAAGCGAGGGGCGGATCTGGCAGGAACTGGTCGAGGCCGGACTGTCGGCAGAGACGCCGAACTCGTTCATTGTCATCGCCGGTATCGACGCGCCTTCAACGCTCTGGCCCGAGACCCGGGTGGCCGTGCACTTCGACCAGAACGAGCATCCGGCGCTCGCGCGTGTGACGCATGTGCGGGTCACCGATGCAGTCACGATGACAAGCACCCCGATGACCGGCGCGGTCCCTCCGGCGGGGTTCACCGTGATTCCCGGCCAACGGGAACTCATCCCTGGCCGCGACCTCGCCGCCGTGCTTGCGATCGCCGAAGTCGAACGTCGGCGCGAGCTTCTCCGCGGGTTCGCAGCGCTGGTGCTCGGCGATGCTGGCGCTGACGATGCTGGCGCATCGCTATCGACGACGGCGATCGTCTGCCAAGACGGGCAGTTGCTCGCCGTTCCAGCCACCCTGCGGTTGCGCACACTCACTGCCGAGGATTCGTTGGCTCGCGGCATCCTGTGGCTAGGCCTTTCGGCGGCGGCCAACTCGGTGCCGGCGCTGTGGCCTGGCGCGACGACGAGAGGTGACGTCGTTCAGCACTTTGCAAGTCTTGCGATGCCCGAGGCTGTGCCCGCCGGCACCGGCACCGGCAGAGCCGCCTGGCTCGACCGCACGATCGAGCGTGAGTCCGAGTTGCAGGCAAGCATGTCGCTCGACTTCGTGGGGGCGGATGCGCAACAGCAGTGGCTGCAGAGGCTCCTTGAGTTGCTGGCGGTTCCGTTGAGCGAGGGTGAATTGGGAGTTCGGGACTACGAGTTGCTGCCCGGCCTCAGGAGTGAGTTGGCAGGATTGCGCAGGTCGTACCAGTCATCCCAAGACTTGCTCGCGGAGGCTCAGCGCGAAGTCGAGCGGCTTCGCGCGACCCTCGGCGTGCAAGCTCGCTGAGCCCAGTCAGGTCAGACGGCCGCGGCGAACGACGCGCAGCACGGGCCCGCCGAACCGTGCGACAACGCTACCGGCTCGGTAGCTTTCGCTTGACAACACAGCCTCGACAGCGAGCCTCGCTGACATGAGCTGGTTCGTGAGGTTGTTGGCGTGCACGCGATTGGCTTCGGCAACCTGCTGGACTCGCCTGATCTCCTCGAAGCGGGCGCTCAGCGCATCGATATCAATTGGCTCATCGGTCAGGCCGATCGCGACCTCAATCAGACGCTTATTAACGGCACCGAGCTCCTGCACGTTCTCTTGTATCGTCTGGGCGGCACGGTGCAACTCTTCGTCCTCGAGTGCTGCAGTAACGATTGCCGCCAGATCGCCGAATCGTGAGAAGAATTGCATCGCGATTGCCGAATTGAGTGCGTCGGCGGCTTCGCGTGCGGCCGAGGTTTCAAGGGCCACAACCGGAACGCCGAAGCACAGGGCATCGGCGATTGTTGTGCCGAATCCCTCGGGTTCCGACGGAAACACGACGAGCGAAGCGTTTGCGATGATCCGCTGCAGCTGGCGGTCAGCGAGCAGATCGCTCGACACGACAACGGTCGATCGCGACGTCACGACCCCGCTGGGCGGCCCGAATACGACGATCGGGATGCCGAGCGGCTCAAGCTCGCGCAGCGCCATCGACACCTGTTTGGGTGAATGGGAGTTTCCTGCAATGACGAGGTAGCCAGACGCCTCAATGACTTGGGCCACCTCGGGCGCAAGCGGCGCATCCGATCGGTCTGCGCCTTCTTCGATGGGCGCGCGGAGGGTGGATCCGAGCCCAACATTGCTCATGGCAACGACCCGGTCGGCGTGCCTCTGCGCACACTCGACGGCGAGCGAGCCAAGCGGGTCGTAAGGTGCCGCCGCCCACGCACGTGAGTCGATCGCGTTGAAATTCCGCACCACCCACCGCGCCGCGAATCGGTTGAGGTGGAATAGCTGGTCGACGTGATTGACGGGAGCCAGCGCGATCCCGACGTCGAAGACCTCTGAAAGCTGGCCGTAGCGCGCGACGGTCAGCCCATAGCGATCCAGCCCAAAGAACTCGATCGCATCCGGCTGGGCCGCTACGACCACATTGATGTTGGGCGGGAGTGTCATGGCCGCGAGCGATCGCAGGAATGACAGCGCGTAGCGAGTATGCCCGTCGAGTACCAACGACAAGTGGTGGATGTCGATCAGGATCGATCGTTGCTCCGATGATGGTGTCGTCAGGATGTCCGCGAAGACGTCAGCAGCGCAATAGCCGTAGTTGAGGAAGCTGTAGACGGCGTCCATATAGAACGGATAGCGGTCAAGGAGAATTCGGAAGTTGCGTTCATTGAGTTCCACCTTCACGGCCGGCGTGAAGCTCACACTTCCCAGATGCCGCACGAATGCGTGGTTGGCAATGAGTGCGGAGTAGCCCAATGCATTGACTCGCATGCAGAAGTCGTTCTCCTCGTTGTACCCGAGTCCGAAGATCGAATCGAACAGGCCGTGGTTGTCGATCAGGGACCGACGGACGAGATAGCAGAAGCCGATCGACACTGGCGCGAGGTAGTAGCGCGGGAGCAGCGGCGAGATCTCGGCAAATACTTCTGCCGATCGATCGCCGTTTGGCGTCGATCCCGCTCGCAAGTAGTAGGGAATGGTTGCGATGCTCGCTTGGTCGCTTCTCGGGCACACGATGCCATGATGCTCTGCGGAGTACAGCACGCCGATGAGTTCGTCGAGCGCTCCAGAGGTGAGCTCGGCGTCGCTATTGAGCAGCAGAACGTCGTTGCCCGTGCGGTCAAGCTCGAGGACCGCCCGGTTGCAGGTGCCCACGAACCCATGGTTTGTGTCGTTGCGATAGTACGAATAGTTCGGCAGCCCATCGATCGCCTCAAGCACGAGCCGCTCGAGAGCATCGGCGTCTGGACCGCAATCGTTGACCAGCATGACACTGTGGATGCTCGTGTCGACGTGCGCAATAAGCGCTTGGATGCACCGCTCGAGCGAGTCCCAGTGATCGAAAATGGGCACCACTAGCGTGACCGGTCTGGTCCGAGCCCGGTCGGCAGCGGCGGTGGGTTCCATCAGCTCCCCAGTTGTCACTGAAGACAATAGCCGACCTGATGACTGCTCCGAACTGAGCTGTGCTGGCTGCTTCTGTCGTTTTGCGAGAGAAGGCATCTGTCGCCTTGAAAGGCAGTTTGTTCGAAAGTGCATCTGGCCATTGCGATGCTGTCGCGATACTTTCCCGTATCGGCGCGATATCCGATAGTGTGTGAATCTCGTCTTTCTACCCGACGGCGCTTATCAACCCACTCAAGGACTCCCGAGATGTTCCCGTCAACTCGCCGACCCTGGTTTCCCAGACATATGGTCGGGATCGTTGCTGCTATCGCCGTTGCCTCCACGGTACTTCATCCGGTCGAAACCACCAGTGCGGCGGCAGCGGCATCGTGGCGGGCGCCGGTCTCAACGACAATTGCAATGACTCAAACTTGCGCAGATGTTGCAGTCTTCAAAGCTGGCCAAGCCGGCGACATCGCAGTCGAGGCGGTCATTGGTGGAGTCGAGAGCCGACTCATCCGCTCCGCCGACATTCGAGTGATTCAGCTTGCTGACTCACTCACTAGCGCTGACGTTCTCATCGCGGCATTGGCCGTCGGCGCCCCGACTACCGAGTCGGATATGGCCATTCTCGAGTGGAAGTCTGTCGCGTCCGCGTGGCAAGGGGTCATCAGCGATGCGGTCACGCGCTGTGGGGAGACGGTGGTCCTTGTCGGTTTCGGTGAGTCTGCGATGGTCGCACAGTGGGCTCTGGCCGGAGTTCAAGCCCCCGAAAATGTCGGTGGAATTGTTCTCATAGGAAATCCCGGTCGCGCCTTGCGATTGTCTTCCGACTTCTTCGGTAGCACTTCGGGCGATGCGTTTGCAGCAGACGGCGCGGCGGTCGTTGCGGCAGAAGCTGGGATCGTGAGCTTGCCGGAACTGTCGGCCGACGCCGTTGAAGCACTATCCGTCGAGGCGTGCGCTCGGCTCGACTACCTGTGCGACACCTCCGCTGTCGCCCTTCAGCGCCCCGACTACTCCACGTGGCTTGCAAGCTCGGCGGTCACTGCGTCGCACTCGACCTACGGAACCAATGCCTCATCAGTCGACGGGACAGAGCTGATGCGACTGGGTGGCGAGGTTGCGCACAGGCTCGACGGACTCGATGACCAAACCAGGGAACAACTCGAATTCACCGCCAACCAGCATGTGACCGCTTCATTCGATCTGACCGCGGCTCTCGCCAACCGACCGAGTTCAGCCGAGTGGCGCAACTCGCCCTCTTCGACCGCACCAGAATCACTGGTGACCGTGTTGACGCCGGGTGGATCCCTCGTCGCGACTAGTTCGGATGCCGGCACCTACGTTTATCGGGTCGAGCACAGGGTGAGGGGTGGTGTCTGGGTACCCGTCACCCTGTGGATAACCGTGCTTGCCGCTGCGCCGCCGGTCAGCACTCGAGGGTCAGTGGCCGCTTTTCCCCCTGCATCGTCTCAGTCGGCCAGCCGGCAGCAGTGCGCTGACGTGCTGTTCGTAGGAGTCAGAGGTTCAGGGCAGACTGCGGGCGAAAACGCCGGCTACGGACCAGAAGTGGCCGCGGTACGGGATGGCATTCGCGACGGGCTGGCAGATAGCATTTCGGTACGGGAGATTCAACTCGACTATGTGGCGGCTCCAGTAAGCCAGATCGCATCGAGCGCAGAAGGCCGCTTCCGCTACCTCGACAGCATTGATGATGGCGTAGAGAAGCTTGCTTCGGTGCTTATCGACTCACTTTTCAACTGCCCAAACGAGAAGTGGACGGTCGCTGGCTACTCTCAGGGCGGTCTGGTCGCACGGGACGCACTGAGCGCATTCGAACAGCACGCTGACCGGGTCGCAGCTCTCGTTCTGCTGGCGGATCCCGGAAGGAAGGTTTCGGAATCGGCGTTGTCAAACTCTGGCACCTCTTTCATCGGCTCAGGTCTCGCAGGAGCCGTATCTCGCCCGATCCCGGATTCGCTGAGCTCTCGAACTCATGTCATCTGCGACGCTTGGGACCTTGTGTGCGATTCATTCAACTTGCTGAGCATCCCTGCGACGCAGGGCGGGTTGGACTCGATGGGGATACACACGGGATACTCGACGAACTACCTCCGGCTCCACGGACTTGGCCTGCAGTTCGCCTCGAGCATCGAGTCGGTCCAAGGCGAAAGCGGGGCGGGATACCTCGACGGCACTGTGCTTGTGGACGGATCAATCAAGAACACCTCTGCACAGTCCATACAGGTCGTCAATCGTCAAGATGGCGGTCAAGAGGCCTTTTGGCTCTCGTGCTCGAACGCGAGCGACAGCTGTGCAATCAAGACCGCCGCGAGAGTGGGAGGCAGCTTCGCATGGTCGCAACCTAGCGTGATCCGGGTACTTGATCGATCTGCGGCGCAACTCACATCTGTTGGCACGCCTCAGGGACGGACCGTGCTCGCTTGGACGGTGCTTGAGGAGGATCCGTACTCGTTCGGGCACTGGCCGTACCCGGGAAACCTGCAGGCGGCACAACTCAAGGCGATGGTGCGCGATGCGGGTGGGGGTTGGTCAGACAGTGAGGACGTGAGCTTCAGGGAGTCGCGAAGCAACAGCCGGCTGGCGCTCGCCGCGGGTCCTGACGGCACTGTAACCCTGAGCACCGTGACAGCCGGCACTTGCAATGGCTACGGCTGCGGGACTACGTCGACTGACGGCACGGTGTTCAAGCGGTTCGAGGTCGCTCTTCTTGGATCGCAGGAGTCGACATTCGGAATTTTGACGATTCTGAGCGGCCCCTCAGGCGTCTACCTCTCGGGCACGGTGCTACCACTCACCAACGGAGGAATCTTTGCGGCGTGGGAGGATGACCTCCTGATCCGCACCTCGTTCATGAATGCTTCGACCGGGGTGTGGTCCGAGCCGTCGGAGCTCGAGGACAAGCTCCCCATCGGGTCTGGTGAATCCTACGGAGCAGGACTTCGATCTGTTACGGAGAATGGTCTCGGCCAACCCGTCGTTCTCATCGAGCGCGTCGTTTCGGGCGCTTGGTATCAATACAACCAGAATTCCATGGCGACACTCTCGTCGATCGGTTCGTCATCGATCAAAAGACTTCCGGTCACCTACTGGGCCGGGTCCCGATCATTCGAGCGAGGCGACCAGGATGTCCTAGTGCGGTCCAGTAGTCCGGGACCAACATTCATGTCACCTTCTTATCTGAACGATGCGGGTTGGATGGAATCTGCCAAGCTCGACTACGGCGGTTTTGTGACTCCGTGGGCGCCCGTCTCGATGCACACAACGAATGTGCGGGGAATCGCTGACGAGCCAAACGGCTACACGGTGAGTGCGTCAGGGCACCTCGTTGCCATTCTCAGCCACAGAGATGGCGCTCAGGGAACGTCTTCTACGCAGTGGACGATGCTCGGACCAAGCGCCGATGCGTGGACGGTACCAAGGGATATCCTTCCCGGTGCTGAGCCCGGGCTTGTGGGCGTGTACGAAACAACAGCGCGAGTGGCCGGTGACGGAATTATGACCCTCGCCTTCGTCCTTGGGCCGCTGACAAGCTCGGCACAGCTTCGCCTCCGCTCATTCGACCCCGACGAGACAGTGCGGCCCCCGCGCCCCATTTCGGTCACTCTCGCCGCGGTCGGAGCGACCGAATCGTTGGAAGTTGGACAGCTGGTGAATTTCTACGCCACTGCCTCCGCAGTCCCAGCGCCGTGGGGCGGCGGTACAGGAGCCAACGGGTACTTCGAATTGGTCAGCGGAACGACGGTCTACGCAACATCTCCGACTACTAATTCAACTGCGAATCTCACCGTGGCTGTGCCGCGCGGCGGCATTAGCGAGTTCACTGCTGTGTGGCACCCTCTCGATAACCCGCACATCGCCACCGGCATCTCAAGCCCAATTTCCGTTTCGGCGATTCGTTCAACACCAACCGTCGGAGTCACCTTTGTCGGCGCCGGTGCGACGGGGATACCCGAGAACTTCACCATTGACGTCGACGGTGGGGCAGGGCTGCCTATTCCGCAAGGATCCGTTGTCGTATCCATCGGTGCGATTCAACTAGACCCGGTGGCACTGAATGCAAACGGGTCAGCGAGCGTGCCGGTGCCGCAAAATCTTGCGCCCGGTACTTATGCAGTCGCAGCAACCTACTTAGGCGACGGCGCGTTCGTGGCCGCGACTTCGTTGGTGGTGCGAAGTATCGTCGTCGCTGGACCGCTGGCTGCTTTGTCACCTTCTCCGTTGCCGGTGGTGTCTGGTGTGGTGCAGGTGGGTGCTGTGTTGTCGGTCGACGTCGGGGTGTGGGGTCCTGATCCGGTCGTGTTCGGGGTGCAATGGTTTGCTGATGGGTTGCCGATTGTTGGTCAAACAGGTTCTTCGCTGACGTTGACGTCGGCTGAGGTCAATAGAACGATCACGGTCGAGGTGACGGGTTCAAGGTCTGGGTACACCCCTTTGGCGCGGACCTCGCTGCCGACTGGGCCAGTTGCGCCGGTTTTTGCGGACGTAGCAGCCACGCACACGTTCAGCACGCAGATTGAATGGATGAAGGCACAGGATATTTCCAACGGTTACAACGAGCCGAGCGGGTTGCGCACGTACCGCCCCGAGGATGCTGTGACCCGTCAGGCAATGGCCGCCTTCCTATACCGACTAGCGGGGAGTCCTTCGTTCGCACCGCCTGAAGTGTCGACGTTTGCAGATGTCCCGGCATCGCATCCTTTTTATCTACAAGTCGAGTGGATGAGATACGAAGGAATCACGACGGGCTCTCAGCAACTCGATGGGTCGGTGCTATTCAGGCCAGGCGAACCGGTGTCACGGCAAGCGATGAGTGCGTTCCTGTATCGGTTTGCCGAGAGCCCGGTCGTCGTGACGCCAGAGATTGCTTCTTTCTCCGACGTTTCAAACGGAGCTCAGTTCTACCAACAGATCGAGTGGATGAAGGCAGCAAGTATATCCACTGGATACAACGACGGATCGACTGTCACCTTCCGCCCGACGGTGCCCGTGTCGCGTCAAGCGATGGCAGCGTTTCTCTACCGCTTCAGCCAGTGAGTGCGACCCGGGGCCCGGGCCGAAGACCATCCCGTAGGCCAGAGGTATCTGCCGTCGTCAGGACTGTCCCTTGGGGCCAAGCGGACCGGTCGCCGGGTCATCCGAGATGACAAAGGGCGGCTTCCCCATCGCCATATTAACGTTGGCGCCCAAGTACTCCGCGATAATCCCGAGTGTCAGAAGCACAGAGCCAAAACCCACCAGCAGGATGACCGCCAGCGACGCCCATCCCTCACTGTCAATTCCGAACACGAGTTTCATCACGATGATCCAGCTCGCGGCCACGAGTCCTAAGAAGGCGAGCACGATTCCAACGGCCGAAACAATGCGGAGCAAGCGGGTCCCGCTTGAGATCACGAGCCGCCAAAAATGGCTGGCAAGAGATCGGTAGGAATAACCCGACTTGCGTTGCTCCCCGCGCAAGGTGATGCCAGATGTTGCGTATCGTCCGGCGACCCAGCCGAGCGCGACATCCAGATAAACACCCGGTCCGACATAGGTCGCAACGGTGCGGGCCACGGTGCCCAACATCAGCCGGTAACTGCTGAACGCCGCGGCGTTCTTGCTTCCGGTCAGGCCGACCGCGAGCGACTTCGCAAGGATTGATGCCGAATTTCGCAGTACACCGTGCGGCGCCGGGTTGAGCGCTCGACCGTACACTACGTCGGACCTCGTGCTCAGAGCAACATCGAGCATCGCGGAGATGTCGGCGGGGTCATACTGGCCGTCTTCGTCGAGGGTCACGACCCAATCCCCGGTTGATTGCGCCATTCCTGCCAGAGTTGCCGCGTGCTGACCGAAATTCTTCGACAACCACACCGCGCGCACGATCGGCGATTCCTCGGCCAGAGACCGAATGACCGTTTCGGAGTCGTCCGGTCCGCAGTCGTGCACGAGAATGACTTCGGTCACGCGGAAGAGCGCGCCCCCCGCGGTTCGTGACTCAGAAGCAAGCGCGAGTATCTCGGGTAGAATGGAAGCCAAGGTCAACTCACCTCGGTACACCGGAACGACTACCGAAATGGAATGCACGGGTCGAGTGTATCGGTGGTCCGAAAGGCGCTCGAACGGGCATGGCATCGAACGGGAAACGCACATGCTGACAACAGTTCGGGCGTTCCTCGGTGACGAACGCATCCGATTTCTCTTGGTCGGCGGGATCAACACCCTTGTCGGCTACGGGCTGTTCGTGCTGTTCCAACTCACTCTTGGCCACGTCATCGGTTATCTCGGGAGCCTGTACGCGTCATACGCCGTCGCGACAACCCTCGCCTTCGTGCTGCATCGGCGCTTCACCTTCCGGGCGCGCGGCTCAGTAGCGCTCGATTACCTGAGGTTCCAGATCGTCTACGTCGTGGCGCTCGCGGTCAACACCATTTTGTTGCCCGTCCTGGTCGAGCTTGTCGGCCTCGAGCCGATCGTGGCGCAAGCCTGCATCGTTGTACTGACGACGATTCTTAGCTATGTCGGGCATAAGTTCTTTTCGTTCCGGCGGCCATCGGGCGATGCGCGCTCCAACACGACCGACGCGACCGAGCCGACCGACCCCAAGGCTTCTCGACCCTAACGCCGGCGAAAGAACCGTACGACGGGAGCAACGACACGAACAATCCGGTGTCCGATTCTGAAGCTCTCGCTGTGTCGCATTTCGTGCCATGCAAACTCGTAGTCAGCTCGATGCAGGCTGATGAGCCGCTGCATCCGCTTGATCTCGCTGTATCGGCGATTCAACCGCTCCGTGTCCAGCGGCTGATCGAGTTGCTCCAGTGCGATCTGCAACAGTCTCTCGCCGTACGGGTCGAGTCCGCGCACGCTATGCCTAAAAGAGGCCGCAGCAGCACGAAGCAGCGGATCGGTCATGGCGGTCGTCACGATTTCGGCCAACTCGTCAAACTGCGTGAAGAAGCGGACGGCCCCGTGGCCGCCGAGCTCGTCGACGACTTCGCGGGCGACTGCGGTGTCGAAGGCCACGACGGGCACCCCGAAGTCGAGCGAGTCGGCAACGGGGAGCCCGTAGCCCTCGTAGGCCGACGGGAACACGACAACGGCCGCACCCTCAAGAATTCGAGCCATCGCGGAGTCAGAGAGGATGCCGCTGGTGACGATCGCGCGAGTGGGAGTTTCAGCGAGACCGTCGACCGGGCCGAACGCGATCACCGGGCAATCGATCGACTCGAGTGCTCGGGCCGCGAGTGCGACTTGTTTGTGCGGATACGAGTTGCCGAGCACCACGAGATAGTTGTCCGCCTCAAGAATCGACTCGATCCGCTCAGGTAGCGGCTCGTCGAATGCGCCGCCGAAACGCTCGCCAGTGGTGTCTCTGGTCGAGCCCAGGTGAATACCCTCGCCTCGCGTCGCCAGTTGCTCGGCGAGGGCGGGATAGTACGCGGCGGCGTCGGCCAACGAAAAATTGGAAATCGCGACAACTCGGTCAGCATGGGCGAGACCTTGCTCGACGATGATGGGGCGCATGGGGTCCCTCAGCATGAGGTTCCACGCACGAGCGGCGATCATGTCAAAGTGACTCACCACCCACCGGGCGCAGTGGTCGTTGAGCTGGATGAGCTGATCGATGTGGTTGACCGGTGCGAGCGCGATCCCGACGTCATACACCCCCGTGACATCGCGATATGGCACGACCGTCAGTCCATACCGATCAAGGTTGAAGAACGAGATCGACGCTGCCTGAGTAGCAACTGTCACGCTAACGTTCGGTGGAAGAATGGCGTGTGACAGGGTCTTGAGAAATGACAGCGCGTATCTTGTGCTCCCGTTGTACACGTGCGAAAGATGGTGAATGTCAACGAGAATCGACATTCGCTTGGTGGAGGCGAGGATCTCGGCAAACACGTCGGCGGCAGCGTAGGTATACGTCACGAAGTTTTGCACCGCGTCGAGGTAAAACGGATACCGCGCCATCAGTTCGGCGTGATTGTCGGCGTCAATCTTCTTCCTCAGTTCAGTGTCAAAGCTCGCGCTACCGATGTGCGACACGAACGCCCAGTTGGCGATGAGCGAAGAATATCCAGCAGCGTTGATACGCATGCAAAAGTCGTTCTCTTCGTTATAGCCAAGCCCGTAGATCGGGTCGAATAGGCCGTAATTCTTGATGAGCGATCGCCGCACAAGAAGGCAGAACCCGACGGCGACCGGGCTGATGTACCAGCGGGGAAGCAGTGGCGAGACCACGTCGAAGGCGTGGCGATCGTCACCTTCCTGGGCGTTGTCGGCTTTTTCGGTCGGTCGATGGAAGAAGGGCAGGCTCGCGATATTCGCGTTGTTGCTTCGCGGACAGACCGCCCCGTGGTGTTCGGCCGCATTGAGGACATCAATGAGTTCTTCCAGTGCACCCGGACTGAGAGCGGCGTCGCTGTTCAGCAACAGCACGTCACTGTCAGTCGGGTCGAGCTCGTACACGGCGCGGTTGCAGGTCTTGACGAACCCCAAGTTTTTCGGATTGCGGTGATATGCCACTCCCGGCCGGCCGGCCACCGCCTTCAGCACGTCTGCCTCAATCTGGTCGGCGTTTGGCCCGCAGTCGTTGACGAGCAACAGAGAGTGGATGTCCAGATCGACGTTCTCGAGGATCGACGCGAGACAGCGCTCAAGAGAACTCCAGTCGCCATAGATCGGTACGACGATGGTC
>Ga0163151_10006461_pt1 | contig 14262 bp, 7 predicted proteins | sample OliLakLV19MP5IB2_FD_145596 | JGI IMG/M metagenome (GOLD analysis project Ga0163151, IMG submission 145596) | Freshwater microbial mat bacterial communities from Lake Vanda, McMurdo Dry Valleys, Antarctica - Oligotrophic Lake LV.19.MP5.IB-2 | ecosystem: Environmental > Aquatic > Freshwater > Lake...
GAGTAAAATAGACACCCCAATGTGTTATAAATAAATAACTCGGATATTCCTTCCAATCCCTTGATTTCAAAAATTTGATTTCCGCTTAATAATGTAGGGACGAGCAAATCTTCTTTTGGTGGATCAGGACAGGAAGTCACGCTTACATCATCCACATAATAGTAAATATTGCCATCTATATTTGAAGGGTAAGTGGTGTCTATGACCATCTCAGATGGGATAACAAAGCTCCCAATGGTCATATATTGTTCTCCTCCGTTTGAAATGAAACTGCCTGAGACCAACATCCAATCAGTAGTGTCGGATAATAAATTAGTTGCAGGGTTTTCTACCTGTGGTGTTACAGGTAAAATCGTAATTGTAGTAAAATCTGTTAGTTTCGCGTTTGAAAAATACACACCAAGAGAACTTGTTGAGTATATAGAATAATTCCACAAAGACACATAAAATTCAACACAATATTTTGCATAAGGTTTCAAAGCAGAATCTAATTTAATACCGAGATATTCGTTAGCAAATGTAGTCATCCCAATTCCTGCGTATGCATTTCCGGTTCTTGCAGGTTGATATCCTGCAATATTTGTAGGAATTCCTGGATTCGCCATTCCAGTGCTATCATATCCACATGAATTAAAATAATCAGGTGTACTTCCAGTTGGATTATACCAAGGAAAAGCTTTGTAAACTTGGTTTGTCATTGCAGGACAACTCGTATAAGATTCAAACGAAGGATTAGGGACAAGATTGGTTTGTCCAAAAAATGGATTAAATGATACTTGAAATAATAATATACAAATCATCTTTTTCATAGAAAACAATACAACGACACAATAGAGGTGCCGTTGTATTAAAGTTAAACAATTTACTTCACAATCACAATTTTATCAGATTCGATCATTTCGTTGTTTACTATTACTTGGTAGAAGTAAATTTGATTTAAGAACAGAAAACAAATCAAGAATTTATTCCCACGAAAAGCAAACTGTCGAACTTGAAAAACAATTTAAGAAAAACAAATTGGCTTGGAACTTTTTTAATGAGCAAGCTCCTTCTTATAAAAAAGTAATAATGCATTGAATAAGCTCTGCGAAACAAGAAAAGACAAGGTTATCAAGGCTTGAAAAAATAATTTTAATAAGTGGAAAAGAAAAAAAAATGTAATAAAAAAGTCTGGCCGAATAAAAAGCGTGCACTAACTACACTTTCTCCCCTTTAATCGAAAAAGCAAAAACAATCAAAAAAATATTTTTAAATTCGTTTCTATGCAGCCATCCATAGAAATTCTAGGTTTGAAAATACAGGAACCCGTAACATCTTTTACGGATCTTATTGTAGCTGGTGTTTGCTATTATGCCTTTTATCAATTGCATCAAACAAAAAGCAAAGAACGCTCTGTTTTTTATTTTAAATATTTTTTTCTGACAATGGCCATTTCTACAACGCTTGGAGGATTAATAGGTCATGCCTTTTTATATGCATTTGGATTTGCATGGAAAATTCCGGGATGGGTTACAGGCATGTGTTCTGTTGCCTTTATGGAAAGAGCGGCCATTATGCAATCCCGTTCTATTATGAAAGAAAAGGTAAGTCATTTTTTTGCTTTCATGAACCTTATTGAACTTTCCATTTTTATTTTTATCGCATTTTACACACTCAACTTTATATACGTTGAGGTACATGCTTTTTACGGACTCCTTGTTGTATTTTTATTTGAGTTTTTTATTTACAAGAAAACGAAGGATGCAGCAAGTAAATTTATTTTATGGGGCATCGGAGCTTCAGCACTTGCTGCTGTTGTTCACATTACAAAAATCTCTTTACATACTTGGTTCAATTATTTTGATTTGAGCCACGTGTTAATGGCAATCGGAGCCTATATGTTTTATCTGGGAGCTAAACAAATAGACCAGGCAATAATTTCAAGAGAAAAAACACCTCTCAATTTTAAACAGATTTCTTAACGAACTTCGTTAAAATCACAATTGTCTGGTCATTAATCTTCCCTTCGATATGTTCAGTATTGTCATTTACCAATTTGATTTTTTTGACAACCGTTCCTTTCGAGGCCGAAAAACTTGTGCCTTTCACATTTAACAATTGAGTTAATACAACCGTGTCGCCATTTTCGAGTTTATTTCCAAAAGCATCGGTGTGCACTTCTGCAACTTCAAAAGCCGTCATTGCCCATTGAATTATATTTTCATCCAAATCAACAGAACTAATTAAATTGCTTGCCCAATCTTCTGATTTATAATTTTGTAAAAGTCTATAACTCAATGCCTGAACACTTGCTTCAGGATTCCAAATACTTCCTTCCAAACAACGCCAATGGAAACCAGCTGCTTTATCATCCATCGCTGCAAGACAAACATCACAAACTGCAACTTGATTTTCAGGTTTATCTTCTTTCGGACTTATTGTATATTCATGTGTTGCTGTTTCTGCATTGCACAACTCACATAATCCGGAGTTTCTTTCTTTTAAGCTGTTGTTTATTGACATCTCATTTAAAATTTAATTTTTAGTAAAAAAACAAGGGCTTAAATTTCTTTAAGCCCTCGTAATTATAATGTTTCTTTCAGCCACTTGTAAAATTCACGTTGCCAAACCAAACCATTTTGATCTTTCAACACCCAATGATTTTCATTTGGAAAATAAAGCATTTTACTTTTGATACCTCTTAACTGCGCTGCTTGAAATGCGCCCAAGCCTTGTTCTATAGGCACACGGTAATCTTGTCCGCCCTGAATAATTAAAATAGGTGCATCCCATTTTTTTACAAGATTCACAGGATTAAATTCGTTGTATGATTTTTGAGCTTTTGCATTGTCCGTATCCCAATAGTTTCCACCTAAATCCCAATTCACAAACCACATCTCTTCTGTTGTTCCATACATTGCTCTCCAATCGAAAATACCATCGTGAGCAATAAATGTTTTGAAACGTTTGTTATGGATTCCTGCTAAATAATAAGCCGAATATCCTCCGTAACTTGCACCAATGCAACCCAAACGATCTTTATCGCAATAAGGCTCTTTCGTAAATTCATCAATTGCAGTTAAATAATCTTGCATGTTTTGTCCGCCATAATCGGTAGAAATTTGCTCGTTCCATTTTACTCCGTGTCCTGGCATCCCTCTTCTGTTTGGAGCTACAACAATGTATCCGTTTGCTGCCATCAATTGAAAATTCCAACGATAAGAATAAAATTGTGTCAAGCCAGATTGTGGTCCGCCTTGGCAATATAAAATTGTTGGATATTTTTTCTTAGGATCAAAATTCGGAGGATAAATAATCCACTCTAACATTTTTTGTCCGTCTGTAGCAGTAACAAAACGCTTTTCAACTTTACTTAAATTAATTTTTTTGTATTTCTCATCATTCACGTGAGACAATTGCATTACCAATCCAGATAATAAATCAACAGTATAAACTTCAGCTGCGTGGTTCCAATCGGTGCGCGTAACAACCATTTTATTACCAGCTTGTCCAGCCATCGATTGAATATCAAAATCTCCTTTTGTAATTTGTTTAATAACAGCAGGCTTTTTTGTAACCATAGGATCCGTTACAGAAAACAAATGAACTGATCCACCAACCGGTGCAAGAAAGTAAATCAACTTACCATCATTGCTCCATCTAAATTCGTTTACTGTTCCATCCCAATCTTTTGTAATGTTTAATTTTTCAGTAGGTTCATTAATAATGATGTCATTTTTATCTGACTCATATCCATCTCTACTCATACTCAACCAAGCCAATTTACCGGAAGCAGAAAAAGAAGGATTCACATCATAACCCATCATGCCTTCCGACATATTTTTTGTTTCTTTAGTAGCGATGTCGTAAGCAAAAATATCAGTATTGGTACTGATTGCATACTCTTTACCATATTTCTTTTTTGTAACATAAATTATTTGTTTCCCATCAGGGCTCCAGATAAAATCTTCGTCACCACCAGAAGGTTTTTGCGGACAATCATGTGGTTCATTGGGCATAATATCCATAGCCCCTGTTTGTTCGCTCCCGTTAATAGTATTAACAAAAACATGACTAAAAGAGCCATCTTCCCAAGTATCCCAATGGCGGTAATTCAAATTATCATAAATATTTACATCCGATTTAGGCAAATCAGGGTAAACATCTTTACCAAAAATTTTAATAACAGGTACATCAGAAGCAGAAATGCTCATTTTACCATCAGGAGAAATGCGGTTGCTGGGAATTAAATCGTTTGCAGCAGCATTTTCAACAGCTTTTCCACCTATTATAGGTTGGATAAACACTTGAGTTGTTTTTTTGTCATCAGCCAAATTGTAGGTACGAACACTGTATACAACAGATTTGCCATCTTTGGTGATACCGCTAACAGCAACTTTACCCATTTGCAAGAGCATTTCTGGAGTAAGATTTACTTTCTGAGCAATTAATGTGAAACCGAATAAAAAAAGCGAACTTGATAGGATTAATTTTTTCATAGAATTAAGCTTATATTAATAAAAGGAATTTTCTTTATTTGGAGGGCAAATATAATGGTTTTTCTTGAAAAAGTAGCATTATGAAAGGGCAGCACCCATAGAAAAGTCATGCCCTTCCCCGACACGGGATCTGCCCATTGCAAAGACATTTCCGAATCATGAGATTCCTTGTCGTAGCAGGGAATGACGATATGAAGAACATTATCTCTCTCTGGTCGCAAACTTCCCAATTCTACTCCCATTTCCAGAGAAATAAACTGCATTGCTTTTTTTAGCTTTACGACAAGCGTGATAGGATTCTTTACTAATTTGTTTCCAAGTATTTCCATTATCATTGGAAACATCTATTCCTGTTAATCCACAACACACCCATACATTTCCATAGAGATATTCCACACAACTTTTATAACCAGTTGGTGAAACTGTTGGAAATGTCCATGTTTGACCTCCATCTGTTGTAAGTGCGCAATTTGGTGTGGCAGCATCGTTCGTAAAATCACCACCTACTACGATGAAGGTAAGTGAATCTTTCACTGCGATGGAATTGGCCCCTGTGGAAGAAGTTCCTTGAATAAGCGGTAGTTTTATTTTCACTTTTGGTTTAATAAGATGAGAAGAAATACCACCGGATACAAAAACATAATCTTCATTCAATAAACGGATATTCGTCCCACTGCTTGCAAAACAAGCTTCTGAACTATCTGGGGGAGGAGGATTCCAGACTCCTGCACTCCAAGTGTCTCCGCCATTAGTAGTCTTTGCAATAAAAAATCTTCCTTCAATAGGATCGCCAATTACAATCCCATTCTGTTCATCCGAAAAATCCATCGCATCTAGGAACATACCTTTACAATTGTTTTCATAAACTTTTTTCCAATTTTTTCCTCCATCAATAGTTTTTAAAATATAAGCTGGTTCGGCAACTGCCATGATGATTGCAACATCCTTGCTAAATGCCTCAACATCTCTAAAATCACATTTTTTATATCCTTTCACTTTTATCCATTTCCAAGTTTTTCCGCCATCCAGCGATTTTCCAACTGTTCCCTTACTTCCACTCACCCAAACAACATTATTATCTACAACTGAGAGTCCGCGCAAGGATACCTTTCCTCCCGAATTTAGCTCCTGAATGGGTTGTGCAAAGGATTGAGCAATGAAAAGAAAGAAAAAAAGAAAAATAATGTCGCTGAGTTTCACTCGCGATGGCGAGAATGGCTCAGCATTAAAAAAATGGCGTTTAATCATGGTATTAATTTTCTATCAAATATAATCCATAACTTTATACTATGCAGATAAAACGAACAAGCTTCATTCCTATCTTTATTCTTATAGGCTTTGCCATCAGCTCCTGTAGCTCGCCACGCTCCATGTTAACATAGGGCAAGGTGCTTCCAAAAACGAAAAAAAAAGTGGAGGATAGTAAATTAAATTAAGTGGATTCGCTTCTTCCTCACTTCACTCTCCAACCTATCATTAAGGTCTCGTAATCGTCAGATTTTCTGTTTTTGAACCTACTGAATTTGTAGCCGTAATTGTAATTGTATTTGTTCCCACATTCAAAGCCGCAGTTAAACTAATTACTTTTGTTTTAGCAGCAAAAGCAAAAGGAACAACAACACCATTCACTTTTACAACCGCATCCGTTTGAAAAGAAATTCCATTAACAACAGCAGTTACATAAATAGTTGGCGTGCTAGCGGTATGTGGATTTGGCAGTCCGAATATAATAGTTGGTGCTGTAGCTACTGAAGCTCCTACTCTACCTTTTGGAGTTACCGCCCCAGGAGTATGTGAATTTGGTGTTCCTGGATTAGCTGTTGAATTTGTTGAATCAGGGTTAATCGGTGTAATTGTTCCTGGCCCTGGATTGTATTTAATAGTCACCGTTCTTGAATCTGTTCCTGAAGTATTTGTTGCCGTAATCGAAATCGTATTGTTACCAAGAGCTAAAGTCGCAGCAAACTTCACAACTTTTGTAGCTGCATTATAAGTTGCGGTAGTAACAACTACTCCATTTAACTTCACAACAACATTACTAATCGAAGTAATATTTAAAACAGTTGCTTCCACATTATAAACTGCTGTTCCGAATGTACTTGCAGCAGCAGCTGGATAAATAAAGGTGACAATAGGTGAAGGTAAAGCAACGGGAGCTGTATAAATAATAGTGGTTGATTTTGAATCACTGCCATAAGCTGTTGCAGCAGTTATAGTAACAACATTTGCTCCCGAAATTAAGCTAACGGTAACAACCAATTTTTTTGTAGTTGGATTATATGTAAACGGAACACTGGCACCATTTAATAGCACATTAATTTCCGATGAACTGGTAACATTTAAAACAGAAGCTGCTGCTCCAACAGTAGATGTTATAGAAGTAAATGGATTCGTTATCGGATTCGTAATCGTTACTATAGGAGCAGGAGTTGTAGTTACAGGCTCCGTATAAATAATAGTAACTGATTTAAAATCACTACCTGAAGGAGTTGTTGCTGTTATTGTTATACTGTTTGCTCCAGGAATTAAAACACCAGCAACAGTTAATAATTTTGTTGATGTACTATAAGTAAACGGAATAGACACACCATTCATTACAACGTTGATTTGCGAACTTGCTACAACATTCAGCACACTTCCATTCACACTTAATGCCGATGTTGAGGTATTGAACGGATTCACATTCGGTGAGGAGATTGTAACAATCGGAGCGGGATTAGCTACCGGAGCTGAGTAAATAATTGTAATAGATTTTGAATCACTGCCCGAAGCTGTTGTGGCTGTTATGGTAACAATATTTGCACCTACAATTAAAGCAGGTGACAAAGTCAGCTGTTTTGTAGCAACATTATAAGCAAAAGAACTTGTTGCAACGCCATTAATTGAAACAGCTATTTGAGCAGCAGCAACTACGTTTAAAACAGTTGCAGTTACAGGAGTAGAAGCAGTAGTTACTGTTGCCGGATTCACATTTGGCACTGTAATAGAAACAATCGGAGCGGGTGATGCTAAAGGTTGTGCATAAATAATAGTTTGTGATTTTGAATCACTGCCACCGGAATTACTAGCATTAATATTCACAATATTTGCACCTGCAATTAAAGAAGCAGTATAAGTCAATTGCTTTGTACTCGTATTATAAGTAAATGCTGTTGTTGATATACCATTCAATAAAACGGAAATCTGTGAAGGACTTGTTACATTCAACACTATAGCATTAACTGTTGCAACATTGCTGGATGTATTAAACGGATTCACTGTAGGTGAAGTGATTGAAACAACCGGAGCGGGAGTTACAGCAACCGGCTGATTGTATATTATGGTGATTGATTTTGAATCAGCACCTGCAACATTTGTAGCAGAAACTGTAATTGCATTTGCTCCCGAAATTAAATTAGCATTAAAATTTAATTGACCTGTTGAAGGATTAAAACTTAACATACTAGTTGGAAGATTACCACCATTCACAGCAACTCCTATTTGTCCGATAGCCGTTACATTTTGAACAATCGTATTGATTGGCAATGAAGAAATGGTTGTTGTATATGGATTAATAGAAGGTGAAACGATTGTTACAACCGGAGGAGGATTTACAGCAACAGGTATATTATAAATAATAGTGATTGATTTTGAATCAGCACCTGCAACATTTGTAGCAGAAATGGTAACCGCATTTGCTCCAGGCATTAAGTTCGCATTAAAATTTAATTGACCTGTTGAAGGATTAAAACTTAACATACTAGTTGGAAGATTGCCACCATTCACAGCAACTCCTATTTGTCCGATAGCCGTTACATTTTGAACAACCGCATTGATAGGCAATGAAGAAACAGTTGAAGTAAATGGATTGATTGCCGGATTTACAATAGTAATAAAAGGTGGAGGAGTTACAGTAGCTATTGAATAAATTATAGTTACAGATTTTGAATCACTACCTGAAGGATTGGTTGCAGAAATCACAAATGTGTTTGCTCCGGGATTTAAATTACTACTAATCGTCATCATATGAGTTGATGGATTAAAAATAAAATTGCCCGTAGCAACACCATTTATTGCAACGCCAATCTGACTTTGTGAATTAACATTTAAAATATTAGCAACAACTGTTGCATTGTTCATAGTTGTAGATTGAGGATTGATTGTCGGACTTGTAATTATAACAACCGGAGCCGGTGCAGCCGGAGGGGTTACAATTTGTGTTTCATACAAAACTGTTGCGTTATCTGTAGTACTTCCATTTGCATTAGTAGCAGTTATTTCAAATGTGTTACTTCCTTGCAATAACATTAAAGGAAATGCAAATACTTTTGCAGTAGCATCGTAAGTGAAATTTGAATTATTTACACCATTATAAACTAAAGCAATATCACTTTTTGAATTTACGTTCTTAATTGTCGCTCTTACAGTAAAACTTTGAGAAGCAGAAGTAAAAGAATTCATACTTGGGTTCGTAATTACAACACTTGGTTTATCGGCAGCTGTAGTCACAATATTAGTTGTAGTATTATTATTGTTGGTAACAGTTGTAGTGGGACGAGCTTTTCTGCCAAAACTGAACTTCAACCATACAGATGAATAATGATATTTATCTTTTGAAGCACTTACAGTATTTTCATTTGTCCATTGATGTCCGTCTAAACCATCGTGTAATGCCCAAGTCATCTTATGTTCCAAGCCCATAGAAAATGCGGGAGTAAACTGATATCCTAAACCAACACCTAAAGAAGGCATGAATTTCCAACGGGCATTTTCACTTCCTTCTGCAAACGTTTCATACGTTCCATCATACATGGTGTTTAAAGAAGAAGTGATTTGAGACCCATTTGCTGTTCCATTTGAATCGATGCTGCTATAATCGTAACGCAAACCACTTCCATCCAACTGATCTGTTTTAGCTACTGCTTTTGTTATCCCTAATCCTCCAAAAATATATGGATATACTTTTGTTTTATTACGCATATTATTTGCCCCTATTACCAACTCGAGCGATAATTCATTGATGGTTGTTTTGTGATTTTGATAAACAAACCCTCCGTTAGAAAAATAGTTCGTGGAAGGATCGTATTGTCCATTTAAAACCGGATTAAAAGCAATTCCTGTAGTTTTTTTGGAGTCTTGTCCGTAAGTAAGAGCATTTAAATAACGAAATCTCCAACCCCAATCCAAAGCATTTTTATCGTTCTGCGCATACATTTGTCCTAATGTAAATCCACCTGCTCCACCCAGCTTTTTCATTTTCACATCACTTTGAAGCCAGGAAGCTCCAATATTAAATCCTAATTCTACTGGATGAGTGGTTTGCGCCTTAGAAATACCATTAGAAAGTATAAGTGCAAAAAGTACGATGGAAGTAAGTATTCTTTTCATAAATAGGTTATTTTTTATTGGCATTTGCATTTATTGTGCCGAATTTATATTTCGCTAAAAAAGTCCCAACCGTACTATTCGGGACAGGACTTTCAAAGCTTATCTATATAGTATTTTGTTTATTTTTTCTTGCTCAAAATCTTAAACTCTGTTCTTCTGTTTTTAGCATGTTCTTCTTCTGTACATTCCACCCCATCCGTACATTTATTAATCAACATGCTTTCGCCATAACCTTTGCCGGAAATCCTATCTTTAGTAAGACCACCTTTTAACATATAATCAACTGCTGCTTTTGCTCTTTGGTCGGATAACTTCAAATTGAATTCCAAGGTAGAACGGGAATCCGTATGAGCCGACATCTCAATCACCAACATTGGATTGTTTTTCATAATATTAATTACTTTGTCCAATGTTTTTGCTGCTTCAGGTAAAATTTTTGCTTCACCATAGTTATAGTATACGTTTTCAACAATGGTCAAACTGTCCTTTTTCGCCTGATCTTTTAATAGCAATACTTTCAACCAAGGATCGTCCACATATAAAACTCCAAGCTTGTTCTGATCGGCAGGTAAAATTGTGAATTTAAACTTACCATTTGTACGCACAAACTCTTTTACAACAAGGCCTTTGGAGTTTGTCAATAATATTTTATTAAAGGCTTTTAATTTTGAATCACTTTCATCCAATGCAAACAGTATAGTTTGGTCGGCAGGTAAATTGGTAAATTGGAAACTACCATTTGCATCGGTTTTAGTAGTTTGCAAAATTTCCCCTTTCTCATTTATCAAATTAACTGTAGAACCAACTAAGGGAGCCTTAGCTTCAGAAACTAAATTACCTTTTAAATCAAAACGCAACTCACTATCTTCAACGGTCATCAATTTCAAGGTTACTTTATCAGCTGCTAAAAAAGAAAATTTAAAATCACCTGTTTGACCCGATTTCGTAGTCTGCAATTCCTTACCAGATTTATTGGTAATAATAATTTTAGTATTAGGCGCAAGCTTCGTATCGTTTTCATCCACTTTCACCAAAAAGTTTTGGTCGGCAGGTAAATCTGTAAATACAAATGCACCAAATGCGTTAGTGGTTGTTGATTGAACAATTTCACCTTTATCATTTAACAAATTAACTTTTGTATTTGCAAATGGCATTGAAGGATTTTCTCCATACAATAAATTTCCGGCAATTGTTACGTCATCTCCAGCACCAAGTTCAGGAAGAGCATTCGGATCGGCTGGTAAATTTTGAAATACAAATTTTCCACCTTTTTCGTTAATAACTGTAACGCGAATAATTTTATCCTTTTCATCCGTTAAATAGTATTTTTCTTTGTCCTTAAAACGTGGGTCACTTTCATCTAACTTCACCATATAACGTTTATCTGGATCCAGTTTATCAAACTTAAAAAAACCTGTATTATCTGTTGTTGCTACATTGATAATTTTTCCATCATCTGTTAACAACATCACTTCAGCATTTTTTGCTGGATCGTTAATATTTTTGCTGAATAAAATTTTACCTGCAACCGTTAAGAATTTATTTAAGGCAACGAAACTATAAATATCATCAGAGCCTTTCCCTCCGGCTCTATCCGAAGAAAAATATCCTTTCGATTCATCCGTAAAGAAAATCCCAAAATCATCTGTGGTAGAGTTCAAGGGAAGTCCCAAATTTTTCACCTCCGTATATTTACCATCTACTTTAGAAACAGAAAACACATCCAACCCTCCAAAGCTAGAATGTCCGTCAGAAGAAAAATAAAGCGTTCCATCTTTTCTAATAAAAGGAAATACTTCTGAACCTGCAGTATTTATTTGCGGACCTAAATTCACAGGCTTTGCCCAACTTTCACCTGATTTTTTACTCACGTAAATATCTGTTCCACCATAACCACCCGGCATATCGGAAACAAAATACAACCATTCTCCGTCTGCCGATATACTTGGATGCGCAGTAGTATATCCATCAACATTGTGCTCGAAAGGAACAGCTTTACTCCATGAACTCCCTGATGCTTTTGAGATGTATAATTTTGGAAGGTTCACAAAATTTTTGTCCTTTTTGTTCAATACATAATTTACTCGTGTAAGGAACATTGTGTTTTGTTCTGTATTAAAACAAACTGGACCATCATGATAATTTGTATTGATTAACCATGAAAAACTTTTTACTTTTTTAGAATACTTTGGTTTTCCATCAGTACCTGTTGCAATAGCTGATGAATACACATTTAAAAATGGTTGTTTGTTCCAAGCGTAACTGCTATAATTAACTAAATCTTTTGTTCTTTCAGAAACAAAAACCAATTCGTTTTTATACATAACCGGAGAAAAATCAGCATGCTCAGAATTTAAATTTTCGATTGAACTAACTTCGAATTGCTGTACTCTGGATATCCATATTTTAATGTCTTCACATGATTTAACTGACAAGTCAGCTTTTTTATCATTTGGTGAAGCGTTAGCATAAATTTTAAATTGTTCTTTCGCTTCATCAATCTTTCCGTTATTTTTTAGCACCATTCCATAATAAAAACTGTTGATAGGCGCCACATTCGACTGCTTCATCAACAAGGCATAATATTTTTCAGACTCTTTATAGTTCTTCGTTAAACGATAGCTATTAGCGATTTTCTCAAGAGCCTCTTTGTTGTCGGATTTTTTTACAGCTTTTTTATACAGCTGAATTGCTTTTGCGTATTCATAGTTATCGTAATATTTATTTGCACGTTTTAATTGTGCAAACGAAGTATTCGCAATCACTATCAACATTACTAATCCTATCGATTTTATCTTTTTCATAAACTAATTAAACAATGAATATCTTTATAAATTACAAGTATCGTGGTGAGGATATTTTTGATTTTGAAATATTAAAATCATATCCTAACATAATTTCGTGGCTACCACCCCCAACTTTACCAATTTTATTAACACCGTAATCGAACGAGTATCCAAGCTTGAATTTTTCTGTAATATTAAATTGAGCATATGCAACAAAACCATACGTGCCTCTAATTGATAAACCAACCCAAACTCGTTGTTTCATCAAAAAGCTTAAATTCAAATCGGCTGTTGATGGAGAACCTTTTGCTGCTTTAACCATCAATGAAGGATTGAAAATTAAATTTTCTGATAATTCCCAAGCTTTTCCAAATGTGAAAAATAAGTGAGGTGCCAATTTTCCATTGTCTCCATTAAGAGTTGAAACCGATGTTAAGCGCCCACTATATAAGTGTGTTGCACTAAACCCTACATACATGGTATTGGTATAGTAATATATTCCTGCATCAGCAGTTGGAACAATTTGGGAAGTTTGATTGTGAGTGTTATAAACATCTCCTTGATCTTTGTAAATAATATCATTCCAATTATAAGTATAGTTAAAAACACCTGCTCTCAATCCGAAGGAAAGTTTACCATTTTTAATTGGAATACGATAAGCATAAGAGCCCATTACACCAACACTTTTCTTAGGACCAATTTGATCTGCAATCACAGAAAAACCAATTCCTACTTTTTTCTTTTTCAAAGGACCATGAACTGAAACCGTTTGTGTTTTTGGAGCACCTTCTATTCCTGTCCACTGACTTCGTATAAAAGCAGAAGCACTGATGGCTTCTTTACTTCCGGCATAAGCTGGATTGATAGCCATCTGATTAAACATGTACTGGCTGTATTGTGGATCTTGTTGAGCAAATACATGCGCTATAGACACAAAACAAAAAGCAAAAATTAAAAGTTTTTTCATCGTATTGTTTTTAAAAAAATATTTTTATTCAAATCTGCTAGTCCCAAAACAGGGAGCTAAATATGGCTAATGTGTTAATTCTATCCAACCTTTGTAGGTTTTACCATTCACCTCCACTACATAAAAATAAGTAGCATCAGGAAGTTCTGCGCCTTTACTATTAGTTCCTTTCCAAACTTTTCCGTCAGTAATGTTGTCGTAATCTTTAGCTGCCCATACTAAATCACCCCATCTGTTAAAAATAGTAACTGAATTATCTTTTACTAATTCAATCCCGGGTATTGTCCAGAAATCATTATTTCCATCACCATTAGGAGTAATACCATTATAGAAATCTAATGAATCAGCACAATCAACTTGTGTTTCGCCAATAACAACTGAATCATCAATTGTAAAATTCCCATCTTCTACATGAAAATAATATGTTCCAGGAGCAAGATTGGATTGATTGGCGCTGCTATCACTAATTGGTGCTTGCCAATAATATAAAACCGGACCAGTTGCTGATAAAATATTTAAAGATGCACTGCCATTGTTTGCGCCAATACAAGAAGCATCCGCAAAAATCACATTTGCATCCAGAGAACTGTTTGCCAGATTCGGTTGATGAAAACCTTGTGTAAGCACTTTCACAGTTAAGGGAGTTATAGTTGGCGCATACGTC
>Ga0163151_10006468_pt1 | contig 14249 bp, 16 predicted proteins | sample OliLakLV19MP5IB2_FD_145596 | JGI IMG/M metagenome (GOLD analysis project Ga0163151, IMG submission 145596) | Freshwater microbial mat bacterial communities from Lake Vanda, McMurdo Dry Valleys, Antarctica - Oligotrophic Lake LV.19.MP5.IB-2 | ecosystem: Environmental > Aquatic > Freshwater >...
TTGCCTCACTCACAAACTCGTGCGCCCTTAATACTAGGCGTCGCGGGGCATGTCCGTTGCTTTGCGCAAATTGAATGCACTTACCATCCCAAAGTCCAGAACTGACGGGTTTACTATGCTGCAAGACGAACACATGCGTGATGAACTGCGAGAAATGGCTCGCATTTATAGAGGGCGCGGACGCGCCAAGCTGGCGGCCGAAGTGGACGCTCTTGCTGCCGAGATCCAAGAGCGCATGAACCGTTGCAGAAACAACGGTATAAACGGTTCTGTTATCAGTCCGCTGGACTACCAGAAGGACGCCTAGAACTACCCAGCATGGAAGGCGTTGTATGAACTGCGCTCGTAGCTGCCATTCGCTCCGCAGCTCCCAAGGTCTGAGCGTCTAACTGATCTCGATGACGAAGAGGGCCAAATCCGGATGTTGCCAGACACTTTTTTTTCTCATGACGGACTAATTCAGCAATTGCTTCACCAAGCGAACGAGGCGACCGCGAACAAAGACTTCCAGACCGCCGAAGATTGCTATAAGAAGGCGTTGGATGGCTTATTGGAGACTTTTGGACCGGGGCACATCCAAGTGGCGATGGTCATGCACAATCTTTCTGCAATGCTCGAAAAGCAAGGACGACTGGACGAAGCCCAGTTGCTCGGACGCAAAGTGACACACATTATTACGCAGGCACACAAGCACGACCAAAACCAGGCGAACGGTGGTTGATTGCCTGGCGTGGGGGCGTTAAGACAAGCCTGTCAAGTGATGATGTGTTCAATGTTAGGTGCTGGAGTTGCGAGCTTTTCTGCCCATGCTCCGAATTCTGCTGGTAACGGTGTTTGTTCGCTGGTTATGGAGGCGTTCACAAACTGGAATCCGAGACAAGCTTTTTGCCGCAGACCGTCATCCGGACAGGACTGAAAAACAAATCGAAACGCTCTTTGCGCTGCCATTGGAAGCCCCGTTTTGAAAAAACTTGCAGCTAGAAAAAGGCGAGCTTGCCAATTGTTGGGCTCAACATCCAAGATATTCTGCAAAAGTGGTATCGCATCTTTGTAGCGTCCCGATTTGTAGTGTCCGTATGCCTCAAGTGCTACAGCCACATCAACTTCCGACGTGTTAATTGAAAGGTCCATTGGTTTTGCCTTCTTCATCCTGACAACCCCCATGATTACGTATGGCCCGTGGCAAAGACATGGCAGGGTGGTGACATATTTGTGACATGATCTGCAAGCAAGCGGAGCCTGGGAAATGAATGGTGTGCAGCAACGTCGAGATCGAATCGCGGGGACTCTTATGGGCACCGCAATTGGCGATGCACTCGGACTCTACGTGGAAGGGTTGAGTGGAGAAAAAATTCAACGAAGATTCGGCAAGGTCGATCGCTATCTAATGCCATGGGGCATTGGTCTGTTGTCCGACGACACGGAGCAAAGTGCGATAGTGGCCGAAGCACTGGCGTTGCATCCTACTGACGCAGCCGCTTTCGAGAGGCATCTACGCTTCAAATTGGTGGCATGGTTCTGGACTTTGCCACCAGGAATCGGTAAGGCAACCGCTCAAGCCTGTCTCCTGATGACCTGTGGTATTTGCAAAAGCGGCATTCACTCGGCGGGGAATGGCGCCGCCATGAGAGCCGCGATAATTGGAACTTTTTTTTGTGATGACGCCGCTGCGCGCAAGGAGTTTGGCAAGCGGGCGGCGATGACGACTCATACCGATGAACGGGCCGTCGAAGGCGCGTTGTTCGTGGCTGAGCTTGCCGCTCTCTGCACGAAATCGTCGGCACTGGAAAGAGAAGATGCTTTCCGCACAGCTCTGGCTACGGTGTCACTGCCATCGCTTCACGAGGTCCTCAGTAAGGCGCTAGTGGTGGCATCTTCAAATGCCACCATAACTGTCGCATCGCAACAGCTCGGCACCAGTGGCTTTATCATGCAAACTCTGCCGTTTGCTTCGTTCTGCTTCTTGCGCTTCGGTGATAATCCGCGCGGTGCGATCATCGAAGCTGTCTCTGCAGGCGGAGATACCGACAGCATCGCGGCAATTTTGGGAGCATGGCTGGGCTGCCTGCATGGAAGAAACGCGCTACCTGAGGATTTGATTTTATCTTTGTACCAAGGACCGGTGGATCTTGACGGGCTGGCATCTGCATTAAGTGATGGCACAAAAAGATTCAGTCGGTTCAACTTCATTCACGGGCTGCTTCGTAACCTGATATTGCTACCGACTGTCCTGTTCTTAGCAATATGGCGAATCTTCTACTGAGCATCTTCTTGATGACAGTTGTCAGAACATGTTCTCTTGAAGGAGCTAATCTATCTCATTATCCGGGCGCGCTCTTCAAGCCAGTTGCAGGCAGATCACGAAGAACACGTTGCGGCCGGATTTTGAACCAAGTGCATTTTAGTGGCCCTAGCTATTGTTAGTGGTCCGTGAGATGCTGAAATTGAATGGTTCCTTAGCCCAACTGTATAGGTCTTGAATGATGTCACCGCTGCGTCGAATCTTAATTGGTATCAGTGTTAGCGTTATGGTCGGAGTGCAAGTCGCACCGGCCTTAGCAGAAACCGCCGCTAAGTCGCGGGCCAGGTCGACTACGGCGAGGACAACTTCAAAAGTCCCTGTCCGATTGAAGATTGAAGTTCCGACTCGCGCTTGGATTCCAGCGAAAACAGCGCCAAAAGTGGTGCTCGTTTGTGTACATGGATTGGGACTCAATAGCCAATCGTTTGAGCAATTCGGTCGCGATATGTCGAAGCGCGGCGTGGCTACTTTTGCAGTAGATGTTCGCGGCTTCGGAACATGGATGAAGCTTAAAGGCAAAGAAGAGATTGATTTTGACTCATGCATGCTCGATGTTGAAAAAGCATTGAAAATTCTGCACGTGGCTTATCCGAAGGTCCCAATCTTTATCTTAGGTGAGTCCATGGGCGGTGCGATCGCACTGCGATTGACAGCGGAGCACCCAGAACTGGTAGCAGGGCTCATTTCTGCGGTGCCGTCCGGTGATCGCTTTCACAAAACACGCAATGAACTAAAAGTTGCGCTTCGTTTGATGACGGGCAAAAAGAATATGCCGATGGACCTTGGCGATGCGGTCGTAGATGAGGCCACGGAAAATGAATCACTACGAGAAGGTTGGAAAGACGATCCTTTGAATCGATTAACCATAACGCCGAAAGAACTGCTGCAGTTCAGACGATTTATGAATGAAAATCATGATATGGCTGAACGAATAGTAAGCAAGCCAGTACTAATTGTAGCCGGTTTTAAAGACAAGCTTGTAAAACCACAAGGCACTATCGATTTGTTTAACGAGATCAACAGCCCTGACAAGATGCTCATGATTGTTGGCAATGGTGAGCACTTGATCTTTGAAGAGAATCAAATGACCGAACCGGTTGCAGCCATGCTTCTCGGATGGCTCAATAGTCACATTAATATTGCATCTCCGGGTATCACCCGATAGGCTGCGCGCCAAGCTTCATCCAATATCAAATTGCCAGTGCCCGGCTGGCTGCTCGGTGGAAAGTCGTCGAGCAGTCGTCCAAGAATTTGCGCTGCGAAACTTCCAGACCGGCAAGCGCCAGTCTGTGATCGAGAACAAACACGAGGCTTGCGGCATAGAAAAGCGTCGCCCAAGCCCAGTAAATTGCGTAGCGTACTGGCTGCGGGTAGGTAATTAGCTCTGTTCGTAGGAAGTCACAGTGAAATTCAACGTGGGCGATTTCATCGAGCACGATTACGGAGAATGTATCGCTCAATCTCTCGTTTTTCAAATTGCGCGCGCACTGCAAGTAAAAGCACTTTCCAACGATCTCAGCAATGAGCAAAATGAAAATCTCCGTCTTTAGTCCGAGCGCGCGCCGCAACAGAATGAAGACAAGATCGCTCCAGTGCCAAGTAATCAAATTCCCATCCAACGCTGCGATCATTTCCGCAAGAATGCGAGCGTGAGAGTGTTCTTCCTTAAGAAACAGGTCGATACACTGCTCGTAAATCGGATCCTTTTTTTCTTTGGCGAATTTTTTGAGATGCTTTCCTTCACCGGTCTCACCGATTTGGAAACGTTGCAACGAACGGATCAACGGCTCTTGCAATTCTTGAGATATCGATAAGTCATCTGAAAACTGAGTAACCGTTCTGTTTTGTTTGTTGTCTAGAAAATACTCAAGCCATCGAGCAGCGGAGAAACTCGTATCAGCGTCTTCTTTCGTATAGGTCTGCGGGCAGTGGGCAGAAGTTTTCAACATTATCTGCGCCTCGTTTACTAAAAATCTGTTTTCGATTCGTAAGACAACCGTATCACGCAGGGTTGTTGCCGGATTGCTACTTGCAAAGATTCCAACTCACGCTTTACCCGTTGCTTACATACGACGATCGTGGTTAACAATGACTGCCACCAGTCGAGCAAACCCTGTGTCAATCGAGTCTGTGACGTGCCGGTAGGACCGGCGCTCATTTAAGTGATTTAGTCATCGGAGCGCGGCGCACGACGCTGCTGTTTCTTGACTGAGTTCTGGCTCTTACTTTCGATGCGTCTGGTTTTTGATGCCAGAGTCGGTCTGGTCGCCCGCCGTGGCGTCGGTGCTGTTGCGACTGCTTCCAGCATTTCACGAAGCTTTTGCAAACAGTCTTCGATGTTTGAAGGTTGGTCTCGATATTTTTGGCTCATCAAAATGAGCTCACCTTCGATGGTTAGCCTGCTGGCGTATTTATTCAAAAAGCGAGCGCGGACGTCATACGGAAGGCTTTGCGTCTGCGTAACTTGCCAGCGCAGCACGGCCTTACTGTTTACCTTGTTGACGTTTTGTCCGCCCGGTCCGCCACTACGTGCAAAAGTGAACTCGAATTCGGCGAGCGGCACTTGAATGCGGTCATTGACGAATAATATGCTCATGGCTCTTTTGGGGCGAGACGGGCGCATTCCTGTTGGACTGCGCCCATCTAGTTTAAACGCAAGAAGTGCTATGTTGCTAATATCGTTAAGGAAGGATGGCGAAAACGCGGGCCGGGCTACCTGTGCCGCCCTTTATTCTAAGTGGGGCGCAGACAAGCGTCGCGCCTCTGGCCGGTAATTTATCCAGCGCATCGAGGTTCTCTATGAGGTGCATGCCCTTTTTCAAAGTTAAGTGGTGTACGCCGTATTCCTTAGAGTTGCCCGGGTCTAAGGAAAGAGTATCGATTCCGAGATAGTTGACCTGCCTTTTATTTGCCAGGTAATCGGCAGCCTCGGTCGTGAAGCCGGGAAAGTGCATAACTCCTGCTGAATCCGGGTTGCGATAGGCAGCTGGATCGGACCAACGGTCGGACCATCCAGTCAACAACAGTACTGCGCTGTGCTCCGGAATAGCACCACCCTTTTCGAACTCACTGATTTTTTCTGCTGTCACACAGTAGTCTGGATTCTTGCGCGCTTCATCGCGAACATCGATCACCACGCACGGTACTACCATGTTGGCAGCGGGCATCTCATCGATTGATGGGGATCCGGCTGAAAAATGACAGGGTGCATCCACGTGGGTTCCGATGTGCTCAGGCATGGAAATTTGACCATCTGCAAAGCCGTCTTTGGCGATGGTAAAAAGCATCTTGTATTGAAATGCATCAGGATGACCATGGAAGTCCGGTATGCCTGAAGCTAGCACATGGGTAAGATCGATAACCGGACCACCGCCGGCGCTGGTGCTGTCGCCACTGCTAACGCTTCTGTTGCTGCTGCGACTACTGCTGTTGCCGCTGTCGCTGGGCGTGATAGATTCTTCGTTCCTCTTTTCTGCTGGTGCTGTTACCGCAGCAGTTGGCATTTGACAATTTACGAAGCAGATCAGGGCGGCTACGTTTAACCAAATCAGTTTATTCATGGCCTTGTTTGAATTCATCTCTCTTCTGCTCCCGTAGAACAATGCTGGATGGCAGTTGTAATTGACTGACCGCTACTTGCTGGAGGGGAACAAGCCCCTCCCCTACCATTCGCGATTTCGACGCGGTCACAAATATAGCTCAAAGCAAAGATAGATGCAGTCGGATATATTAAGGGCAGCCAGTTCGGAGTTGCGATGCACCTCATTTCTATCGAAACCACGCCCAATCCTAACAGCATGAAGTTAAATCTCGACGAGTCAGTTGGGAAAACGGTCACGTACACCCAAGAACAGCGTGTTGGATGTTCCCAGGACGTGGCAGGCCTTCTTGATATAGAAGGCGTCAAGAGCGTGTTCGTTTGCAATGATTTCATAACTTTGAACAGAGACCCGAGGGCCGATTGGAAACACATTCTTGATGCAGCAACTAAGATCTTCGGTGGTGCAGACTCCGGTGGGAAAGTAGCAGCAGAGCAGCGTCAAGCTGCTGAAAAGCTCGGACAAGTTTCGGTAACTGTGCAAACCTTTCGGGGAATTCCGATTCAGGTAAAAGCAACAGACGGAGAAGTGGAAAAGAGAATCGCTCTGCATGCTCGTTTTAATGAAGCTGCGCAACTCGTTCAAGCCGAGTCTGGTGCTGATTATCTTAAAGAGCGGCATTGGGCTGATCGAGGCATTCGTTATGGGTCTTTGGAAGATATTGCCGCGGAAGTTACCGAGGAAATCCAAGGCACCATTGATGCTAAAGAATTGGATAGATTAGTTGCGCAAGCGTTAGGACGATTTCTGGAAGTGGTGGTGCCGCGATCGCTTGATGGATTAAAAGAAGATCTCGAAAGCGATCAGTGGCATAGACGGCTTCTCGCAGTTCAGGAGTTAGGCAGCAGAGAAGATGCCTTGCCACTCCTGGTCAAATCACTGCATGATGAAAATTACCAGGTTCGAAGGATGTCCGCTGCAGCGCTTGGTGCCTCAGGCAATGAAGCAGCAGTTGAGCCGCTAACAGAAGTCTTGATCAACGATTCCTCTGTCGGCGTGCGACGCACTGCCGGTGACGCACTGTCCGATCTGGGCAGCGTGTCGGCGCAACCGTTGATGTGCCAAGCTCTTTCGGACTCCAACAAACTGGTTCGCTGGCGTGCAGCTCGATTTTTAGCTGACGTCGGCACGGAGGACGCTCTACCCTATCTCCAGAAAGCGGCAGACGATCGTGAGTTCGAAGTGCGCCTGGAAATTGAAGCTGCCATCGAGCGAATCAGCGGTGGAAAAGAAGGCTCTATGCCTGTTTGGAAGAAAATCCTGAAAAATTCCGAGGCGCCGCTGTGATGGATGTAACCTCCGGCATCCTGCCCGCCCTACCAACCTCCGACCCGATTTTGGCTAATTACAAAGGTTTTGCGGTGCCCAATCTAATTAACTGCGTCACAACCTCATTCTCGCTCTGTTTCAAGGCATTTGCCGTTGCCTCGTCGCCAGCCTCAGTGGCAGTCCATCGCGCGTGAGAAATTTTCTTTAAATCTGACAACAGCAAGTCCGCATCGCTCGGTAGAATCGCGATCAAAATAAATCTGAGCAAGTCGCTATACAACATGGATTTGTCGAATTTTATTTGCAAGCTTTCGGATTCAGGTGCTTCAACCATTTGCTATCCCTTCCTTTTCGAACCGAAGAAATCTCATTTGCCGCTGGTATTTTGCGTGTTAACTAGCTCGCGGGCGCGTTCAGCGGCCTTTACCACCGCCTTGATTAGCGTCACTCGCAGCTTGCCTTCTTCGAGCTCCATCAATCCGTCGATAGTGCAGCCGGCGGGCGTGGTGACGTTGTCTTTGAGCATGGCTGGATGTGCCTTGGAATCCAGAACCATGCGTGCTGAACCGAGCATGGTTTGAGCTGCAAGTAGGGTGGAAATATCGCGCGGAATTCCTAGCTTTACTCCAGCTTCGGCGAGCGATTCGATAATTACGTAAAGGTAGGCCGGGCCACTTGCCGATAGCGCAGTGACACCGTCCATCAGGCTTTCGTCGACAAACACGGTTTCCCCGACGCAACGAAAAATCGCTTCAGCCATGTTCTTGTGTTCGGCATTAGCAAAACGTCCAAGGCATAGTCCGGTCATGCCTGCGTTGATTATGGCCGGGGTGTTTGGCATCGCGCGAACCACAGGCAGCTCCTTGGCCAATCGCTCTTCGATAAACTGAGTAGTGACTGATGCCGCTACAGAGATGATCAGTTGATCGGCAGTCAGGACGTCGGCAATGCCTTTGATTACGCGGTCCATGTTCTGCGGTTTTACCGCGACCAATATCACATCTTTGCCGCGGACTAGCTCGCGGTTGTCCAGCGTGACTTCGATGCCGAGCCGATCTTTCACTCTGGCTATAGATGCTTCATGGGCGATGCTGCCGGAAATGTCGCTCTTTCCCAGAGCTCCTTGCTTCAGCAGTCCTGAAATGAGCGCTTCACCGAGTTTGCCAACGCCAATCACTGCAAGCTTTTTATTCTTAAGCATCAAGAGCCACCTTATAGTTAGTCTGCCGACAAATTTCGGTGAGTAAATGTGCGAGCACCAGCGCCGCTATAGTTTGATACCACATGACCTTTACCAACCAATTTGTATTTATAAGTAGTGATACCATCGATTCCCACCGGACCGCGTGGATGCAGCTTGCCGGTGCTAATTCCAACTTCAGCGCCGAAGCCGTATCGAAATCCGTCCGCGAATCTCGTTGAGGCATTCCAATAGACTCCTGCAGAGTTAACTTCTGTCGAGAAAATTTCGTACGAGCCCTTTGCGTCCGTGACAATTGCATCTGTATGCCCGGAGCCGTATTCGTTGATATGCTCGATGGCTTCGGCTAACGAGTCTACAGTTTTGATCGAAATGATCAGATCGGAATATTCGGTCGACCAATCACTTTCGCAGGTAGGCTCAAACGATTTAATTCCGAATTTCTTGGCATCAGCAGCATCGATCCTTACTTCCACTCCGGCCTTTTCGTATGCTTTAACGACAACAGGCAAGAAAGATGGCGCCATTGCGCTATGAACAAGGAGCGTTTCAACTGAATTGCAAGCAGCTGGATAGCTGGTCTTAGCATCAATTGCTAGGTCCAGCGCCATCCCCAGATCGGCGAATTCGTCAACGTACAGATGACAAATTCCTTCAGCGTGCCCAAGCACAGGAATTTTTGTGCTCTCTTGAATCTGCCTGACAAGTTCGCTTGACCCGCGCGGAATCACAAGATCGATGAACTTATCATTTTTAAGAAGTTCGGAAACTTCATGTCGGCCGGGCACTAGCTTGTAAGCACCGGGCGGAAATTCACATGTTTCCAATGCAGTTTCGATGCAAGCAAACATTGCCTCGTTGGAGTTTTTCGCTTCGCGCCCGCCTTTCAGCAGTCCGGCATTGCCGCTTCTGATTAACAGCGAAGCGATCTGCGGCAAAGCATCGGGGCGCGCCTCAAATATCACTAAAATCACGCCGATTGGGCAAGCGATGCGATAAAGCTCCAGACCATCGTCCAGCTCGCGGGCAAGATCGATACTGCCGAGGGGGTCCGGTAGGGCTGCAACTTGTCGGACGCCGTCGATAACACTTTTTAGCTTTTGCTCGTCAAGCTTCAATCGTTTAAACAGGGCTGCCGACAAAATACCCTGCTCTACCAACGGGGCAGCTATTTGGCAGTCCGTTTGGTTCGCCTGCAGAATGTCACTAGCGTGTTTTTCGAGTTCAGCGGCCAGTTGGTTTAGCGCGTCGGTCCGACGCTGTGCTTCCAGGCGCGCCAGTTTAGAAGATGCAATGCGGGCCGTGCGAGCGATGTCCATCGCGGTCGCAGTTAGAGGCTCGGTCATATGGTCAGGTCCTCGGCTACGCGGGCTCCAAGAGAGCTACATTATCACGGGTCACGATCGCGTCGTAGTTTCTAACCTCGATCTTCTCGTCAATTGCCGCAGAGTGTAATCCTGAAATCAGATTGACTTCTTCGCTGTCGTAGTTTGCAATTCCGCGGGCGAATTCGGAGCCGGTTGCGTCGACGATACTGACTACGTCTCCGCGCTCGAACGTTCCGCGTACGTCTAGGACGCCTGCCGGTAAGAGGCTGGCCTTGCCTGCTCGGAGCGCTTGCTTTGCACCATCATTTACGACCAAGGCAGCTTTGACGGTCGTAGCAAAGGCTATCCAGCGCTTCTTGCCCGTTAAGCCGGCCTGCGGCAGAAAGAGCGTACCGAGCGGCTCTCGGGCAAAGAGCCGGGGAATCACATTCGGGACTTTGCCGCCGGCAATGACAACTGCACAACCGGAATGCGTAGCGGTCTTTGCCGCGTCCAACTTAGTTTTCATGCCGCCGCGTCCGACTTTAGAAGTTACTTTTGCTGGAGTTTCCGCCAAAGATTCGATTTCCGGAGTAATTGCCGATACTTCGGAAATCAACTGGGAATCAAGACCTTTTCTCGGATCGTCGGTGTAGAGCCCTTCTACGTCGGTCAGGATCACTAAAAGGTCTGCTTCAATCTTACTTGCCACCAGTGCCGATAATTTGTCGTTGTCTCCGAAGTTTACCTTGTAATGCTCTTCTGCTTTGACTGATTCAAGTTCAACGGTAGAAACTGTGTCATTCTCATTGATGATCGGCAAAACGCGCAGTTGCACCAGTTCTTGGATGGTGCTGCGCAAATTTAAGTATCTCTGTCGGTTGGAGAAATCCCCTTCAGTCAACAAGATTTGTGCAGTAATGATGTCCATCGAGGCGAAGGCGTCAGAATATAAGGCCATTAGCCGCCCTTGTCCTATCGCTGCGCAGGCTTGTTTCAGAGGCAACTGTTTTGGACTTTTCGTAAGACCAAGTTTTTGCGACCCCAGACCAACAGCTCCTGAGGTGACTAGCAAAACCTCCTTGCCCTCTTTCATGAGACCTGCAATGGCTTCTATGAATGAATAGAAACGACTCAACGCAATGCCGCCATCCTCTTTCATTAGAATCGCAGTGCCGAGCTTTATGACGACGCGACGTGCTTGTGCAACAATTACGCGTCGGTCTGTTTCAGTTACGATCGACTCTTTCATCATGGATCTCGATTTGGCTCTTGTTCATCAGCTGTCACCGAATGTGGTGCTTTATCTAACATATGTGTGTTTCCACTGGCACATTCATAATAAACCATGCCTCTGCTCGTGTCCCTTAAATCGGTCGTGCTACATGTGGTCCGGCAGATTTCAGGGGGCTTGACGAGGCAGCGTGAACCAAAAGATGCACCCTTTTTCTGCGTTACTTTCCACGCCGATTTGCCCGCCGTGAGATTCAACGATTGCTTTCGAGATAGCCAGTCCTAATCCACTGCCTTGCTTGCGATCTTCTATCGACAGTTGTTTAAATCTTTGAAATAAGGTCTTCGCTTTTTCTGGCTCAATTCCAGGTCCTTCATCGCAAACTTCTATTCTGATATAGTCGGGGTCACAAAGTGATTTCAGGATAACGGAGCTGTCAGCAGCGGTAAACTTGATTGCATTTGATACCAGATTCGAAATCAGTTGGGTCATTCTCAGCTCGTCTGCCTGAATTGAAATCTGTTCAATCTTGTTTATTAGCGCAACACGTTTTCCCTCCGCTAATGGCTCTAAGGATTCGAGTATGTGCGTCGCTGCATCACTCATATCGACCGTACTGTAGACCGGTTGCATTCCGCCCGATTCGACAAGTTCAAAATCCAACGTCTGAGAAATTAGGGACAACAGTCGGTCGCAGGTAATCTGAGCGCGCGATAGCTGAGTGGATGCTTCCGGCGTAAATTCTCCGTAGACACCGCATTCCAGCGATTCAAAAGTGAGGCGCAAGGAACTCAACGGTGCCTTAAGATCATGTCCGATCATCGAAATGAATTGCTGACGCAATCGGTGCAACTCCTTTTCGGCTGTCACGTCGATGGCTATACAAAAGTAGCATTGGGCGGATTCGGACCATTCCACACTCCAACGGACATCAACTGGGGTGCTGTTAACGCGCAGCAGGCGCGTTTCAACAATTGACGTCTCGGCTTGTCCGCGAACTCTTTCCAAGTGTTTAGTCAAATGCAACGCATCGGACGGCGTCAACAGGTCTCCGATTTGCATGCCGACAAGTGTGCTGGAGTCGATGCCAAGGAATCGGCTGGCAGCTTTACTTGCAGCCAGTACCACACCTTTAGGGCCAAGTGAGCAGGTCAAGTTTGCCGCATAATCTGCAATCGCCAGTTCGCGCTCGTTGGCCTTTCGCAATTCCGAGGCGGCGTTCCGAACCACGTTCGCCAGCCTGCTTAATGGGTCGCCATCTTCAATACCCTCAGGCTTTCCCTCCAAATTGAAAATTTTATCGTAGCGCTCAATCAGCTGACCAAGATGGCTGAGGAGTTTTTGGCGCTGCCAGAAAAATAGCGCGGCAATGCCGCCATTAAGGCCTAGGACAACGGAGACAAGGATGGTGAGCAGCCGAATTTGCCCGGGCGCCAAAGCGAGAATTGCTACGACGGCAACGTTGAGCATCAGCGACAATACCAAGGCCACAGTTGCCAGCTGCAGAACGGTCTTCAACTTGATACTGTCTTGACCAGGGTCAGCGGCGTTGGCGTGCTTCAACACAAGCGCTTGAACGAAGTGTTTATCGGCAGCTACCAAACCCGATGGCGTTAGGGTCGGAAGATCATCAGCCAGTGCTGCCTGGCGCATTCGCGCAAGGTACCAGCTTTGCAAATTTTTCAGTTGTTCATTTCCGCCGCGGCTAGCAGCTGGCATTGCGGAAGTAACCGTTATTGGACGCGTCGAAGGCATGAGGCTGAGAACATCCATGCAGGTCTTAACCAAATTTGCCCCAAAAATTCGTATTTCAGACAGGGGTTATGCGATTGGCTTGCTCGACGCGGTGGAAAGTCTTAAGGCAGCTGGTTGCAGTTATGCTGGTTAGCTTTGATAGACCTGATTGGAAATCAGTAGTAGAGATTCGTTGCAAATTCGCCCTCCGAAAGCACCATTTCTGCTTCCGATGGAAATATATGTAGCCGGCACTTTGAGATAGAGGTCCATATGGCGAGAGTTTTGTTGGTTGATGATGATGTGGAGTTGTCCGAACAACTTTCTTCATTCTTGCGATTCAACCTTTATGACGTGGATGTGTTGGCAGACGGCGCTGACGCTATCCAGCTTCTTGGGGTGCAAACCTATGATGTCGTGATTTTGGATTGGAACATGCCTGGACTTACAGGCGTGGAGGTATGTCGACAGTTTCGAGCAACGGGCGGAAACACACCGATCATCATGTTGACCGCACAAACCACTGTGACTGATAAAGAAATCGGCCTCGATGCCGGTGCGGACGATTACCTTTCTAAGCCCTTCAGCGGGAAGGAACTTGCAGCACGATTGCGCGCCTTGTTGCGACGACCGACGACGTTCAGTTCATCTTTGGATTATGGACCGATCAAAATGGATGTCACTGCCCATGCCGTGTGGGTTAATACTCAGTCCGTGAAGCTTCTGCCGACCGAGTTCAAACTTCTTGAATTTTTCGTGCGGCATCCGACCCGGCTCAATTCCGCTTCGGAACTTCTCTCAAACGTCTGGGGACTTGAAACTGATGCTGGGGAAACGGCGGTCCGAACGTATGTGAAGACTTTGCGGCAAAAACTGGCAAAGGCCGGTTTGGAAAATAGCATTGAAACAGTCAAGGGCGTGGGCTATAGACTAGTTTTGATTGATTAGTTCTTGCAGTCGAGTTGCCTTAGATCCAACTGCAGCTCGGATCCATCGGGACTGCGTCCAATCAAAATCCCTTGCCGGCTGTCGGCGATGTAGCTTACTCCGTCCGAAGTTGTGCGCACATTCTTGCTTGCTTCATCGTCCACAATCACCATAGCCGGTGATGTCGGCATGTTGATGCAGGTTTCCTTTTCCGACGGGCGTTGAAGGGAACCAACGGCCATCAGGACTATCAGAATCGCGATTGCTTGGTTTGGCATGTTCAGTCCCTCGGTTGACGCTTAGTAGCTGCTTAGTAGCTGCTTAGGAGCTTCACTAACTTAAGCGGTCAACGTGAGGACAGCGTGAGAGAGGTCCGTCGGCGTTGTTCTCACTGCATGGGGCACTGATTGCAGGGCGGGGCTTGTCGCTCCCGGTTGGTGGCAGCTGGTAAGAGGGGAGGGGCTTGTCCCCTCCCGGTATTGAAGCCAGTCGTAACTTGTGTGCAACATTGATGTAGGTGCAAAGGGAGGGGGCAAGCCCCAATAAAGATCACTTAGGCGGCCTGAAACCCTCTGTCCGTGGCTGTCCTTGCCAATCCTGGGAGCGCCGGCGTCCCGCCGGCTTTTGATCCTTGCAGGCGTGGCAGCATAGAATGCTGCCACCAGAAGTGCAATCA
>Ga0163151_10006469_pt1 | contig 14245 bp, 10 predicted proteins | sample OliLakLV19MP5IB2_FD_145596 | JGI IMG/M metagenome (GOLD analysis project Ga0163151, IMG submission 145596) | Freshwater microbial mat bacterial communities from Lake Vanda, McMurdo Dry Valleys, Antarctica - Oligotrophic Lake LV.19.MP5.IB-2 | ecosystem: Environmental > Aquatic > Freshwater >...
CGATCATCCTTCACGAACATTAAAACACATATCGAATCCGGAAGATAATTCAGCTGCAAAAAGAATTAATATGTATTTACGCTGGATGATACGGAAAGATAAACGCGGAGTTGATTTTGGCCTGTGGAAAACATCCCCTTCCCTGCTCTGCTGCCCTTTGGATGTGCATAGCGGGAATGTTGCACGAAAACTTGGAATTTTAAAACGTACGCAAAACGATTGGAAAGCCGTAAAAGAACTCACTGACATCTTATTGGAGTTCGATCCAAAGGACCCTGTGAAATACGATTTTGCGTTGTTCGGACTTGGAGCGTTTGAAAAATTTTAGCTGATCTTTTTCAATACCTCAATTGTTCTCGTCAACATCTCATCAGTAAAATCAAGGTGAGTTACAAAACGAACATTTTGTCCACCGAAAGGAACTGCTTTAATATTTTCATTGGCAAGTTTCTTAACAAAAGCATCGCCGGATATTTTTTCATCAAGCGCAAAAATGATAATATTTGTTTCTACCGGCTCAACTGATCTAACATACGATTGCAAGGAAAGTACATTTCCAATTTCCTTAGCTCTTTTATGATCATCTGTTAACCTCTTTACATTATTATCCAATGCGTAAACACCCGCGGCAGCAATAAACCCAGCCTGCCTCATTCCCCCTCCAAAAACTTTGCGTACCCTTCTCGCATTTTTGATAAATTCGCTTTTACCCAACAATACTGATCCGGCAGGCGCCCCCAATCCTTTAGATAAACAGATCGATACAGAGTCCATTAAACCACCAACATCCTTAGCACTATAATTGTGCTCCACCAATGCGTTAAATATCCTTGCGCCGTCTAAATGGAATTTTAATTTATTGTCTTTACAAACTTTAGATAATTCCTTCATTTCATTCAACTCATACATACTGCCACCCGCTCTGTTCACAGTATTTTCAATGCATACCAAACTTGTGCGCGTTAACCAATCCTGCACAGGATTAATATTTTCTAATACTTGTTTTGTATTTATCCTTCCCCGATCGCCATCTAATATCTTTGATTGTACACCTGAGTTAAAAGCAATTCCCCCTCCTTCGTAATTATAAATGTGTGAATGTTTATCACATAGCAATTCATCACCCGGCTGAGTATGAACTTTTATCGCTACCTGGTTAGTCATTGTTCCACTCGGACAAAAAAGGCCGGCCTCCATACCAAAAAGTTCGCATGCCTTTTTTTCTAATTTTAAAACCGTAGGGTCCTCTGCAAAAACATCATCACCCACATCAGCATTCATCATTGCATCAAGCATCCCTTTTCCGGGCTTTGTCACAGTGTCACTTCTTAAGTCGATAATCATATGTTGAAATTGATTAATATGTTAACTTTGAATTTAGGTATACTGAAAGTAGTACAAAAGTAATCAACACAATGAGGTTTAACAAAATTGCACCCCTCGTATTTACACTTCTTATATTGAAGTGCTATGCTTTTGCTCAGGACAAATATTGCATTTTCTTCACCGATAAAAAGAATGTTTCGTATAACCCTTACGAATACCTGGATAAGAAAGCCATTGAAAGAAGAATAAAGCATGGTATTTCCTTATACGATAGCACAGATTTTCCTTTAAACCAACAATACGTTGAAAGTGTATACCACATTGCAGACTCCGTGTTGATACAAAGCAGGTGGTTTAATGCGGTTATTGTTTATGCTTCTGAAAATAAAATTGAAAAAATAAAAAATCTCTCCTTTGTAAAAAACATAGAACTATTACCTGAATATAAGTCTATATCCGCAAGTATTGATTTTGACTCCGGACTTTCAGAAAGTGAATACGAAAAACTCAAGAACCAGACAGCCGGTTTTCAACCAGAAAAATTCTGGGACAATAATATCAATGGCAAAGGAGTACGGATCGCTGTTTTTGACCTGGGCTTTCCTACTGTAGATGTTAGTCCGGCCTTTGAACACATCAGAAAACAAAACCACATAATTAAAACCTATGATTTCGTAAAAAGAAAAGATAATGTTTATGCGAACGGCACTCATGGAACAATGGTCCTCTCTTGTATTGCCGGAATGGTTGGCGAAAAAAAAATAGGACTTGCAACTGAAGCAGAATTTTTATTGGCAAGAACCGAATATACGACCCGAGAACCATATTCAGAGGAACAAAACTGGCTGGCGGCTGCAGAATGGGCCGACAAAAATGGCGCAGACATTATTAACAGTTCTGTTGGATACTCAGATTGCAGATATTTTGTTAAAGATATGACAGGTAAAAGTTTTGTTGCAAGAGCCGCAAACATGGCAGCGAGAAAAGGAATCCTTGTTATCAACGCAGCAGGGAATGAAGGCGCTGGAGAATGGAAAACAATAATTACACCAGCCGATGCTGATAGTGTTTTAACTATTGGAGCTATCGACCCAACAACAAATATTCGCGCTTCATTCAGTTCATTCGGACCAACATACGACAAAAGATTAAAACCGAATATCTGCGCGGCAGGACTGGTGATTGTTGCTGCACCAACAGGGCTGATAGAGTCGCAAGGAACTTCATTCTCAAGTCCTCTTGTTGCAGGCTTTGCTGCATGCGCGCTGCAATGTAAACCACAATTAAAAGCAATGGAATTGTTTTCTGAAATTGAAAAATCGGGAAATCTTTACCCCTATTATGATTATGCCCATGGATACGGAGTTCCACAGGCATCATACTTTATTGGTGATACAAAAATTAAAAATATTGAATGCCCATTTGAAATTACCAGAACCGATATGGCCATTGAAATTAAATTCAAAAAAATGTATATCGAAAATGAGTTGAACACCTCTAATGGCTTGCTTTATTATCACATCGAAAACCCAGAAGGTTATTTATATAGATACGCTGTGGTAAGCGTTTACTCTGAAATCCCTGCAGAATTTTCGATCAGCAATTATAAGCCGGGTAGTACCATAAGAGTTCGTTTTGACAAATGGGTACAAACATTTAAAATAAATTAAGAAACTTACACAGATGAAAAGAACACTTCTTCTAATTATTCTTACCATTTCTTTCCTTGCAGTAAGATCTCAATCCGTGCTATTGGACGAAGAAGTAAAAGATGAACCAAACACAGACACGTTTGGTCCAAATCAAAAAAAGTTCGCCCATTTCTATATTGGCTACGGTATCCCCGTTGGTCCATCCGAAAGTGACAGTGTTGCCATTGTTACTGTCAGATCCTATGAATATGTATTTGGTTATAGATTTAAATATCGTGTATCTCAATTTTATTCTTTTGGCTTTGACCTGAACTTTAATTCCAAAATATTCACTATTAAACAGGATTCCTTTAAACTGTTTCCAAACAGCATAATTCATGATAGGGAAAAATTACAATTGAGAAATGCAGGACTAACTATATACAACAGGTTCAACTATGGAAAGAGAGGCAACAAAATTGGAAACTATATAGATCTTGGTGCTTACCTTGACTGGACACCTAATCCTACTTATATTACTTATGACGAGTATTCTATTGTAAATTCCGTTGGGGCAAGCAATACCCGCCAATACCATAAAGGCCTGATTTATTTAAACCCCATTAACTATGGACTTATTGGGAGAATAGGATTTGGAAAATTTGCACTTTGTGGATCATACAGGCTGTCAGATATGTTTTATAAGCAATATATCTATACAGAATTGCCCAGAATAATTGTTGGACTTCAAATAGGATTGGTAAAGAAGTAAAACTTATTTTTTTCGAGCAATCATTAAACCATCCCTGATAGGAAATAATACATTCTCTACCCTTTTATCACTTATAATTTTTTGGTTATAAGCGACGATTGCTTTTGTGTCAGTATCCATTTTTTCCTTTTGATCCAGTACTTTTCCGCTCCACAATACATTATCGGCAATAATAAAGCCTCCGGGCCTTACTTTATCAAAAACCAGGTCGTAATAATTGCTATAATTTATTTTATCAGCATCGATAAAAACAAGGTCAAATGTTTCTTTAATACCCGGGATAATTTTCATCGCATCTCCTATCAAAAAATTTATCTTCTTATCAACCCCCTCCTTCAAAAAATATTTCCTTACCATATTTTCCAGTTCATCATTAATATCAATCGTAAATAGTTTCCCGTTTTCTTTAAGTCCTTCACAAAGGCAAATAGCCGAGTAACCTGTGTAGGTACCAATTTCTAAAATATTTTGAGGGCGTATCATTTGACTCAACATTGCAAGCACTCTGCCCTGCAAATGACCAGAAAGCATCCGTGGCATGAGGATCTTTGCATAAGTTTCCCTGTTTAGTTCCTTTAATACAGGGGGTTCTTCAGAGGTATGGCCTATAACATACTCTTCAATTTTGGGTTCTAAAAAGTCCATATAATATTTTGATTTGTCGGTCTAAAATAAAGATTAATCTCTCAAATGTAAGGTTTTATTAACCTCATACTGTTTGTAACTCCACAATGAGGGTCTAAAAATACGTTGTTTATTTTTAGACTTTGGTATTATGAAACGGATAATACATCTGTGTTTAATATCCATTTTCTTTTTTTGTACCCATTCTTCTGCCCAAAAAGAAAAAAAGTACAATTCAAAAGTACTTGTTGGAGACGAAAGTGAACTGTTAGACAATGCCGAATTTTATTTTTCGGAAAAAAATTACACAAGGGCCCTTCCCCTGTTTCTTATAATAGACGAGGCCCATCCCGAAGAGCATTATTTTAAATACATGGCGGGCCAATGCTGCATTTCAATTGATCTTGAAAGAAAAAACGCAATAAAGTATTTAACAGACATTGAGAACACGGAAAATGCTTATATAAAAAGGAATATATTTCTGTATTTAGGGAAAGCATATCATATAAATAATGAATATGAAAGAGCAATTGATTATTTTAATAAACAGCTCGCAGTAACAACTTCCGTAGCTGATCAACTGCTGATCAAACAGTACATAGAACAATGTAAGAATGGGGAAAAAATATTAAAAGACAAAATTGTTTTAGAAGTACACAACATTGGTTCTGAGATAAATTCTTCTGCATCGGAGTATGTACCTCTTATTACATCAGATGGATCTGTTATTATATTTACCTACAGAGGATCCCGAAGTTTAGGGGGCCTTATGGATTACAAATTAAAGGCCGATCTTGATGGGATTTACTACGAAGATATTTTTATCTCCAATAATGTTGGCGGACATTGGCTTTATCCTACTGGGATTGCGGATAACATCAATACAAAAGGGCATGATGCGAGTATTGCGTTTTCTTCGGATGGACAAACTCTGTTTATTTTCAAAAGTACACCGAAAGACAATGGAGATATTTTTGTAAGCAAATTAGTTGGGGATCTTTGGTCTGACCCTGTTCGGCTTGGTAAAAACATTAATACGGAATTCTGGGAGGGAAGCTGCTCACTTTCATCTGATGAAATGACACTCTATTTTTCAAGTGAACGGCCAGGGGGTATAGGTGGCAAAGACCTATGGGTTTCTCAATGGGAAAACGGTGATTGGGGTGTGCCAAAAAATTTAGGTCCTTCAATAAATACTCCTTATAATGATGATGCTCCATTCATTCATCCTGATGGTGTTACACTTTTCTTTAGCTCCGAAGGCCATAATAGTATGGGGGGGTATGATATCATGTTCTCTAAATTTCAGAAAGATGATACATGGAGCACTCCGGAAAACATTGGAATGCCAATAAATTCAGCAGGAGATGAACGTTACTATGTATTAAGTGCGGATGGAGAAAGCGGTTTTTTCTCCAGTGACAGGGAAGGTGGTTTTGGCGAACAGGATATTTATAGAGTAACCCCTGCAATTGAAGGCGATCCACCGCCACTAGCATTGTTACTGGGAACTGTAATGATGGATGATAAACCAATTGGTGCTACAATAAATGTAAAAAATATAACTACGGGTGTAGACGGAAGAAAGCATAATGCAAATTCACTTACAGGAAAATACTTGCTCGCTCTTACTCCCGGCAACGACTATAAAATTGCAATTGAAGTGGAAGGAGCTAATTCCAACATCCAGTATTTAGATATTAAAGGGCTTGATACTTACGTAAAGGTGGAACAGAACATACCTTTTTATACAGAAGAATATAAAAAAGCAAACAATATTACTGAAGAGGAAGGGACTGTATCACTTCAAAAAACGTTGAATGAGCAAGTGACCAAGTTTAAAGAGGAGAGCAACACGGAATATTATGAGGCGAATAAATACAATGAAGTGCTAAAGAAATATGGGGACGAAACGAAAGAGGGTGTAACTTTCCAGGTAGAACTTGGCACTTATGAAAATCCAGACGATTTTGATCCAAAAAAATATGCTGACTTGGGAAAAATAAGCAAGCGAATAGATAATGATGGTAACGTTACTTATTCCATTGGCTCGTTCAAAACGCTGCTTGATGCGGAAATATTTAAATACAAAGTGATAAATGCAGATACCAATAATAAAAAGAATATTGTAGTTACTACCAATGATAACGGAGAAAGAAAAATCATACAAGAATATAAAGCGGCCGACTATAAGAAGAACAAGTACTCTCCATTATATCCTCAAACAATTAAATCACAATCTCTCATAAGCCTTAACGATAATAAGGAGTATAACAACCTTGTTAAGGACAAAGGTGCAGTAAAAATAGACGGGCTCTCTTATAAACTTGAAATAGGGACCTTTGCTGATACAAATGAATTTCACAAACTTGGTTTGGACAAATATGGACCTATAAATAAAAAAGTCTTATCCAACGGATCAACACGTTATACCATTGGGGAGTTTCAGACATTGGCCGAAGCAGATGAATTCCGTAAAAAAGTAGCGGAAGAAAACAGTAACGCAGCAAAATCATTTGTAACCGTATTTTATTTTGAAGAAAAGCAGTCCGTAAAAGAATTCTTTGATTCTAACATTGTTGCAAAAACGGCTACTGCAAAAGTCGGCACCAAACAAACCAAAACTACTACAGTTGCAAAAGCAAATACCAAAACTTCAAATTCGAATTCAGTCGCAAAAACAACTCCAGCTGCTAAACAGGATTATCCGACCTTAGTGAAAGACAAAGGCTCCTACCAGACAGAGGGACTTACTTATAAAGTAAATGTAGGATCTTTTACAGACACTAGCGAGTTTAATGCATTAGGTCTTGAAAAGTATGGAAAAGTTGAGAAGAAAGTAGCTGAGGACGGCACCATTAGTTATTCTGTTGGTGAATTTAAAACGTTAGCCGAGGCAGATGCATTTCAAAAAAAGATAGCAGCAGAAAATCCAAAAGTCTCCAACTCACTTGTTAAAGCATCTTATAAAGATGAAGAGCATACAGTACCTGAACTTTTCAATTCCGGCATTATTAAAAAAACAAAGCCTAAAGAAAATAACAACACACCAACTATAACTGCATCAACAAAAAACAAAACAGAAAAAAGTAAAAAAACCACCCCTCCCCTTTTCACTCCTGAAAATATTATCGTTACAGCCGAGATAACAGCAGAAGAAAAACAATCATTGGCGCAAGACATTCCATGCGACAGTTCTGCATCAACCGATTTTTCATTTTTCGTCGGAAAAAGTCTTAATGATCCCCAGGTGTATTCTAAATTGATAGCTACTGCAGGCGGACTTTGTGTAGATGGCTTAAAATTTACAGTACAGATCGGAGCTTACCGCTTACCGCAAAACTTCAAATATCAGAACCTAACAGTATTTGGCAACGCTGATATAAGAGATTATCCTGATGGAGTAACCCGCTTCACCATGAAGGAATTTGACAATATTAAAGAAGCAGATGTATTCAGGCAAATTGTAATGCAAAGAGGAACACGCGATGCCTGGATCACAGCTTGGTATAATGGAAAGAGAATAACTCTTGAGGAATTAATACCGCTTAACTTTTACGGAAGAGCAATTAACTAAAGTGATTTATCATCCACCATTTTAAGCCAGTTGTTCACTTCTCCTGCAACGGATTCGAGACAACCTCCTCTAAATGGAGAAGTCAGATCTGCAAGTTCTACAAGTTCAAGGAATGATCTTGATCCACCAGCACTACAAAGTTTAATATAATCTTTAAGCGCCTTTTCCCTATTGTCATTTGCTTTTTTCCAGAACTGGAAAGCACAGATCTGAGCTAATGTATAATCGATGTAGTAGAATGGACTTTCGTATATATGTTTTTGCTGCTGCCAAAATCCTCCGGTTTCAAGGTAGTCGTTATCGGGATACTTTCTGAACGGAATATATTTACGCTCAATATTTCTCCATGTATTATTTCTTTCCTTTGGACTTGCAGTTGGGTTTTCGTATATCCAATGTTGAAATTCATCAACAGCAACACCATATGGAAGAAAAAGTATCGCCTTACTTATATGTGAAAACTTAAATTTATCAGTGTCCTCTCCAAAAAATAGATTCATCCATGGCCACGTAAGAAATTCCATACTCATCGAATGGATTTCGCAGGCCTCCAACGTTGGAAAATGATATTCCGGAATGTTAAATGTGCGGCTCGAATACACCTGGAAAGCGTGCCCTGCCTCATGTGTAAGGACTATAATATCGTGTGTTGTTCCATTAAAATTAGAAAAGATATAGGGACTTTTGTAATTATTAAAATACGTACAATATCCCCCCGGGGATTTACCTTTCCTGGAAACAAGGTCCATCATTTCATTATCAAGCATAAAATTGAAGAACTCGCTCGTGGCGGGAGAAAGCTCATCGTACATTTTTTTTGCGTTGTTCACTATCCAATCCGGATCACCTTTGGGATTCGCATTTCCTGTTTTAAACGCTAATGGTTCATCGTAATAAAATAATTCACTTAAGCCTAACCTTTCCGTTTGCCTGCCCTTTAACTCAACTGTTATAGGTACAATGTATTTGAGGACCTGTTCACGATACTGCGCAACCATATCGGCATTGTAATCGTTCCTATACATTCTCTTATAACCCAGTTCCACAAAATTTTTAAATCCTAATTTTTTTGCGATAGAATTTCTTAATAAAACAAGTTCATCAAATATTCTATCGAGTTCGCCCGCATTTTCGGAATAAAATAAATATTTTTTCTCATGCGCTAATTTTCTCTCGTCACGATCAATAGAACTTAAAAACGGAACGATCTCAGAGGTATTGTAAACCTCACCTTTCAAATTTATTTTAGCGGAGGCAAGCAGCTTGGTGTATTCGCTGCAAAGCTGATTTTCTTTTTTTAAGTCCTCAACTATTTCCTCAGAAAATGTTTGAAGACACATTTCTGCAATCGAAAATAATTGTTTTCCATATTTATCCTGGAGCTCGTTACGAAAAGGAGATTTTAATATAGTGTCATAAAAGCTAACCAACAAACCCATAAATACCGGAGAGTTCTCATCAAAATAATCCTGCTCTTCCTGGAAATTATTATTGGTTGTGTCCTGTGTATATTTCACACTTGCTATTGAACTCATTGTATCGAACTCACTACGCATTTGGTTTATCTCGTCGATAACAGCAACCTGTTCCAATGTACTTTTGCTTGCCCTGAACTTATCCAGGGACAAACGGAACTTTTCAGACAACTCATTTATATCGGGTCTGTAATAACGGATCTCACTAAACTTCATACGTATATTTTTAAAACAATCGACAACTTAATTTACACTCACAATGGCGGCCTTCTTCCCATCATTGCTTATAGCAATACGGCTAATTTTTCTAATCCCCCAATTATTAAGATTCGAAAGCTCAACCCATGGATTTGAAAAATCTTTAAACTCCCTGTAAACAATAGACTCCTCACCCATCATAATTCCAATATGACTAACACAAAACAGATCGTTGGCCCCAACAAGCGGATGATAATAAGCCATGCCGGATCTTGCCCCATAACAATAAACATAAATACCAGCCTTATCGCCATTAGTTGAATCATAACTAACAAAAAACAAACAACTGTTGGGGTTATACATTTGCATACCCCTGCCAATGTTTTTTCTTATCACAATAGGTTTTTGACTGTGTATATCTGTGATCTGCAATGTTGGAGGAGTTCCTAAAATAAACATAGCAACAGTATCCTTATTTATCCATGAGAAGTATCCTATAGAATCAACATCCTTCATTATAAGACTTTGCTCACCACCGATCATTGGGAGTTTCCACATACGCTGAGCGGAATCCTTTTCCACTTTAACAATTGAAATGTTTATACCATCAGGCATAAGCGTGGGAGAATATTCACTTTCCTGTGTATTGGTGAGTTGGGTATGAGCTTTAGTTCCAATATCATATTTAAAAATATCCGTTTGTCCATTACGCTCTGATGTATAAAGTAAACTTTTATTATCAGGTGTAAAAGAAGGTTGATTATCATAACCAAACCTCTCTGTAATATTAACGGGATTACTTAAAGAAACAGCTCCATCTGAGGATGTTGTTATATCAACGATCCAGATATCACAATCAGGAAGTTTTTGAGCGAATGATCCAGAAATACAAAATGCCGCAAGACACACAAAAAAGAACTTATTCATTAAATTAAAATTAGAAACAGTATTTATTTTCTGCGATAACTTTAGCGGCAATTTTACGACGACCTTCCTTTACGTTATATATTTCAGTTTTTGTAAAGCGTTTAAGGCCCATCAACATCATTCGTAATTCATCACCTTGTGCAAATGAACTGATCGCATCTTTACCGTTCTTATTTATTCTATCAGCAGCGTCATTAATAAATACTTTCATTATTTCTATTTGCTCAGCACAAGCTGCTTCACCTTTTATACCCACTAATTTTTCTACTCTTAACTGAAGTGATTCCGCGACATAAACATCAATAAGCATATCAGCTATGTTCATTAATACTTCCTGTTCTTTAGCAAGCTCCATCATTAATTTTTGAGCCGCTGCACCAGCAACCATCAAAGCAGCTTTTTTAAAATTTTTGATGTATTTTTTTTCTGCAGAAAACAAGGCTGTTTCCTCAGCGCCAAATTCAGGGATAGACATTAACTCACCGGCAACTTTTTGTGCAGGCCCCATCAAATCTAATTCACCTTTCATTGCTCTACGCAACAACATGTCAACGATAAGCATCCTGTTGATCTCATTAGTCCCTTCAAATATTCTGTTAATACGAGAATCCCTGTATGCTCTTTCCATCGGAGCATCTGCTGAATAACCCATACCACCATAGATCTGAACACCTTCATCAACAGTATAATCAAGTGTTTCCGAACCGTTCACTTTCATAATTGCTGCCTCAGGAGCAAATTGTTCAACACCTTTTAAAATTGCTTTCCCATGTTCTAAGCCGGAAGCAACAAAAGAATTGATTGCTTCTTCAATGTTTTGTGTTGCACGGTATAAAGCAGACTCAGATGCATAAATGCGAATAGCCTGCTCAGCGATTTTATACCTGATAGCTCCGTATTTTGAAATTGGCCTGCCAAACTGGTTACGCTCATTAGCATATTGAACAGCTTTAGTTGCAGTGTTTTTAGAAGCTCCTATAGCAGCGGCAGCTAATTTTATACGACCAACGTTAAGAATATTAACAGCTATTTTAAATCCATTTTGTCTATCGGACAATAAATTTTCCGAAGGCACTTGGCAATCATTAAAAAACACTTGTCTTGTAGAGCTTCCTTTAATCCCCATTTTATGTTCTTCAGGATTTAAAGAAATTCCACCAAAGTTTTTTTCAACTATAAAAGCACTAAGGTTTTCATCATCTTCTATTTTAGCAAATACAATAAATATATCAGCGAACCCGCCATTGGTGATCCACATTTTTTGTCCGTTAAGAACATAATGTTTTCCATCCTTAGAAGGAATAGCTTTTGTTTTGCCTGAGTTAGCATCTGATCCTGATCCCGGTTCTGTTAAGCAATAACATGCTTTCAATTCGCCGCTCGCCAGCTTAGGAAGATATTTAGTTTTTTGTGCTTCATTTCCATAATATAAAATTGGTAAAGTACCTATACCGGTATGTGCTGAAATAGAAACTGCAAATGAATGTCCCGACCCCATACACTCTGTAGCCAACATCCCGGTAACGAAATCTTTCTCGAAACCTCCATATTGTTCAGGAATATTTAATCCCAATAATCCCAATTCAGCAGCTTTGTCTAACAAACTAACAGTGAGGCCTTCTTCCTGTTTATCTAACTTATCGAGATTTGGCCACACCTCTTGCGCTAAAAAATCTTTACAGGATTGAGCGATCATCAATTGCTCTTCGTTAAACTCTTCCGGGATAAAAACATCTTTCGCTTCGGTATCACGAATAACAAATTCTCCACCTTTAAGTGTATTCGATTTTGTAGTTGTCGACATAAGGGATTTTTTTAAGGGGTATAAGCTTTAAAGATAGGTAAAATAGGCATAAATAAGGCAAATAATATGGCTTTTTGATGATCTCGAAAGCAAAAACGCCCCCAAATGGAGGCGTTTTACAATAAAATCATAGGACAACTTTACATCATCTCAAAAATACCGGCGGCACCCTGCCCTGTTCCCACACACATGGTTACCATACCGTATTTCTTTTTTCTTCTTTTTAACTCGTTGAACAATTGAACAGATAGTTTAGCACCACTACATCCTAACGGATGTCCTAATGAAATTGCACCTCCGTTTACGTTGATGATATCCTGATTTAATCCAAGTTCTCTTATAACCGCTAACGATTGAGATGCAAAAGCTTCGTTGAGTTCAATCAAATCAATCTGGTCTTGTTTTAAACCCGCTATCTTAAGAGCCTTTGGAATTGCCGCAACAGGGCCAATTCCCATAATACGCGGAGGAACACCTGCTGCTGCGTATGATACTAATCGTGCAATAGGTGTAAGATTATTTTCTTTCATAAATTTTTCATTCACTACCATTACAAAAGCAGCGCCATCACTGGTTTGCGAAGAGTTACCGGCAGTAACACTTCCTTTATCTGCAAACACAGGTTTCAATTTATTGAGTGCTTCAATAGAAGTATCAGCACGAGGGCCTTCATCCGTATCTATAATAAACTCACGTGTTTTCTTTTTTTCTTTTTCATCGAGGTAATTTTCTTTTACTGTGATCGGAACAATATCGTCCTTAAATTTTCCATCCTTAATTGCTTTGATCGCTTTTTGATGTGAGTTGTATGCAAACACGTCCTGATCCTCACGGCTTATTTTATATTCATTTGCAACAGCTTCAGCGGTAAGGCCCATTCCCCAATAATAATCGGGATGAACTTTTGCCACATCATAATTCGGAACTATTCTCCAGCCACCCATCGGGATTAAACTCATACTCTCTGCTCCGCCTGCAATTATACAATCGCTTAGTCCTGAATTTATTTTTGCAGATGCGATTGCAATTGTTTCCAATCCGGATGAACAATAACGATTCACAGTCATACCCGGAACTTTATCCGTATCCATTGCTAATAGAGAGATCAATCTTCCCATATTCAATCCTTGTTCTGCTTCGGGCATAGCGTTACCGACAATAATATCATCCACTCTTTCTTTATCAACCGAAGGAACAGATTTCATTAAATGTTTAATAACATCCGCAGCCAAATCATCGGGCCTTGAAAAACGGAATCCTCCTCTTGTGGCTTTCCCCACAGCGGTGCGGTATGCTGATACGATATATGCGTCCATATTTTAGATTTGAGATATTAATATTTTTTTAACATTTCCATTCTTAATTTCTCTTCATTAGTTTGAATTTTACTTAGAAAAACATTCGCACTATGAAGCCATTGTATAATTTCTTTTATGGTTCTTTTACGATGTTCGACAACTTGCTCTTTAGTTACTTCATAATAAAATCCTTTTTCTTGTTTCATTTTTTAAACTTTGTCAACTGAATAACATCCTGCTTGTCCTGAACCCTGTTTGAATATTTTTTCATTTCAATAAGATGATCAATCGAAACGATATTTATATTCATGTCTTCTATTTGTCTTTTTTCACGCTCCTCCCACATTATGGGAAACGATAAGGGCGAATCAATAAGAACGTCGATGCTCATCATATTTTCAACAGAATTAAAATAAGAAAATGCAATCAAGTTTTTTTCATTCTTTAATTTAATACGCTCCGCAGATTCAACGAGATTATTAAGTTGTATTGGAAGAACGGGCTTATAGTTAAACGATGATATTATTTTTTCAAATGCCTCTATATTTTTTCTTTCAAAATCAAGTAACAAGTCAATATCAGCAGTCATCCGAGGTACGCCGTAAATATTTAC
>Ga0163151_10006470_pt1 | contig 14244 bp, 12 predicted proteins | sample OliLakLV19MP5IB2_FD_145596 | JGI IMG/M metagenome (GOLD analysis project Ga0163151, IMG submission 145596) | Freshwater microbial mat bacterial communities from Lake Vanda, McMurdo Dry Valleys, Antarctica - Oligotrophic Lake LV.19.MP5.IB-2 | ecosystem: Environmental > Aquatic > Freshwater >...
TTTCCAAGACATTCCACCTGCGAGTATGAAAAACGGCACTTTGAGTCGTACGGGTATTTTTTGTCGTGTTGGATTAGAAGATTACGAAAACAAAGTTATTTTGCCACACGAAAAAACATTCGCAGGGCCAAAAGCAGATCGCTACCAGTTGATGGAATCAGCCCAAGGCAATATGGAGCCTGTTTTTTTAGGTTATGATTCCCCACGATTTAGCGGAGATGAATTTGAAAAAATCGTCGCAGGTAAGGAGCCACTTTATTCGTTTACGGATAATATGGGTGTGGAACATAAGTTGTGGAATATAACTGATGTCGAGATTATCAAAGATGTAGAAAAAACTTTGGGTAATCAGAAGTTTTATATTTTAGACGGACATCATCGCTACGAAACAGCATTGAAGTTTTTTAAAGATCATCAAGGTGAAAAAGAAAGTCAGAAATATGTTTTGGCAAATATCTGCTCGTTTAAACAACCAGGTACTGTGATTTTGCCAACTCATCGCTTGGTAAAAGGGCTTAAAAATTTCAGTAAAGATTCTTTTCTCAGTACATTTGAACAAGATTTTGAAATCACACCGGTTGCCACATTAGGTGATATTGAAACACAACTAAAACTTTCTCCGACAACAGCCTTTGGAGTGATGCTCTCTGATGGTGGTTATCATCTGATGCGTCTTAAGCGCACATCAGATTTATTAAAAAGCGGGAAACTTGATTTAGAACTTCTTCATGAAAATATATTAGAGCTTATGGGTTCTCCAAAAGAAGAAGACATAGCCTATGTCAAAAGCATTTCTGAATTTGAAGACCGTCTAAAGAAAAGCGAATTCCAAGTTGGTTTTCTAGTACGCCCCACGACATGTGATGATGTAATGGCGGTCGCGCATAAGTTCGGCAAGATGCCTCACAAATCCACATTCTTTTATCCCAAAATTCCATCAGGCCTCATAATCAATAAGTTTTAAGATGTATAAAACTGACTGGAAATTTCAATCAGGACAAAAAAGACACACCCAAGATGGGTGTCAGCTTGTGCGTTTAATGAAAGGCATTGGTAAGGGTAATCGTTTAGTTTATGCCATCGATGTGGGCTGTGGTGATGGAATCATTGCTTACGATATGCTCATTCACAAAAAAGCGACGAAGGTTTTGGCTATTGATATCGTCAGTGAAGCTGTGAAAGTAGCTCAACAAAACTTAGAATCTTACGGTGAAAAAGCTGAGGCTAAAAAAATATCAGCTAGTACATTTTTTAAAAATAAAATGAACTGGGATCTCTTTCATCGATTCGTTATTAACCCGCCATTTTTTGTTGAAGGTTCAGGGCCTGTTAATAAGAATAAACAAGATCAGCTCGCAAGGCACGATAGTACCTTAAGTTTAAATTTATGGGCACGTGGAGCAAAAAGATTATTAAAAACTGGAGGCGAGCTTTATTGTGTTTTTCCTACAGAAAGATTGGCAGAGGCATTGTGTGTACTTTCGCAAAACAATGTAGAGCCAAAAGAACTTTGGTGGTTCAAGGATGACCTTAGAAAAAGACGTTTTTTCTTACGCGCGGTACGAGGTGCTCGACCTGGAGTTATCGTGCACACGGAAATGAAGTAAAGTAATCAATAAAAAACCCCATCGTTTCCAACGGGGCTTTTCAATTTAAGTTCTTTGTAAAATTAGAATAACTAACTAAATTTAATTTTTAACAACACATTTCAATCGTGTATCTGAACCCCAGCGACGGATTACATAACCGTTTGCTAATGGGCCAGCGTCAACATAACGATAGAGACCGTGGTAATAGTCGTAATCGTAATCACGATTTTCTAAGCTGGCGCGAAATTTTTCTCCAGTTGAAAAAGACACATCTCGTGGAACACTAAGTACAACAAGTGAGTTCTGTTGACGCTGAGTATTTGCAAGATCTTGTGATGTGTATAATTTATTTTTTGCAAATTTTGAATAATCGTCGAGTTTTAAATCTCTTGAAGCCTGTTCATTTACAAATAAATTTAAATTTGTATTACCGGCATTTGAAGTTACGTGTAATTTAACTTTGTTGTTTGAACTTCGACATTCAACCACAATAAGTTGTTCAGCCTGAACTGCTGTAGAAAATAATAATGTAAGTGTTAAACTAAGAATTAGTGTTTTCATAAATACCTCCCTTAAATATTGGGTAACGATCTACCCAATATGTCCATCTACAGCGGGAATTTAGCGGGAATAAAGTAGACCTGCAAGACAATTAAGCTGCGAGTTATTTTTCTATTGGTAGTCCCGTCATGACCCATCCACGGAATCCGCCGCTGATGTTCGTTACGTCTGAAAATCCGAGATAACTCAATGTCTTAGAAGTATATGAGCTGCGCCCACCGGAGAGACATGACATATAAATTTTAGTCGATTTGCGTAGCTCAGATAGGTGTAAACCAAGCTCTGACATGGGTATATTTTGTGTACCCGGAATATGCCCAGCCTCAAATTCCTCAGCCTCACGAACATCGATAAAGGCCACACCATCTGCTTTTTCTTTGATAACGGGTAGGTATTCTTGTGGGCCAATATTCTTAAAACTTACGGTGTCTTTACTTGGCATTCCACAAGAGGTCGCGCATTCACCCATAACTTCTGGTGGAGTTGGGTTTTTAGCTAAATTAAATTCAATTCTTTTTTTAATCTCATCATCAGATGCGACGATAGATTCTAATTTTTTAAACGAGATGAATTCTTCTTTTGATTTTAAGAGGTGTGCATTTTTTTGTATTTCTACTTCTAAAGTCGAAAAAAGATAATCGTTGTAATCATGCGCTGGTAAAACAACTGTCGATTTAGGTAATTGTTCAAAAATTTTATGAATACTTTCCCACTGTTGAGAAGCATCAGCGCCCGGAAAATCGGTGCGGCCAGTTGAGCCAATAAAAAGTGAGTCCCCAGTGAAGACAATGCCGTCTCCGATGAATGAAAGAGAATCAGGTGTATGTCCTGGAGTCTCAAGAACGGTGAGTTCATGGGCTCCAAAATTTATTTTGTCACCAGTTTTGAGAAATTTTGTGGGTCTTTTACTTTGTGTGAGGTGAGACATTCCGATTTCAGATTGAAATTCTTGACCAAAGAGATGGGTCGCAGAGAAATGATCTGCATGAATATGAGTATCTAAAACCCAAATTGGTTTAAGCTCAGAGTGACTGAGAAAATGCGCGTATTCATCAAGTAATGTGGCATCAGGGTCTATCACTACGGTTTCTTTTGTTTGACGATCGTAAATCAAATAAGAAACGCAGCCATTGTTACGAAATTGTTTTAATCCTACTTGTGTATTCATAAATTTTGGTCCTTTTGAAAAAGACACAGATATAACCGTTGGATAATGTCCTTTATTTTTTGATGGGTGTCTAGGGGAGTTTAGAAAATGTAGGTGATGTAGAGTGTGCCTTCAGGCAAGAATTGCCCTACAACCGATTTATTGCTCAATGATAATGTTGTACTTTGTGTAATTGGTTTTGAAATTTCGGTGAGAAGAGATTTGTCATCCATTGTGTAGGTGAGATTTGATGAAAGCCAACCCGTGTATGTGAGAATGGCGCGATGTTCAAGGGCTCTAATATTAAAATTTATAGTATGGATGATGTCATTCGCATTTGCTTGGGTCTCTGCTGGTGCAGTCTGATCTGTTGCACTTGATTCTTGGGAATCAACAAAATCCGAATTTTTTTCAGGTTCTGGTTCAGATTTCGCAGGTTTTGAAAGCACAAGAGTGGTCTGTGTGACTGATTGTATCTGAGTTGCAATTTTACCAATCGGAGTTTGTTTAAAATATTCTCCATTAACGAGGTTTTCTAAAACTTTTTGTCCTACGCCATCTCTAAATTGTAGAGCCACTACTTTTTCATTATTCGTAGGAGTTAATGGCGGAAAGTACTGATTAATGACTTCTTTATTAATCAAAGGCTTTCTGACTGAATAGATGGGTACAACTTTAAGATCAATAGAACGTGCTCGATCAGGAATCGACGCACTTGCATAAGGGGCTGCCAAGCCCAGGGCCAGAATAAATAGAGATAAAAATAGTGTCAGTTTAGTTTTCATTCTCTACCCTCCTCCTTTGAGAAAGCAAACTCGATACCAAGATTCTACGCGTTGGGGGACAGGGCCCAAAATCCTTCTTAGGCCCCCTTGGGATTCGAAGCTTGTTACATAGGCCTATAGAGCAACGGTTGGGCCACCCAGGGGCCTTGAAATCGTTGAGTTTTTCTTCGCTGATTTTCCGGTGTTTTAGACAGCTTTTACAGATGAGTGATTTATATTGATGCATAAGTAATTGAAATTTAAAGATATTATTAAATAACGTAATGATACTTAGCGGTTGTTTTTAACTTAGTCAGCACAGATCATTGTTATTTGCAGCCATTTCGAATTAGCATTCTAGTTATTCTAGCAGTGAGAGTAGGCAACCTGGGGGATCAATGAAAAAGCTTAAAAAATTCCATACTAAAGTTTTAGTTATTGCTGAGAAAATGAAATGGCTTCCTGGGCTGCTAACGCGGCTCACTTTAGGGGTCATGTTTGTTGAGGCAGGATGGGGCAAATTGGGTCATATAGCAAAAGTGACTCAGTTTTTTCTTGAATTGGGAATACCCATGCCTGAGTTCCATGCATGGCTTGTGGCACTGACAGAGCTAGTTTGTGGTGCGCTGCTTATTGTGGGAGTATTTGTGCGTTACGCATCTGTTGCGTTAGCCATAACAATGGGTGTGGCACTTGTTACTGCAAAAAGTGAATCAATTGAAACCATCACTGACATAGCTGGAGTTCCAGAATTTCTTTATATAATTCTTTTGTCATGGCTTGCAGTGTTTGGCGCCGGGAGTATTTCTCTATATCGCGCACTAGGTAACCCCTGGGCAAAAAAATAATTACATTGAGCGTTCGGGGGGAGTAAGGCCTTTTTTCTTAATTTTTTCAACCAGTGTGGTGCGATTAAGATTTAAAAGGCTTGCTGCTTTATTGCGATTCCAACCAGTGCGCTGAAGTGCTTGCATGATAAGTGTGTTCTCAAAATTATCAACGGCTGAGTTGAAATCTAATCCTTTGTTTGGCAAAGAAAGGCTTTCAGGATTTAAAGAAACATTGCGCTGTTGATAACGCTCAGGAAGATCTCGGCTCTCAATAATACCACGACCTTTTAAGATCACAAGTCGCTCGACCAGATTTTCAAGCTCTCGCACATTGCCGGGCCATTGATAGCTCATGAGTAAATCCATTGCGTCTTGATCAATGCCTTGGATGTCTCGACGTTTTGTTTCATTAAAATGTGCGATGAAATGTTGAAGTAAAAGTGGGATATCGCTTTTTCTTTGTCGCAGGGCTGGAATTTTAATGGGGATAACATTGAGTCTGTAAAAGAGATCTTCACGAAATTGTTTTTCTGCCACTAATAAATCTAAGTCTCTGTGAGTAGCGGCAATAACTCGAACATCTACTTCAATTGTTTTTGCTGTGCCAACAGGTTCAAATCTTCGCTCTTGTAATACGCGTAACAATTTTACTTGAAGATTGGGGCTCATATCGCCAATTTCATCTAGAAATATGGTTCCCCCGTGGGCAACTTCAAAACGGCCTTGACGACTTGAGATGGCTCCTGTGAATGCGCCTTTCACGTGTCCGAAAAGTTCACTCTCTAAAAGATCTTCGGGGATGGCTCCACAATTTACGGGGACCATAAGTTTTTCTGTGCGTGAAGAGTTATAGTGAATGGCTCGGGCAACAAGTTCTTTTCCGGTACCGGATTCACCTGTAATGAGAACAGTTGAATCACTGTCTGCAACGCGTTCGATTAATTCAAAGACTTGGCTGATCTCTGGAGAATTACCAATGATGTTTTCAAATTTATATTTTTCATGAAGTTGGCTGCGAAGATTTTTATTTTCTTGTCTGAGTTTTTTATGCTCGATGGCTTTATCAACAAGAGTGAGAACTTCATCAATGTTAAACGGTTTAGTGATGTAATGAAAAGCCCCGCGCTTAGTGGCTTCAACCGCATTTTGAATTGTTCCAAAGCCTGTGAGTACTAGGGTTTGGCATTGGGGGTGAATCTTTTGGAGTTTCACCATGAGATCGAGCCCGTTGCCATCAGGAAGCCTGAGATCAACTAGTAAAAGGTCTAAGGCTTGTTCGCTAGAAGCTAGGGTTTCCGCTTCTGTCAAAGAATTGGCCGTGAGAATTTGATGGCCTCTTTTTTCTAATGCTCTAAATAATGCGATTCTGATACTGGACTCGTCATCGACGACAAGGATACGCGATGGCTGCATCTCTTTTCCTTCCATGGTTTAGAGAACTATGGCTCATTCATTGGGCCATAAAAATATGGTATCAAAATTTTCTCAGGATTGAAATTTCTTAGTCAAAAATTTGTTGTCCAGTTGGACTTTTGGCGACAGGAAGTGTGATAAAAACCGTAACTGACTGGCCCATGAGGGAAGAAATTTCCATCTGGCCTCCATGATCCTTGACAATTTGATAGCTTACACTAAGCCCAAGTCCTGGATTTTTTGTCTTATCTTTTGTAGTGAAAAATGGCGTGAAAACCCTTGCTAGATCTGGCGTTGGAATCCCCGTGCCATTGTCAGTAATTTCTATTTTTACAAATTTTTTAAAATCATCTGTGTAGCTACTCTTAATTAAAATTTTTCCTGGAGGTTGTCGTTTCCCTGTTGCTAATCTTTCTGCAATTGCTTCACAGCTGTTTTGCGTAATGTTGACAAGAACTTGTACGAGCTGATTTGTGTCGGCTTTTATTATTATGGCTGCATCATTTAATTCTTTATCAATTTGAATTCCAAGCCCTCGGGTTTGAAGCTCCATAATATTAGCGACGAGTCTGATGAGCTCACCTAGTTGAGCAATTTGAAGATCATTACTCACTGATTTTCGAGTAAAGGCTAATAGATTTTCAACGATTGTTTTACATCGTATTGCAGCTTGTTCCATTTCAACGATGTCAGGGTATATGCGATCTGCTTTTGCGATTTCACCTTTGAGTATTTGCAAAAATGCGATCATGCCCCCTAGTGGGTTATTAATTTCATGGGCAATGCTTGAGCCAATGGTTCCGATTTCTGCCATTTTTGATGACTCAAGAATTTGCCTCTGAATTTTTTGCTCTTCACTAATATCGTGATAAAAAAGTGCAAAACTTTTTTTGCCAGTATCAAGGCGAACAGGATGTGAGCTTACTGAGAAGTGTGCTTGTGATCCATCAGGTAGAGCCACTTCTCCTAGATCAAAGCTTTGACCTAACTGGCATTTCTCACAGGGACTTTCGCGATTAAAGAGGACCTCATAACATTTTTTACCAACAATGTTATCAAGGGGGATGGTTGTTTTTCCGGCATATGATTTATTCACGCGTACAATTTGATAATTTTCGTCTACTAGTGAAAGTGGGTCAGTCACTGAATCAAATGTAGAATCCCATTCTTGTTTCACTGATTCGATAGCTTCAAGCGCCATGAGCCTATCGATTGCAAGACCAACAGCATCGCTCACTTGTAAAAGAAAATCATCTTCGTCAGAGGTGAATGGTTTTTTATTATCACGAGCAAAATAAATATGCCCCAGCAAATCTTGATCGCGCCAAAGGGGGGCTGAGAAAACGGCCATGTTCACAATCGAACTTGCTTCAACTTGATCAAGGAAACTCTGATCTTTAAAAAGAATACGTGTCCATGAAAGCCCCAGTGCTACTTGGAGGGCGTCTTTAAGGTGATGTTCGATTTCTTGTTTTGTAAGACTTCTTTGAATTGTTACAAGGGCGCGATTCAGCGCTTCGGTGCGACGGGTGGCTTGCAAAAGTTTTTCTCGCGCTTCGACAAGAAAGTTTTCGCGCGCTTTAACTTTTTCTTCTAAAAGAATGCTTAAATGCTGCAAGCGTTGGTTTTGTTCTTGAGTAAGTAATAAAAATGCTTGGTTTTGTTTGATGAGTTCATATTCTTCAAGTGCTTCACGAACGGCGATTTGCAAAGTTTCAATTTCAAATTCAGGAATAATTTTAAAAACTCCAACTACGTTTATGGCTCTTTGTAATTCTAGAGGGCTGATTTCTAAACCTACAAGTATTGTTTGAACATCAGAGTTGAGTGAACGGGTTTCTTTTAAAAAATCAAAACTGTCATTGATTTTGGTGTCTGGTGATTTAGGCAGTCGATCTGCGGCAACTACAACGGCGTAAGGGTTTGTTTTAAGTATTTCAAGTGCGTTGTCATAATTTTCGCAGTGATCTGCTCCAAATTCTACAGTGCCGGGAGTGGGATGCCCGACGATGAGAATACTAGCTCTCACAATAGAATCTCGCGAAGTTGACTTAGCGTCTCGACTTTCGCATCGGGCTCCTCAAAACTTGTCTGTGGCTGAAGTTGTACGTACTCACCGTGGAGCATGAGAATTGTTTGCATCCCTAATTCTTTGGCGTCTCGAATTTCACTATCGATACGATTTCCAATACTCACAAAACCACGAGGCTCATGTTTTGAAGTGGTGAGGATTTCATGAAACGTTGTAAATTTTGTTTTTGAGTTGTTGATATTAACGATATAGATTTTTTTTAAATATTCTTCCAGCCCTAGGAGTTCAATTTTTTTCTGTTGAGTGCTTGGGGTCCCCAGAGTGACAAGGTACAATTCAAATTTTTCACCTAATGCCTTTATGATTTCAAGTGCATCAGAAAAAAGAGAGATCTCTTCATTTATATGCCGGTCATGAAATGCATTAAAGCCAGCTTGAATGACATCTTTTTTATTAACATTCTCATTGAGACCGAAATGCTCAACAAGTTGTTCGTAAATATTTTTTCGAGGGTTAGCTGTGAATAACTTTTCTCTAGCCATTACACATTCATCTATCTTTGTTTTAAGACCAGCACGAATCATGGCTTCGCAAGCTTCACGACTTGCAGGTTTTACGAGTTGCCCGTAAGTATCAAAAAGCGTGTCATCTAGATCAAAGATCACAGCACGTACAAGATTTTTATTAATAGGAGTGTTTTTAGGGGCCACGGAGTGCGATCTCCAGTAAAGCCGGGCCGATAATTTTCCAACCCTGACTGCGTTCAACATTTTCGGGAAGTTCAATGCAAACACATGCTGATTTTAAATCATGAAAACAATATTGGCCCAGGCTGCCTGGTGTTGGGTAGCCAATATCATCGGTCATTGGATACCCAAAATCTTTAATAAGTATTTCAGCCCATTTTTTTGATTTTTCGCCGGTGTAACAAATTTGTGGAATATACGTATGACAGTGAACAACCAAAAACGGTTTTGATTCTTTTAAAATTTGGACCAAAGCTTTTACCTCAGGCTCACTAGCTGGTGTCGGGCCAGGGTAGTATCGTGGCGCTTTGTGATCTTTACTCCAATCAGAGGCCGGAAAATTTCGATTTAAATCTACCCCATTGTCATTTGTGCGTTCATTTTTAGCTAAACCATCTGGATTTAAACTGGGAATAACAATCACATTGCATTTAAATTTCTGTGAATCTACTTTTGCATGTTCTATGAAGTCTTCAACGACCAATGCCCCTTCGGGTTCATCTCCATGGACCCCCCCAATGAGAACCATCGTGGGTAATTGAGGATCCCCAAATTGGTACATGAGAATATCTTTTTGCCCTGCTGATTTTGTGAGAAGTTTCATATTTCCGATCATGAACTTAAAATTGTAAGGTTGTCTTGACCGATTTGTCGAGCCTGAGATACGTTCTTAGCAAATATGGCAAAACAAACCACAGCAATAGTATTGGCAGCAGGTCGGGGTGAGCGTATGAAAACGCAAAAACCCAAAGTATTACATGCCGCTGCAGGGCGCCCCCTGATTGATCACGTACTTAACGCATTAAGTAGTGCTGGAGTGAATAATATTCGTGTCGTGGTGGGTTATGCTGGAGACCAAGTCAGGCAGCACCTTTGGGGTAAGCCTGGAATCGAATTTTTCGCCCAAACCACACAATTAGGTACAGCTGACGCCGTAAAGAGTGCCCAAATTGAAACGCTCGCTGAAAATGTGATTATATGTTGCGGTGATACCCCGCTCGTAAGTGGTGAAGATTTTAGTGCGGCCCTGCATCATTTTTCAAAACTAAATTCTGATGTTTTAGTTGTATCAGCCCGGGTGAAAAACCCGACAGGGTTAGGTCGTATCGTACGAGACGGTCAAGGGCGCATTAAAAAAATTGTAGAAGAAAAAGACGCATCAGCAATTGAAAAGAAGATTAATGAAATCAATACCGGCGTGTATGTCGTTAAAGGTGAAATATTAAAAAAGTATCTTCCATTAATTACCAACGACAACGCGAAAAAAGAATTTTATCTCACCGATATTATCAAGCTCACCCTCAATGACAAAAAGAAAGTTGAAGTTCTCACTGGCCCTGCGCGCATTGGTGTAGGAGTAAACAACCAAGAAGATTTAGCTAGAGCAACACGCTCGCTTTATAATCGTAAAGCACGAGAGCTTATGCAATTGGGTGTAACAATTATTGACCCGAATACAACTTACATTGATGCCGATGTCACAATTGGGGCTGAGACCGTTATTGGCCAAGGATGTGTCATATCAGCAGGCACAACTATCGGAGTCGGTTGCAACATTGAACCCTATTGTCATGTGCGTGCATCACAAATTGGTAATCGAGTTGAGCTTCGTTGGGGAACACTTGTAGATCAAAGCGAAATTCATGAGTCTGCAGTTGTTGGACCTTACGCACGGCTGAGACCAGAAACTATTGTTGAGCATGAAGCCCATGTTGGAAACTTTGTTGAGCTTAAGAAAACTCGATTGGGTGCAAGAGCTAAGGCAAATCATTTAACATATTTAGGTGATGCGGAAATTGGTGAAGATACAAATATAGGTTGTGGAACCATCACGTGTAATTACGCTGTTGATCGTAAAAAATATAAAACAAAAATTGGTAAAAATGTTTTTGTAGGAAGTGACACTCAGTTTGTGGCACCAGTAACTGTTGGTGATGGTGCTGTTATTGCTAGCGGAAGTACTATTACAGAAGATGTGCCTTCAAAAGCATTGGCCATCGCTCGCTCAAGACAAACAACAAAGACAAACTATAATAAGGAGTCATAAAAGCAGTATGTGTGGAATCGTCGGTTATTGGGGGCCTCAGCGTCCTAAAAAAGTAATACTCGATGGTCTACGTCGTTTGGAGTACCGCGGTTACGATAGCACTGGTGTTGCGATTTTTGATGGTGCTAGTTTAAAAGTAGAGCGTAGTCCGGGAAAGCTCACACGCCTTGAAGAAAAAATAAAAAATATAGAATTTAGCGGCCCCACCGGTATTGGTCACACTCGTTGGGCCACACACGGTGAACCCAATGAGCGCAATGCGCACCCTCATAAAGTGGGGCCAATTGCAATTGTTCATAATGGCATCATTGAAAATTACCGTGAGATTTATGAAACCCTTGTAAAACAAGGTGTCGAAGTTAAATCCGAAACTGATTCAGAACTCATTGCTCATCTTCTGCATGCAGAATTGAAGCAGGGGAAACAACTTTTGGCTGCAACGTTAAAAGTAATACCTCAATTGCGTGGGGCTTATTCTATCTTGGTTGTGAATGAACAAGAACCTGACACACTTTTGGCATTTAAAAATGGAACACCCATGTTGGTGGGGCTTGGTAAAGGTGAAATAATTATTGCCAGTGATGTGCAAGCCTTGATCGAGCATACAAATAAAGTGGTGTATCTCGAAGACGGTGAAATAGTTGTTAGTCATAAAGGTGATGTAGAATTTTTTGATCATGTTGGCAAAGAAATCAAAAAGAAAATCGTCGAAGTAAAATGGGATTTAGCCATGGCAGAAAAAGCCGGGTTTGATCATTTCATGCAAAAAGAAATATTTGAGCAACCACGAGCCTTGAGACAAACACTTGAAGCTCATTTAGAGAGAAACCCACTTCGCATTGAAATAAAAGATCTCGGTATTACTGAAAAAGAATTAGCTGGGTTTAACCGCATTCAACTTATTGCATGTGGAACAAGCTGGCATGCAGCACTTATTGCAAAATATTTATTAGAGCGAGTCGCAAAACTTCCCACTGATGTTGATATCGCAAGTGAATTTCGTTACCGGCATCCGGTACTCGATACAAAAACTTTGGTCGTCACCGTAAGTCAAAGCGGTGAGACAGCAGATACACTTGCGTGCTTGAGACTTTGTAAAAAAGCGGGCTTAAAAATATTAAGTCTTTGTAATGTTCCTCATTCAAGTATTGATCGTGAAGCTGACGGACATCTTTACACCCAGGCTGGCCCAGAGATTGGTGTTTGCAGCACAAAAGCTTTCACTGCACAAATCGTGTCACTTTACATGCTGACCTATCAACTTGCACGTATTCGTAAAACTTGTTCTGAAAAAGAAATCGAAGAATATATTGAGGCACTTCTCGCGTTGCCAAGCCAAGTTGAGGTTTGTCTTAATCACGATAAATGGTTTAAAGAGGCCGCTAAATCTTTATGTGAATACAAAGGATTTTTATATTTAGGTCGTGGCTTAAATTATCCCGTTGCCCTTGAAGGTGCTTTGAAACTTAAAGAAATTACTTATCTTCATGCAGAAGGTTATCCGTCGGGTGAACTCAAGCATGGCCCTATCGCACTCGTTGATAAAACTATGGCCATTGTTGTGATGGCTCCGCGTGATGAATTGTATGAAAAAAATGTGAGCAACATCGAAGAAGTACGGGCTCGTGGTGGACAAATTATTTCTATTGGTTCTGGCGATGATAAAACTTTGGCAAGATTAAGCACCCATTATTTAAGTATACCCGAAGCCTCATGGACTACTAATCCAGTGCTGGCCTCAATACCCATGCAGCTTTTAAGTTATCATTTGGCTGTAGAATTAAAGCGCGACGTTGATCAGCCCCGTAATCTTGCTAAGTCAGTAACTGTAGAATAAATTATTGAGCGATTTGCATTGTTGCGCAGGTAACAGCCCATAAATATTAGTCCTTGGTCCAGTTAATAAGTTCGACATTTTTGCCGTTTATATAAGTAGCCAGGACGGCTTATTGGACAATCCAGGATGGAGGATAGCAACCCAGGGAGAGGGATTGTCATGGTGATGAAGTCTATATTTGTAATTCTATCAGCGCTCATTCTTGCGCAACTTTTCAATATCAACGAAGCACTAGCGCGACCGAAAGATTATTCTGTGTTCGCCATTCGAAAGAATTTACCGCTTCATGATAACGAACCTATCTTTCGCGACTACTACATTAATTTAGGTACTGATGAAGGTATGCGCGTTGGTCAGTATGTAGCTGTGAAGCGTAGGGTTCCAGTGATCGACATTTATCGTAATAAAGCTCAAGATGATCTCATCGTACCCATTGCACATTTGAAAGTAATTCATGCTCAAAAATCTATGTGTGTAGCAAGACTTGCTAGTCAAGTAAGCCCTGAACAAATTCCTGTTGTTCAATTTGAGCAAGTAATGTTAGGTGATCGAGTAGAATTAGTTGAAGATTTACCCACCCGTGATGTAGCCGTAGCGCCTGTACCAGCTCCTGCTCCAGAAACAGTTGCCGAGGAAAATCTAAAAGCTACACCAAAAAAAGAGTCAAAGCCTGTAGCTCAAGGTCAAACGGATTTAACGACAACCAGGAATTAATTTTTGAGAAAAAAAACACTAACTGTGAATCCTCCCTTAGACACGTTTTGGGAGTTAAGACTTGAAGGTCTTCCTCGATCACTTGAACCATCTCTTTCTGTGTGGCTTTTTAATCAAGGGTGTTGGGGGATAGTAGAGAACCTCTTATTTTCACAGCCCTTACTTCGATACGAAGCGAAAATTAAAACAACAAAATTGATCAGTATCACAGCTTATTTTGATCCCCGTATGCGTGATGAAATGGAATGGAAAGTTTCACGTTGGCTTCAAAGTCGATCTCCATTAACGCGCATGAGTTGGGAGCTTCAAGCAAATCAAGATTGGCTCAAAGAGTGGAAAAAATATTTTAAACCGTTCTCTGCCGCAGGCCTTCGTTTTGTACCAGCTTGGGAAGTCTCAAAACTAATGCCTAGAGCTAAAACAGTGATTATTGAACCGGGTATGGCTTTTGGCACAGGCACACACGCGACCACACGTTTTGCAATTGAGCATCTTAAAAAATTATCGAAGAAAAATAAAATTAAAGGCAAAACTATTTTAGATGTTGGTGCGGGTAGCGGGATA
>Ga0163151_10006472_pt1 | contig 14243 bp, 8 predicted proteins | sample OliLakLV19MP5IB2_FD_145596 | JGI IMG/M metagenome (GOLD analysis project Ga0163151, IMG submission 145596) | Freshwater microbial mat bacterial communities from Lake Vanda, McMurdo Dry Valleys, Antarctica - Oligotrophic Lake LV.19.MP5.IB-2 | ecosystem: Environmental > Aquatic > Freshwater > Lake...
CGTAACTCAATTCAGCAAATGAGCCACAACGTTTGTATATAGGGCACGGAGTGTCCTATATGCCCTTATTCCCCTCTAAGATAAGCCCTTGATTCAAATAGTCCAACGGACTGATTAACTTATCAAATCCCCGCTTTGTTACATGTGTATAGCGTTCTGTCGTGCGACTGCTCTCATGACCTAGTAAAGTTTGAATATACCTCAAATCAGTGCCCCTTTCCAGCAAATGAGTGGCAAAACTATGGCGCAGGGTATGTGCACTCACCTGCCTTTTAATCCCCGCAAGGTGACAATACTTATGGATAAAATGGTTTACACTTCTGGACGAATATTGATCTCCGCCAGGCCCTTCAAATAACCATTCCTTCGGTTCATACAAACCCAGGTAGTGTTTAAGGTAATCAAGCGCCAATTTTGAAAGCAGCGTAATGCGGTCTTTGCGTCCCTTGCCACCTCGTATATATATGATCATCCTGTATTCGTCAATGTCTTGCCACTTCAGGTTCAAAAGTTCGCTTATGCGCAACCCGGCTGAATAAAGTAAAAACAGGATGCAGCGATGCTTAATATTTTGACTTGCCCAAAGTAATTTTTGGATTTCCTCTTCCGAGAGTACGGAAGGAAGCAGCCGGTCTTTAGCAGGCCGATCAACATAATAAAAAGTACGCTCGCCTTTATGAACCTGCTCAAGGTAAAATTTAATGGAGTTGATAGCGGTGTTCTGTGTAGAAACTGAAACCCCTCTTTTTTCTACCAGATACATCATGTATTCATCTACCATGGCTTTACTGATATCGCCAATTGTCTTGGGTTGTATAAATTCCAGGAACAACCGCATTTGATTTTCATAGGTGATACGCGTACTATCGCTGTAACGCATTCGCACCAGGCACTCCCGATATCCTTCAGGCATAGGAGTCTTTGCTTTCACGGGCAGGTTAGGATTACCCTTTTCATCAAAAGCTATGGGCATTTTTACCTTGCTTACCTCAGAAAGCTTTTGTTGAAGTAGATCAAGAGTGGCAGCAGAGTAACGCACATACCAGCAACCATTCGATTTACTGTACATACGGTTGGGGAAATTACGCACCAGCGTGCCTGCCCGGTCATTCAGGTTACGAATGGCAATGCAATACATGCCACGGTGCCAAAGGGGAGTTAGTTCCAGCGTATTCATAAGAGAATTGAATACGCAACAATCGACAGTTAAAAATCATTAGTCGTCTATTAATCAATTATAAACGATTATAAACGTTTATAAACGAATATAATAATCGGACACTTGGTCTGTTTAGCCCGTTTCTGATTCAATTTACACCATCACCTCAAACTTCTCCGCAGACGACCGCTTCAAATAATCTTCATAATCAAAAGGCGCATCACCACCATCTAACAAACAACCCACAGGCACAGTCGGATAAATTTCTTCATACGTCTTCACCAGATTCATAAACACCCTGCGATACACATGTGTGCGATTGACCTTATCCGGATGGTCAATGCCAGAAGCAGCCAGTAACTCAACAAAGCTCTCTACCGTGTGCTTGTGGTAGTTGGCTACGCGCTTGGTTTTATCTTCTACCACCAAGCCCTTCATGAAATAAGGATCTTGTGTAGCCACACCCGTAGGGCACGTATTCTTGTTACATTCTAATGCTTGTATACAACCCAGTGCCATCATCATCGCGCGGGCACTGTTGCACGTGTCGGCACCCAGAGCCATGGCGCGCACAATGTGAAAGCCCGTAAGAATTTTTCCGGAAGCAATCAACTTCATCTCCTTGCGAATGCCAAAGCCACGCAACGCATTATCCGCGAAAGCGAGTGCATCCAGCATGGGCATGCCCACATAGTTGCTGAACTCAGGCGGTGCTGCACCCGTGCCACCTTCACCACCATCAATCGTAATAAAATCAGGATACGTATTTAGCTGCACCATGGCTTTGCAGATTGAAAGAAACTCGCTCTTGCGCCCAATGCATAATTTGAAACCCACCGGCTTGCCACCCGATAAATCGCGCAGGCGCTTCACAAACAAAATTAATTCTGTGGGCGTAGAGAAAACACTGTGAAAAGGAGGTGAGAACACCGTTGTGCCGGGCTCTACCAAACGGATGGCAGCAATTTCAGGCGTATTTTTTTTAGCAGGCAAAATACCTCCGTGCCCCGGCTTGGCACCCTGCGAAAGTTTGATCTCAATCATTTTCACAGTGGGCAGCGTAGCATTTTTCTGAAACGCATCATCCGAAAAATTTCCGTCTTTGGTGCGCGCGCCAAAATATCCGGTGCCTATCTGCCACACAATATCACCACCGGGCTGCAGGTGATAAGGACTCAGTCCACCCTCGCCTGTGTTGTGTGCAAAGCCACCCTTTTTGGCCCCGCCATTCAATGCCAGTATTGCATTCTGACTCAGCGAACCAAAGCTCATCGCACTTACGTTGAGCACACTCATGTCATACGGTTGCTTGCAGTCTTTGCCACCAAAGCGCACACGCGGGTTGTGATCCATCTTATTAAAATCATTGGGCACAATGGAGTGTGTCATCCACTCATAGCCCTCGGCATATACATCCAGCTGTGTTCCGAACGGTACCGTATCCACTTGTTTTTTTGCACGCTGATAGATAACCGAGCGCTCGTTGCGATTGATAGGCGCACCATCGGTGTCGTTCTCTACAAAGTATTGCTGAATTTTTGGTCGCAGGTCTTCAAAAACATAGCGCAGGCGGCCCAGCACCGGAAAATTTCTGCGTATGGATTGTTTCTTTTGCGACATATCCTGCAAACCCATGAAGACGACCGGGACCACCAGAATGAAGAGAAACAATACATCGATCCAGTAATAGCTCCACACTAATAACAGAATGGTTACAGTAACGGAGAATGCAACAAAAAGCTGACGTGGGGTCATAGATAAAGGAGTTAGGTAAATGCCCGGAAAAATTAGTGATTTGGATTGAGCTATTCAAGGGTGCATTTCAAATTCTCGCGGAGGTTTACTTATTGAACTAAGCCCTAAGGGCTGGAATAGTTGTAGAAAAACAAAGCCAGGCCCGCATCAAACTCCGAAGGAGTGGCATTATGTCACCCTTTCAGGGTTTTGAGGCAATGATCATTGTATTCTATAAAACTATCATCCCTTCGGAATTTTAGTTGAATGCCGCCACAATTTGAAATCCACCTCTATCCAAACCGCTGGTTTTAAATGCCAGCGCTGCAAGCAAAACACATTGGCTAAGCCACCTTCATCTGCACAAGGCCGCGGCTTTTATGAAATTTCACCTCAAAGTGTTTGAGTATAAAATGATTCATGCGGCTTTCGGCCAGATGTGCATGCCGGTTTTCGGGTAAGAACACAGTCAGGTCCAGCACCGCCTGCAAAAACAATTCATGCCTGCAAAAATCTTCAGCCCATAGTTCAAAAGCAGCCTTCCAGTCCAGTTGATATTTCTGCTGGTGATCGCGGCCATCCCACACAAACTCCAGTTGGTTATCGCCAAACTTGTAGCGATACACGGCCGCCAGATTTTGATAAAAGCTATGCAGCGGCTTAAAGTTTCGTGTTTCAAAAACCCTGATCTGTTGGCTAAAGAAATCGTCCAGCCCCAGTGGGTTGTGAATGAGCTGATAGCGCAATTTAACATTTTCAATAAGTTGGGTGAGCAGCCCATCCTGAATAGCCAGCTGAGCTGCTTCGAGCAGGTAGTTTTTGTCTAGCGGAAAAAATTTTCGAATCACGCTGAGGGTTTTGCAAAAGTATAAATAATAATGATGTGTTGAATGTTTTGGCGGCCTTTCGTGGCGGTACGAATTTCAGGGTAGGGGTCCGGCCGCTCTAAGCGGTCAGACCCCTTTGCACTGTTAATCACCGCCACTCAACCGGGCTATCCGCTACAACTCCGCTCCGCGCACAAACCCATCACGTGCGTGGTTTTCGCTACTATCCCTGGCCGGAGTATGGATGTATGATAAGTCGTTTGGATAAACGATCAGAAGAATAAATCAGTATCAAATTGTAAACACGATTGGCCGACAAAAAATAGGTGAAAGGCAACGCATGAATCTTTTTGAATAAGTATAAAATGACTGCAGAAAGAATGTGTGCCAACCACAGCATCAACCAATCAAACTGATGCGCTAAAAAGCCTTCATTCCCAAAAAGTCGCTGGCGACCTTTTCAGGAATGAAGGTTTAATAAACATGAAAGGCAGCGAACGCACGCGTTCGCTGCCTTTCATCCCTTGAATGCGCGCCTGCCAGGTAGCCACTAAATGCAACCTTACTCTTCGCGCATAAATGATGAGCCCCCGTAGAACGATAAGGGGGTTACTTTTACAACGACTTTAAATCGGGTGCTAAGGCAAGCACTAAAGAAGCCACAGGTTCACTGATTAGTACAATGAGTGAAATCTGTGGCTAAAATTTTGGGATGATATTTTTCCCGAAAATGATTTATCGGCTTGCCTCTGCGCTGATCATCGGGCCATAGAAAATGGCATTCATCAGCATTTTGTTAGTGCCAAACCAAAACGCACGGAAGGCCATGTTTTCCGTAAAGCCAATCACGCGGCCTTTGCCCAACGCAGCGGTGCCCAGCACAGAAGAGTTTTTGAGCTTATCCAGGTTGGGCTTGGTGATGTAGCCACTGAGTAACGGGTTGCCTCCATATACTAAAGGATTCGAGTAAGCGCCATTCGCTTTTTGAATGAATAAATTGTTTGCTTTAAACATCGCCACTTTGTTAGACGTGTATCCATACATAAATGGATGCGTCAGGTCTCCCTCTGCTTCGAAGATGGCCCCGCTCGTTTCCTGCGCACGTTGATTCTCGTCCAGGTCTCCATACGGTTTTGGTTTTGCAGGATCTTTCTTTTCTTCATCTTTTTTCACCTCAAACTTTCCGAGGCCTGCCGTGGTGAAGAAGCTCAACGCACGTTCGAAGCCAATCAACACACCACCGCCCTGCACCCAACTTTTTAATTTCTCTTTGGCAGCATCGGTAATGGCGGAGTGATTTCCTTCAGGCACCAGGAGGGTGTTATACTTTTGAATGGATGCGGTATTAAACACACCGATCGGAATCAAAGTAACCGGAATCTGAAAACGGGTGTCGAGCAAATGCCACAGTTCACCCGCATCGGTAGGAGAGATGCCACCGTCAATGAGGATAGCGATCTCCGGTTTGCGCAATACATAAAATGAACTACTACCCAAACTAACACCTCTGTAATCCAACCCCGTACTTAGCGCATACACATCAACACCATCTTTTTCAGTAATTTCTTTTACCAGCGCTTTGATCTGATCAGGAGTTTTGTCCTGGTTGTCGGCAGGAATTAATATCGTTCCGCGTTCAAATTTTTTCCCGTCACCATAGAAAGTTTCATTCGATACTTTGATGCGCACGCCTTTGTCAAGCAAACGATACATTGCGCGGGGAACATAGTATCCGTACGGTTCCATTACATAGGCATAACTTCCCTGGCCGATGAGTTGGCCCTGTGGCAATTTGCTTTCGGAAATTTTTTCGCCCAAAGCAGGAGGTGTTTTCACTTCTTCATACTCCAAACCATACGCAAGCGGCAACGTCCAGCTGGAAATATCATAGAAGATACTGTCTTTGAATTTCAACTGCTTATCAAACATGCCGCGAATGAGTTTGTAGTGTGTTTGACTGAGTGGAATCACATAGCTGGAAGTAGCCTCAAATGTTTTTCCATTGATAGTTTGTGTGGATGGAAGCTTGTACACGTCTACCTTTTGGCGCAACGCCATCTCGGCAAACATATTTACACGTGCCTTGTCTTTCGATCCGATCACATACGCCTTCACCGGATCTTTGGCAGCATCGCTCATCGCGTTTTTATAAAAGTCGCGCTGGTAGCTGAGCAACTCTTCGCGTATTTCATTGATGGCTTTCAATGAACTGAGCATGGTCACAAACTGGTTGCGAATCGTGAAAGAGAAGTTCAACACACCGTTTACACTTTCTTGTGCGTGGCCCCTTGAACTTGCCTGCTCAAACAAAATACCAATGGCCCCTTGCACATCCGGAAAGGTGGAACCCTTGCCATAGTAAAAATCATCGTAGCCTTCCTGTGTGAAATACAAAGAGCCGATTTGATCCAATGCCTTTGCATGATACTCGCCCATCTTGCGGGTGAGTTCCTGATTTTTATCGGGCGTAAGCGGATGCACGCGCGATGGCACACCGGGCATGAAGAAAAACGTAGCGTTCGTTCCTTGCTCATGGTGATCGGTCAACACGTTCGGTCTCCACTCCTGAAATTTTTTCGCACGCGCTCTCGACTCAGGGTGTTGCGCCACCAGCCAGTCGCGGTTCAAGTCAAACCAATAATGATTGAAACGGCCACCGGGCCACGCTTCATTATGTTCAGTATCGTTGGCATCGGCCGATATCATCATGCTTTTGCGCGAGTTTACCCAACCGGAAAAACGCTGCAACCCATCGGGGTTAAAACTGGGATCAAAAAGTATAACAGTGTTTTCAAGATATTTTTCGATTTCAGGCCCTGTAGCTGCTGCCAGATGATAGGCCATCAACAAGCCTGCATTAGCGCCACTGGCTTCGTTGCCGTGTATGCTGCAACCGAGATAAAAGATGGCGGGCATGTTTTTTACATCCAATGATCCCGACTTTGAAGCATCGGTAAGCTGAACGTGTTGGGTGCGTATGGCCTCAATATTCTGATGATTTTTGGGTGAGGTGATGGTCAATAATAATAGAGGACGGGCTTCGTAGGTAAGGCCTGTTTGCTCCAGGGTGATGCGATCAGAGGCCTGGTCCAGGGCTTTCATGTAGGTCACCAGCCTGTCGTGGGTGATGTGCCACTCGCCCACATTGTGGCCAATAACTGACGGTGGCGTAGGAATGGCCGGATTATACTGTGTGTTGGGGGGCAAATAATAGGAAAGTTCTGTTTGGGCCTGAAGAACCAAGGCAGAAGCAAAGGTCAGAAGAGCCAGTAAAAAGGGCTTTTTCATATGAAAAATTTCGATTTTTTGTAAAGAAGGGCGGAAGTAATTGCTTTTTCCACCAAAGTGCAAATGATATAATACAAGTGGTTTCAGGTATTATATAATTGTTAATAAAATGTTTGAAAGATTTAAAATGCAGAGCGGGTTAATTATGGATCAAAAGGATATTTTTGCGCGTGATTTTTAAAAACCAAAACAATAACTATATGAGGAAAATTTTACTGACTCTTAGCCTTGCGCTTATAGCTTCTCTGGGGCTTCAGGCACAGGTTACCACATCTTCCCTTTCGGGGATGGTTACTGACACCAAGGGCGAGGGACTGGTGGGAGCCACCGTAATAGCTACCCATACCCCCTCGGGAACTACATACGGAACAGCCGCCAGAAATGATGGCCGTTACTCCATACCGGGTATGCGTGTTGGTGGACCTTACACCGTAAAAATCAGTTTCGTTGGCTACAAAGAACAAGTGGTTACCGAAGTTTACTTAAGCCTTGGTATTGCCGCTAACGTGAACGCTAAACTGGCCGATGAAAGCACTCAATTAGATGAAATCATTGTATCAGGAGCAAAGAATGATATTTTTAGTTCGGACCGTACTGGTGCCGCCTCTTCTTTTGGCAAGGATAACATTAACAGTCTCCCTACCATAGGCAGAACTGTGAACGACATCGTAAAATATAACGCCTATGGTAATGGCCGTTCATTTGGTGGTCAGGACAGCCGCTTCAACAACTTCACGATTGACGGATCAGTTTTCAACAATGGTTTTGGATTAGGAAGTTCTGCACAGGCAGGTGGTCGCACCGGTACTTCGGCTGTTTCACTGGATGCACTTGACGAAGTTCAATTAAACATTGCTCCTTTTGATATTCGTCAATCTGGCTTTGCCGGTGCCGGTATCAACGCGGTTACCCGCTCCGGAACAAATGAAGTTTCCGGATCGGTGTATTATCTCTTCAGAAATAGCAAGTTGGTAGGTGAGAAAGCGGTTGGTAAGGAACTTCCTACTGTAAACATTGACGAGAAAACGTTTGGTTTCAGAATTGGCGCTCCTATTATCAAAGACAAACTCTTTCTTTTTGTTAACGCAGAACAATTCGAAAGTTCAACGCCAGCACTTGATTGGGTAACTAACAAACCGGGTGCTACCGGAAACGTTTCCCGTGTAACGGAAGCCGACATCCTGGATTTGAAAAGTTTCATGCTTACCAACTTTCAACGCGATTTAGGTGCGGTTGATAATTTCAATAATGAGATCACCAGCAAGAAAGCCTTGATACGATTAGATTATAACATTAATCAAAATCATAAGCTTGCCGTTCGTTATTCACAGCATGACTCTGAATCAGGTTCGATTATAAGCAATAGTAACAGTAGTAATACGGCCGGTAACGGAAACCGTACTAACTCTGCCCTGGCTATTTCACCCGAAAACACAGGCTACATCATTCAGGATAACACCCGCTCAATCGCGGTTGAATTGAACTCGAGACTGAGTGACAAGTTTTCAAATAATTTTATAGGTACCTACAATAAGCAGATTGAGGACAGAAGATACAAAGCTGATTTGTTCCCTACCATTGATATCCTTAGCGGACTGGGACAAGCTACTTATACATCCATCGGGTTTGATCCGTTTACCCCAGGAAACAAATTGAATTATTCAACCTTGAACCTGACCAACAACCTATCCTATTTTGCAGGTAAGCATACCGTAACATTTGGTTTATCTTACGAATACTATAAGTCGAATAACGTATTTTTTCCCTCTTCACAGGGTGTGTATGTGTATAACAGCATAGCAGACTTTAAAGCTGCAGCCACCGATTTTATCAATAACCCTACTGCTACCACCTCTCCGGTGTCAATCCCTCGCTATAACCTGAGATACTCTTTATTACCTGGCGGAGCTGATCCTCTTCAGGTGTTAAATGTTTCTACCTACAGTTTCTATGCACAGGATGAGTTCCAGGTAAATGATAAACTTAAAGTTACTGCGGGCTTACGAGGTGATGTATTTGTATACAGCAACTCAACAGCCGAAGATTTCTTCAACCCGGTGGTTGGTGGTTTAACATTCAGAGATGAATATGGCGCGGATTATAAAGTAAACACAGGCGCATTTCCTACACCACGCTTATTGCTATCTCCTCGTCTTGGATTTAACTACGATGTAAAAGGAGATAGGACCACACAGATACGTGGTGGTTCAGGAATTTTCGTGTCACGCATACCACAAGTGTTGGTTTCTAACCAGCTTGGAAACAATGGTGTGAATACTGCCTTGATTGCAGGATCGGGTACCGCATATCCATTCAGAACAAACCCTGCTGACCTTCCAGCAGCGGTTAAACCTCCTGTTACAACAGACATTACTAAACTGCCCCCTTACGTGGTGAATGCCACGGATGAGAATCTGAAGTATCCCATGATCTGGAAAAGCAACATTGCGATTGATCAGAAGTTACCGTATGGTTTAATCGGAACCGTTGAATACATTTATAACAACACCATCCAGGGACTTCGTTATATCGATGCCAACTTAAGAGGCCCGAGCACTTCATTCACAGGTCCTGATACCAGAGATCGTTTCCCTGCATCGGGATTATCAGGCGCGGCAGTTGCACCTGCAAGATTTTATAACACTGCGGTATCTAACGTATTTGTGCTGAAGAACACAACAAGAGGTGATGCCAGCAGCATTACTGTAAAGCTTGAAAGACCTACCTCAAAAGGATTAGGTGGAATGGTTGGATATACCTATGGTACAGCGTACGATGTGCAATCTGTGGGTAGTACTGTGCAAGCAAACATGCCAACCTCCTCAGGTCAGAATTATCTTCCTACCAGCTTTTCAGATAATGACTTGCGTCATCGCATAGTGGGTTATGCCAGCTATCGCATTAACTACGATGGAAAAATTGGTGGATCTACCATGTTTACCTTAGGTGGTGTGGCTAACAGTGGAAGAAAACTTTCTTACACCTATGCCAGTGATTTAAATGGTGATGGTCAGTTCAATGACGTGATCTACATTCCTAACTCCGCTGACGAAATGACGTTCACCAACTTGACTGTAGGATCAGGAGCAACCGCTAAAACATTTACCCCTGCTGAACAACAAGCTGCTTTTGATGCATGGATCGATGGTAACCCTTATCTGAAAGACAGAAGAGGAAATTATGCCGAAAGAAACGGAGCGTATTTCCCCTGGTTAACAAGATTTGATTTATCAGTAGTGCAAGAGTTTTATGTAATGGTGGGTCCTAACAATAAAAAGAACACTATTCAACTCAGAGCCGATATTCTCAACTTCGGAAACATGATCAGCAACAAATACGGTGTGGGCAATCAAAGCACCAGCACGCAACCTCTTTCTGTTGCCAGTACCAGCGCTGCGGGTGTACCCACCTATCGTTTTGGCACGCAGGTAAAAGACGGACAAACTGTGTTGTTACAGGATTCTTTTGTGAAGAGCATCAACGTGGACAACGTATGGCAGGCACAGATTGGCATACGCTATATTTTCAACTAAGCGGATCTCAATTTTTCTTATAAAAGAGGCCCATTTGGGCCTCTTTTTATTTTATGTCAGAAGGTGTAACTTCCATACTATGAAGTGGAGGAAAAAATCAGGCATACTTTCTTTTTTCGTGCTTTGTTTCCTTTTCGGATGCATTACAAATGTAAATCAAGATACGTATGAAAAAGACCCCCAGCTGGAACTGGACCTGGATGTTATCCGCGAACGAGGTTATCTCACGGCCCTGGTAGACAACACTTCGATCAGTTATTTCATTTATAAGGGCAGGACGATGGGCTTTGAGTATGAATTGCTAAAGCGCCTCACAGATCATTTGAAGGTAAGCCTGAAGATAAAACTGGTGAATGGCATCGAGCATGCGATTGATTTGCTTAACAAAGGGGAGGGCGATATCCTGGCTTTTCCGCTTGCTATTACCGAAGAACGTAAACAGTATCTATCATTTACCAATCCTCATTTTACGACCCACCAGGTGCTGATTCAAAAAAAACCTGCTAACTGGCGCATGCAGCCTCCGCAGCTCGTTGAAAAGAAATTAGTGCGTGACACCACAGAGCTGATCGGTAAGAAGGTTTACGTGATGAAGGGTTCTTCCTATAGAGATCGGATGATACAAATATCGCAGCACCTGGGGGGGCGAATCACGATCGTAGAAGATAGCGCATCGGCAGAAACGGAATCCTTGATTAGAAAAGTGGCTACCGGAGAAATAAAATATACCGTTTCAGATCAGACGATTGCAATGGTGAATACTTCCTATTATCCCAACCTGGATATTAATACCGTGTTGAGCGAGCCACAGGAAATTGGCTGGGGAATACGCAAGAACTCTCCTCAGTTACTGGAGGCAGTGAATGTATGGTTGAAGGACATAAAGCGTAAAGGCGTTTTCAGAGTGATCTATAACAAATACCTCAATAGCCCCCGCACATTGCTGGCGCGAATTGCCAGCGACTATTCATCACAGGCAGGCAGTAAACTTTCTCCTTATGATGATCAACTTAAAGCAGGGGCAAAACAGATAGGCTGGGATTGGCGACTGATTGCCTCGATGGTGTACCAGGAATCAAATTTTAATCCTCAGGTTGAATCATGGGCCGGTGCCATCGGGCTTATGCAGATTATGCCGGAAACCGGTAATTATTTTGGTGTAGAAAATCTGTGGGACCCCGTTCAAAATATTAAAGTGGGAATCCGGTTTTTAAAATTTTTAGATAAGCAATGGGCGAAAACAGTAACCGACTCATTGGAGCGAACCAAGTTTGTACTCGCTTCTTATAATGTTGGTCTCTCTCATGTGATCGATGCGCAAAAGCTTACGCGGAAATATGGCAAAGACCCTACTAAATGGAAAGACAACGTAGAGTACTTCCTATTAAAAAAATCGGATCCAAAATATTATCGTGATCCTGTGGTGATAGTTGGCTATTGCCGTTGCGTAGGGCCTGTTGCGTATGTGAAGGAAGTGCTGCAGCGATATGATGAATATAAGCTCCGTATTGACGTGTAGGCTTCTGACCGCCTGGAGCGGTCTGACGCCTTTACTTAAGTGATTCTATGATTGCTTTAAAATCCAATGCCTCCCAATCTTTTTCAATGCCAGGTCGTTTCATCACTTCATCCATGATTTTCTTTTGCTTCTGCCCGGTTTCATACGCTACTGAGTAAGGCATCGTATCATGAAAGGTTACCATAGAATAAAGCGGTATCCATTGGTTAGGATAGAGTTGATGAAGTCTTGCTTCAATTTTTTTCCGTAACAGAAAATCGGCATCGGCCACCAGGTCACGCATCTCAATAAAATTATTGAGCGCCAGTTGAGCAATGGCATCCGCATTTTTTTTCCTTTCGTTTTGAAACCCGGTTAACACCATTTGCCAGTTATCGTCATGCTGGTTGAGCAAATCATTTAAGATGCGACAGTCTTCAAACCCCGCATTCATACCCTGCCCGAAGAAGGGCACAATGGCGTGCGCGGCATCACCAATCAGCAACGTATTATTTTTTACCCACGGGTAGCAACGCACGGTTACCAGTGATGAAGTTGGATTCGTGTTATAATCCTCCAGGAGCGTAGGCATCAACTTTGCGGCATCCGGAAACGTGCTGTCAAAGAAATGTTGAATTTCTGAATCCCGGGTCAGCTTGCTAAATGAAACGGGTCCTTCGAAGGGAAAGAAAAGCGTACAGGTAAAACTTCCATCAGGGTTGGGCAGCGCAATCATCATGAAACTTTCGCGCGGCCAGATGTGCAATGCATTTTTTTCAAGTTGAAAAGAACCAGCAGCGCCTGGCGGAATGTGAAGTTCTTTATATCCGTGATCGATATAATCCTGCGAGTAATCAAACCGATCGGTAATTTGAAAGGCACCCCGCACCGCTGAGAAGGCACCATCGGCACCGATTATATAGTCCATAGTCCATAATCGATAGTCCTGAGTTTGATTACTATGTACTGTCATGGAAGTTTTATCAAGATCGATCTGCGTAATCCGTTGATCAAAATGAAAATCAACACCTAGTTCTTCAGCTTTATTCATCAACACAATGTTTAATGCGCTGCGCGAAACAGAGTTTATAAACTGACCTTGCTTACCATACGGTTGAACGCTCAGGTTGCCTTGCAGATCGTGCATTACCCGGCCGTGCATGGGAATGGATACGGCTTTTATTTCTTCGGCTACGCCAACTTCTGTCAACGCACGAATGCCCCGATTGCTCAAGGCAAGGTTGATGGAACGACCACCCATATAATCACTTTTGCGCATGTCACCTCTGCGCTCAAAGATGCTTACCTTATAACCCCTCCTGGCAAGATAGATGGAGAGTAAAGAGCCCACTAAGCCGGCACCACTGATGGCGATATGTTTGGATGAATTCATAATTTATCACAGGCTTCTCACCGCTTTGAGCGGTCAGAAGCCTTTCCTTATTAATATATTTTTAATTAAATCCTGATCAAGAACAAGATACGATTCATTGTAAAATTTATCTCTCATTGCTGGCACTTCAAGTAACTCTCTTGCCAATGCGATATTACAAACATTTGATTCCCCTTCAAGATAGTCTTGAAAAGATGAATATGACCAATCCTCCATGTTAATTACCAAATTGGCCCGCAATGGATTTTGATGGATGTAATGAAAGCAGGTTGTCGGGTAATTATCTAAACCTAAAATTTTTGATTTTGTTTTTTGCTGGAATAAAGAACCTGATTTCTCTTCTTGTTTATTTATGGCTTGACTGTAGGAACTTAGTAGGGTGCCTAATTTCCTTACCAATATTTGGTGATTTTGATTGGGAATGAAGTTTAATCCTTCGCAGGTATCGGGAACGTAGATCAATAGATGAAAGTGATTTGGCATCAGGCAATAAGCAAGAATGTCACATAATTTTGGTAAGTCTTGTTTTATTTTATTCAGAAAGAAATAATAATTCTTTTCCTGAAAAAATATTCTTTGTTTATCGTTCCCCCGGTTATATGTATGATATAAACAATCAGGCGAGAATTGCATGGGTTAATGATTCGGTGTCAGGCGTCTGACCGCTTTGAGCGGTCTGACGCCTTGGTAGTTGAAATTGATCGCCTGAAGATTTCTACAAATTGAAAGACTTCTTCAAACGTATTATACAACGGCACGGGTGCCACACGAATTACATTGGGCTCGCGCCAGTCGGCAAGCACCCCTGCTT
>Ga0163151_10006475_pt1 | contig 14240 bp, 12 predicted proteins | sample OliLakLV19MP5IB2_FD_145596 | JGI IMG/M metagenome (GOLD analysis project Ga0163151, IMG submission 145596) | Freshwater microbial mat bacterial communities from Lake Vanda, McMurdo Dry Valleys, Antarctica - Oligotrophic Lake LV.19.MP5.IB-2 | ecosystem: Environmental > Aquatic > Freshwater >...
GATGGGCGGCGGCTACAGGTTTTACCATGGGGAACTACCTGCTGATTGCCACAGGTGCTTTAGTCGGCAGTAGCGGTGCAATTTTATCTTATATAATGTGTAAGGCGATGAACCGTTCTTTTATCAGCGTCATCCTAGGTGGATTTGGTGGGGCGGCGGCCGACGGTTCCTCGGCTCCAGCGGCTTCTGGCAAGAAATTTAAATCCTCGGCGGCAGAAGACGTCGCCTATATGTTAGAAAACTCTAGTAAGGTCATCATCGTGCCCGGGTATGGGATGGCTGTGGCGCAGGCCCAACATGCCGTCAAAGAACTATATCAAACTCTGTGTAAAAAAGGCGTCGAAGTGAAATTTGCTATTCATCCCGTGGCCGGCCGAATGCCCGGGCATATGAATGTGCTGTTAGCCGAGAGTGACATTCCTTATGATTGTGTTTTCGAACTTGAAGACATCAATGGAGAATTTGCAACGACAGATGTTAGCCTAATTATTGGTGCTAACGACGTAGTGAATCCGGCAGCCAAAACGAATAAATCTAGCCCACTTTATGGCATGCCGATTTTAGATGCTTACAAATCTAAACAAGTTTTCGTCAATAAGCGCTCAATGAAACCTGGCTATGCTGGCGTAGATAACGACCTTTTCTATTATGAAAACTGCTCATTAGTCTTTGGTGATGCCAAGGCTTGTGTGGAGTCCATTGTAAAAGCAATTCATGAATCTTAGAAAAATTTCATCTTAATTCGGTGCGTAAAGCCAAATTCTAACAATTGATTGGTTTACCCCAGATGTCGGTCAGCGATATACCTTGGTCTCGGAGGTATTCTTATGTTTCGAGTCATCACATTTACTATTTACGTGGGTCTATTCATTTATTCATTGGGTGCTCGCGCAGAGTTTGGCCCCGACCTAAGCAGAGATTCCATTTCGGTTATGAGTTACAATGTCGAGAATCTTTTCGACTCTGAACACGACGAAGGTAAAGATGACTATACTTTTCTCCCCAAGAGTTTTCCCGGAAAAATGGAGGCGTGCGCTAAAATAAGAATTCCCACTTTCCGAGAATTGTGTGAAAAAACGGATTGGCGACCTGAGCGCGTAAATCTAAAAGTGGGACAGATCAAAAGAGTGATCGAGCACCAAGGGTTTTTGCCAGATATCGTCGGCCTATCCGAAGTTGAAAACGAAAATGTTCTTAATATATTGGCTCGTGCCACTGGGTATGATCACCTTTATATAGCTGACGGAAACGATTCTCGTGGCATCGACGTTGCCCTTATGTTTAATGAACAAAAAATTCAGTATGTGTCCCACAAAGAAATTGAAGTGGGATTTAAAGATAGTGGCAATATGAAAACTCGAAATGTACTGCGAGTGCATTTTCGACTAAAAGACGCTAGCCTAAGAAATGCCAAGGACTCTGCTCCGGTTTTGGCAGTATATGTTTCTCATTGGCCCTCTCAGTCTAATCCCGGAAAATATCGCATGGCGGTCGCTGAAATAATCAAAGCTGACATCGATAAAAATGTAAAAGAGCACGGCGCCAGCAATTATCACGTCGTGGTTATGGGAGATCTAAATACCATTGAGAGTGAGTCCCCAAATGGTATTGACAACGTTTTAGCCAGCTCCAAATGGACAAGCCGACTCTACGATACCGAAGTTTTAGCTCGTGGAAAGGGCATAAAAATGACTCCCCCGGGAACATACTATTACAAAAAAAATGCGACTTGGAATCGACTCGATCGCATTTTAGTTAGCAAAAACATGACAAGTCGCGGCCGCATTGTTGCTGATTTAAAATCGTTTAAGAATTTAGCAGCCCCATTCATGACTTACGTCTACCAAGAAAGGAATGGCAAGTCGGTTTCACACGTACCCCGTGGTTATGACTTTAGTGCCGAATCTGCCGATAAAGCTGGCTTCTCAGACCATTTGCCCGTGTTCATTAGATTGAACATCGCCAACTAGAGTTGTTCTTGTCGGTTAGCTCTTTAAAATGCTATTCTTTTAAAGAGCTTAGCTATGAACCAATCAGACAGTTTTTCTTACCTATCATTTGTTTCTCCTGAGTATTTAGAAAACTTAAGGTCAACCTATTTTCAGAATCCTGAAAGCTTGCCTCTAACATGGCGACTTTTTTTTGATGGTGTAGAAGTTGGCGAGCAATTGGCTCACGAGTACCTTGAAGGACTGGGTACCACTAACGGCAATGGCAAGGGCGGCAACGGCCATTTCTCAGAAACCGGAGTAGCGGCCGGTATTGATACCGAACTCCGAATTCTCAATCTCATTGAGGCCTATCGACAACGTGGACATCTGGCGGCCCATTTGAATCCGCTGTCAGAGTTTCCTCCCATTTTTCCAAAACATTTAGAACTCGGAAAGTTTGGGCTCGAAAGAATTTCTTCTTCAGAAAAATATCAAGCGGCTAAAATTATTGGCCTGCCACCATCCACTTTACCGGACATTGTACAACGCTTAAGAGAAATTTACTGCCGAGATATTGGTGTTGAGTACAAGCATATTTCTGATGATGGTTTGGTGTCCTGGCTTGAAAACAAAATGGAACCCACAGGAAATCGTACGCTTTTTAAGGTCGAAGAAAATAAAGTCGTATTAGAAGACCTCATTCACGCCACCTTATTTGAAAGTTTTTTGCAAAAAAGCTTTACGGGGCAAAAACGATTTTCGCTTGAAGGTGGTGAGTCCATAATTCCGGCCATGAAGCGCATCGTAAGAATTGCTGCCGCTGAGGGAGCCAAAGAGGTTATCTTTGGGATGGCCCATCGCGGAAGGCTCAATGTTTTGGCGAACGTTTTAAAAAAATCTCCTGAAGAAATATTTAGTGAATTTGAGGGCGCCCCTTTTGCCACCGATTTTGGTGGTAGTGGTGATGTAAAATATCATTTGGGATATTCTAACAATGCCGACGTTAATGGGAGTCAAATCCATTTTAGCCTTTGTTTTAACCCCAGCCATCTCGAAGCCATCGGTCCCGTTTTACTCGGTGTCGCGCGAGCAAAGCTTGATCATTTGTACCCAAAGTCAGAACAGGTTTTGCCTATTTTAATTCACGGGGACGCCGCCGTTATCGCTCAAGGTGTTGTGACTGAATCCTTAAACATGGCTAACCTTGAAGGATATGCAACTGGTGGAACAATTCATTTAGTTATCAATAATCAAATTGGATTTACCACGTCACCTGAAGACGCTCGCTCGACGGCCTACTGTACAGATTTTGCCAAAGCAGTTCAGGCGCCAGTTTTTCATGTTAATGGCGATAGCGTTGAATCCGTGATGCATGTTGTTTCTATTGCTGCAGAATTTCGCAGTAAATTTAAGCGCGACGTCTTTGTAGATATTTATTGTTACCGAAAATACGGGCATAACGAGGGCGATGAGCCGCGATTCACGCAACCCGTGATGTATGCGCAGATTGGTAAGCAAAAAAGTACTTTAGATAAATTTTCTGAGATTTTGGTTCGCCGAAATGAGTTTTCTCGCGAGTATATCGAGGAGCGGAAGAAAGCCTATAATGATGAACTGGAACAAAAACTGGAATCAGTCAAACAAGACAAGAAGCCACAAAATATTAACACGATGAAATCGAGATGGTCCAAATACCGAGTCGCCAAGCCGGGAGAAATGTGTGAATTTTTGGATACCTCGATAAAGGCCACTGATTTTGAAAAAATCATTGAGACTATTCATGAAATTCCCAAAGACATTGAGCCATTACCTAAATTCAAAAAGATGCTTGAGGGTCGCTTAGAAAAATTTAAACAAGACGGATTACTCGACTGGGCCATGGCTGAACAATTGGCGATGGGCTCATTATTGTTAGAAGGCTACACGGTCCGATTTACTGGCCAAGATGTGCGCCGGGGCACTTTTAGTCACCGCCACGCTGAAATCACTGATAGCCGAAATTCCAAAAAGATTATTCCACTTAAAAAACTAGAATCTAATGGCAGTCACCTTGCCATTTATAACAGTCCGCTTTCTGAGTACGCCGTAATGGGATTCGAGTATGGGTATAGCTTGGCCGAACCCAACGCGCTGACTATATGGGAAGCCCAGTTTGGTGATTTTGGAAATGGTGCCCAGATTATTATAGATCAGTTTATTTCTTCTTCAGAAAGTAAGTGGAGGAGAATGAGCGGGTTGGTGTTATTGTTGCCCCATGGGTATGAGGGGCAGGGGCCCGAGCATTCCAGTGCTCGCCTAGAGAGATTTTTGCAGTTAGCCGGTGATGACAATTTTTATGTGTGTTATCCCACGACGTCGAGTCAAATGTTTCATCTTTTGCGCCGGCAAGTTATTAGACCGTTTCGAAAACCCCTGATTGTGATGACCCCCAAGAGCCCCCTGAGAATGCCTGAGGTAATGACACCTAAAAGTGATTTTTTAAAGGGTGGTTTCAAGACAATACTAAAGGATGAATCACACCCCTCGAACACGACTCGAGTCTTTTTTTGCTCGGGTAAAGTATTTTGGGATCTGCAAAAGCGTATGCACGAGAAGGGTCTTCAGGGCAAAGTGACGATTGTCAGGTTGGAGCAACTCTATCCGCTGGATCAAAAGGGATTTTTAGAATTAAAAGATAAATACAAAAATGTAAAAGAGTGGGTTTGGGTTCAAGAAGAACCAAAAAATATGGGCGCTTGGTCTTACTTTAAGCTGGCGACCGATGACCTAGGATTCAATTTTAAATACGTTGGCAGAAAGTCATCGGCGAGTGTGGCCACAGGTTCCAGCAACAGTCATAAAAAAGAACTAGAGCAACTTTTAGAAGAAGCATTTAGGAGTTTATAATGGGGCAAACAAAAATAATAATTCCCAGCGTGGGCGAAAGTATCGTGGAAGCCAATATTGGCAAGGTTTCATTTAAAACAGGCGATTGGGTCGATAAAAATGTACCACTGTTTGAAATCGAGACTGATAAAGCTACGGTCGAAGTGGTCGCACCTGACAGTGGGCGGCTGACGATAGAAGTAAAACAGGGCGAAACTGTGGCTATTGGAGCCAGTGTTGGTTTTATGGACAACTCGGCTTCACCCCCAACACTCACATCAACAGTAAAACCCATCCCGCCACCAGCTCCGGCAGTTTCTATTGTTGGTGGTATGAGTATGGTCAGCGAGACTCAATTGAAAGGATTTGGCCCCGCAAAACGTAAAGCGATTCGCGAAGGCAAAATGTCAATTCCTTCTGGGCCAACAGGCCCCTCGCCAACACTTGATTTTACGGGCGAGCAGGAACGAAAACCCATGAGTGCCATTCGTAAAAAAATAGCTGAGCGTCTAATTTATTCTCAGCAAAGCACCGCGACTCTAACTACCTTTAACGAAGTTGACATGACTCGGACGCTTGATATCCGCGGAAAATTAAAAGAAGAATTCGAAAAGAAAAACGGTATCAAGCTTGGTTTCATGTCGTTTTTTAGCAAAGCGACCTGTTACGCCATTTCTCAGGTACCAATCGTGAATGGGTTTGTTGATGGCGATGAAGTGGTTTACAACAAGGGCGTGCACATGGGTATCGCGGTTAGCACAGAACGAGGACTTGTGGTGCCTGTCGTACGAAACGCACAAAAAATGGGTTTTAGTCAGATCGAAAAAGAAATAGCCCGGCTTGCGGACAAAGCGCGGACTGGTAAACTCGGGATTGATGAGATGATGGGTGGCACATTTACCATTACTAATGGTGGTGTTTTTGGATCACTATTATCCACACCTATTTTGAATCCTCCCCAAAGCGGAATATTGGGACTGCACAAAACAGAGAACCGCCCAATGGCAATTCCACTTGAAGGGGGTGGATTTAAAATTGAGGTGCGGCCAATGATGTATGTGGCTTTGAGTTATGATCATCGCCTCGTCGACGGAAAAGACTCAGTCACATTTTTGGTCAAAATAAAAGAATACCTCGAGACCCTTCTGACAGAAAAGGATGTTTCGTAAAAATGGCTGAGCTCGACTTTGACATTGTTTTTTTGGGTTCAGGTCCTGGCGGCTATATTGGTGCCATTCGCGCTGCTCAATTAGGAATGAAAGTAGCTTGTGTAGAAAAAGATCCCACCTTTGGCGGCACTTGTCTCAACATAGGCTGCATACCCAGCAAGGCACTCTTAGAATCGAGCCATTTGTTTTTTAAAATGAAACATGAAATGGTTAATCATGGTGTGGTATTTCAAGGGGTTGAGCTCCAGCTACAAAAAATGTTAGCTCGAAAAGATGCCGTGGTTAAAAAACTCACTCAAGGTGTGGCCGGACTTTTTAAAAAAAATAAAATAGTCGGTATCCAAGGTTGGGGCACCATTAATTCAGGCACACAGGTTTCAGTTAGAAAACCAGATAACACCAGTGAGGTTATCAAAACTAAAAATATTGTCATAGCAACGGGAAGCGTGCCATCTAGCCTCCCGGGCATCACCATCGATGATCAATCCATCGTTTCCTCAACAGGTGCCTTAACGTTTGCCACAGTGCCAAAATCGTTGTTGGTCGTTGGCGCCGGTTACATTGGTTTGGAGATGGGTTCAGTGTGGTCAAGGCTTGGAAGTGATGTCACAGTTGTCGAGTTTATGGATAGGATTGTTCCCAGTATGGACGGCACCATCTCCACTCGATTATTGAGAATATTGCAAGGCCAAGGTTTAAAGTTTCGCCTCAATACGGCAGTAAAGGCAGTGACAAAAAAGGATAAAATGGTTGCGGTTGTCCTTGAAGATAAAAATGGCAAGAGTGAAACTGTTGAATTTGAAAAGGTTCTTATGAGTGTGGGCAGAAAACCCATGACTGAAAATTTAGGTTTAGAAAGCGTGGGACTAAAACCCAATGTCAGAGGTTTTATTGATGTTGACGAAAACTATCGTACAAAAGTTTCAGGAATTTATGCCATTGGGGATGTTATAGGTGGCCTAATGCTTGCCCATAAAGCTGAAGAAGAAGGTGTTGCTTGCGCCGAAATTATTAATGGAGAAAAATCTAAAATAAACTACAACCTTGTGCCGGGAATTCTCTACACCCACCCTGAAGTGGCGACTGTTGGTAAAACCGAGGAGCAACTCAAGAAAGAAAATATTCCTTATAAAACTGGGCAGTTTCCGCTATTGGCTAATGGCAGAGCAATATCTGTTGGAGAAACTGAAGGCTTAGTTAAAATCTTAGTAGATAAAAATACTGATGAAATACTGGGCGCTCATATCATTGCCCCCAATGCGTCAGAGATGATTCATGAGTTATGCGTCGCAATGGAGTTTGCCGCTACAGCTGAGGACTTAGCATTAACTATGCATGGGCATCCCACTCTATCAGAAGCCGTCAAAGAAGCAGCGCTCGCCTGCCATGAGCGTACACTTAACGCTTGATTTTGGCTGCTCTCAATTACAGAATTAGCACTCATCAATACGGAGGTTTTATGAAATATCTTTTAGTGGTTTTTTCTGCATTATTTTTTTCAGCTTGTCACAGCACGAACCATCACGGCGACCACCACAAAGAAGGTGGATCCTGCTCTCACTCCGAAAAAGGGGCTTACTTTATCGCTCCTAATGATGGCGAAAGTGTTAAATCTAAATTTACAGTAAGGTTTGGCATAAACGGCATGAAAATTCGCCCGGCGAGCGACATGACCGAAGGCACAGGACATCATCATTTAATTATTGATGGGGCACCGGTAGCTAAAGGTACCGTGGTAGCCAAAGACGAAAAAAATATTCATTTTGGCCAAGGGCAAAGTGAGACTGAGTTAACACTTGCCCCGGGCAAGCATACGCTCACCTTGCAATTTGCCGACGGCGCTCACAGTTCTTATGGTGAGAGCTGGAGCAAAACGATAACTGTCGATGTTAAATAGTAAATATTTTTTAATTATTTTTATTTTACTCTTCACTTTTAGCTTAAAGGGTGAAGAGGTAATTCTTATAAAACAGTGGCATTTAAGCCCAGGCGAAAAAACCACAGATATTGCCGCCAGTAAATTGCGGCCGCAGTTTACTAACCAATTAGACATTTACTACAAACTCACTGAGCTAGTAAATAGTCGCGAAAAGCTAACGCTTATTCAAGAGGGCTGTGAAGGCGAAGTAACTAAGACCACCTCACCAGAGCATTACGGATGGAGCTATGAATCTTTAAGTCGACACAAAGATACTAAGGACTTTCGAGATATTTTAGCTTTTATGCCAGTAAAAATGATAGTCAAGTTTGACGACAAAGTTCGCGCTATATGTAGTGATACCAAAGAGCTAATAAAAAAAAGCTTACTCGCTTTTTCTGACCTTAGGGGAGCATCGGGTTTCTATCTGCGGCTTAAAGAATTTAAGGCTAAGAAGGACGATAAGAACTACAAAGCGTACGAAGCGGCGGCAATTCCAAAAGACAAATTGGGTAAAGTGGATGCCATAGAGTTTGAGCGGGGCAAGGTGCTCGAAAGCATTAAAAATATTGAAGATTCTCTGGCCGAGAGAAACAACTTGGTCTTAGCTCTCGTTAAAAAGACCTTAAAAGATAATCCAGTGGTGGTTATTGGTGGGCTTCATGTAAAAGATTTGACGCAAAAGTTTAAAAAAGAGGGAATTCGATTTACTATCTATTCACCGAAGGGATATGAAGACCAGGACGAACTACTTCTTGAAAAGTTTAAAGAGGGTTTATGAAAAAATTTGTCTTTTCTGGTGTTTTCATTCTCGTAGGCCTTGGGCTGGGGGGATGGTACGGCCAAACAGGCGAAGAGCCCTTTGACATTCCTGTTGTTGATACCCATACCCACGCGAGTTTTGATGACGAAGTGGATCCTACGAGCGGCATTAAGGCTACCAAAGAAGAGTACTTACGTGAATTCAAAGAATCCGGTCTTGTGGCCGCAATTTCCCATGTGGGCCGAACGACTGACATTGTTGATGATTTGAAGCCCCTAAAAGTTATTCAATGTGCTGGCCTAGAGGCCAAAGTAGATGCCGAAAAATTAGAAGAGCGCTTAAAAAGCAAAAAGTTCTCATGTATAAAAATATACTTGGGTTACGTTCACCAGTTTGCTTATGATGTGGCCTACGAGCCTGCCTACCAGTTGGCAGAAAAATACGATGTGCCAGTGGTTTTTCACACCGGTGACACCTACAGCTCAAAAGCCAAACTCAAATACTCAGATCCTCTAACTATTGATGAAGTGGCCGTAGATCATCCCAATGTTACTTTTGTTATTGCACACTTGGGCAATCCGTGGATTCAAAGTGCGGCCGAAGTAGTTTTTAAAAACCCGAACGTCTATGTCGAGGCCTCAGCTCTTATGATTGGAGATTTGTCTCGAGTTAGCGCTGAAGATTTGGATCGATATGTCGTGCAACCGCTAAGCTGGGCTTTTGGTTACGTTGAAGACCCTTCAAAGTTTATGTTTGGATCAGATTGGCCGCTGGTAAATATCAAATCTTATTTAGAAGTTTACAAAAAAGCGATTCCAAAACAATACTGGCGTCAGGTATTCTACGAAAATGCAGTCAAAGTATTTCGGCTCGATCGCGAGCTCGGTTTAAATAAAGAGATTCATTAATGGCGCAGAAGATCTTCATCATCCTCTTGTTTTTTTTTATTTCTAATTTAGCGCGCGCCAATTCAATGTGGGAAGAGCGCATCAAGGCGGGGAATTCGCTCGTCAATGCCAGCCTTTCGCTCGGTTATTCTACTTATTCTGGTAGCAGCACCTATTTCAGCCCCCGTTACCAGTATTTTATTTTTGATGGTTTAGCTCAAAATCCAAGACTTTCAGTAAATTCGAGATTGGCCCCAGTGCTCATTACTATTTGCCATTTACTGATTGGGGAGTGATTTATTTAGGACAAACTTTCTCAATGGTAAATCAATCTAAACGCATATTGCTGGCTTCTGGTGAATATTTTGACGAAAATTTAGATGGGTCCATCAGTGAAACCTCATTGGGCTTTATATATATGGTGTCCGACCATTTTGGTATCGACGTTGGCTTAGCTTACTTAAAAGCGTTGAGCGAAGAGCGTTTGGTAGAATCACCCTCTGCCGTACACTTAGTTTTCTCGGTATATTTTTAAAGTCGCTACAGAGTTGTAAAATTCAACACTGGTCAATGGAGGGGTTTGGCAATAATAAGCGCCGCAAAAAAACACCGGTCAGAAAAAAATTGGTGCCTCCAGTCTGAATCGAACAGACACGAGCAAAGCTCACACGATTTTGAATCGTGCGCGTCTACCAGTTCCGCCATGGAGGCACACAAATAATTGCCGTAAGAATTTTCAGGTTTAAACTCTTAGCATTGAAATTGAATGGTTCAAGTAATATTTACACCTTTGACTGAGATATCAGCTGTTTATAGAGTCGTTGGGCCTGAAGTTTTTCTAAAATTTTCAATTCCCAAGGTAACAGTGGAAGTTTTGAGCATAATGATGCAAAACATCAATGTTTCCCATATTAGGGTAAAAAACAGGAGAGAACCATGTTTAAGGGACTATTTATAACTTTGTTGATGTGCTCAATGACTTTTACAGATTCGGTGCGGGCCGACGATTTGGAGCATGAGCTAAACCTACTTTATCAAAAACAGATCGAGGCAGAAAAATTAGTAAATGGACCGAAGAGTCCAGAGGAAAAAACGACAGTTCAAGTAAACGTGATACCTGTTCAGGCAACACAAGCACCACAAGCACCACAAGTTAAAGAAGCTACGGTTTATCAATTTCCTGCTTCTCAAGTAGAAGCTACTCCGCTGAATCCTTCAAGGGCTGATCAGCTTAGAAAAACCAGACAGGAGATTGAAATTCAGACAGAGCAAGCAATCGTTGAGCAGTTAGAAGCCCAGCGCTTGGATTGGGAACGAAAACGTGCCGAGGCACTACTTAAGACAATGCAAGAACAGTCAACTGCCCAAGAACCCAGGGCAGAAGCTCAACCGGTGATTGTTGCACCCGCTCGCGCTGAACATATTGAGGAAGAATCAACGAATCATGAAGCATCTGAGATTAAACAGAATTTAGCAGCTATGAGCACAGAAATTAAAGATGAAAAAGAGACGCCAAAAAGCGATTACTACATGTCTGTGGGCGCGGGCATGCCAGATTATGTGGACAATATAGTTAACCTTAAAACTGATGGGTCATTTGGAGTGGCAATGGGCTTCCGTTCGCCAACTAACATGGTCTTTGAAGCATCCCTATACCAGTCAATTTATCGATTTGAGAACATTGTTGGTGGTGGAGGATTTGGCAACTCATTTGCCTCTGTAGGCGAAGTAGACCAATACAATTTAGCCGTGGCTGCAAAATACGCTTTTTTTAGTGGTCGAATCAGGCCTTTGGTTGGCGTTTTAGCTTCCTTTACTCGGCGCGATTACACGGATCTACAGTGTTTCGGTTTTGGTTGCCAGGGAGATGCTCAAACAAATGCATTTGATGTCGGAACTTTGCTGGGCGGTGAGGTCATGATGTCTGATACCTTTGGTATAGGCATCGAGTATCAATACTTTCGAAACATTTCGAATCGTCAGGATTCAAACTTTCAAAACTCTTTTGCCTACAATTCGGGTACGAATTACTTAGAGGACAAAGAGTACACAATCTTTTCTGTAAGAGGTCGCCTTAGCTTCTAATTGTAAAAAAACTGGCTTCAGGGCATAGTGGGAGAAATGAAAACCATTTCTCCTTTTTTTTTAGTCTTTTTTTTAACTGTCAGTCAGGTAATTGATGCCAAACTCATTTCAAAAGTTGCAGGTGCGGTCGGTAGCAAGTATTTAACTAGTAGAGAGGTGTTGATTTCGTCTCACATGGAGGCCGCACTTTATGGAGAGGCCAAGGCTCTCAATATTAGCGTAGGAAAGCTGAAGTTGGACACGCCCGAATATTACAAAGAAGTTAACAACACACTTTTAGAGTGGATGGTAAGTTTAGAGGCTGAGTTATTTGCTGTTTCTAACGTAACTGATGACTCCTTAACAAAATCGCAAAACACAGTTACAAAAAAATTAGCGAAAGCCAGTGCATGGACAGAGCTAAAACCCACTTATAGCGAGATTCAAGGTCTTTTAAAACGAAAGGTATTAGCCAAACAATTTATTCGCTTTAAGATTGATTCCTCCTACGTTCCGGTTTCAGACACAGAGGCCGAAGATTACTTTAAACAGAATAAGAAAAGCTACACCGACTTTGACTACTCGGCAAAAAAGGATGAAATCAAAACCCTTATGAGTAGAAAAAAAGTCGATGAGAGACTGCAAGATTGGTTTAACGTTTTGCAAAAAAAATATCGAGTGAGAAACCTCTCCCAGGCAAATTGAAATGCCAGAAAACAAGTCAGAAAATAAGCCAGAGAAGTTAAATTTAACTCATGTTAACAGTGTCTTTGAGATTGTTGAGGCTCATGCCCAGAACCCGCAGTTTTCGTCATGGAAGATTGAGCAAGTAAGGTCCGAGCTCCAATCGGGACATGGCCTTGGATTTCTACAAAATGAAAAGCTTATTGCATTCATTCTATACAAGGCGTTTGACAGTCATATCGAAATTAGCCTGCTTGCAACTCACCCTGAAAGGGAACATCAAGGGCTCATGCGAAGTCTTCTGGGGCAAGTTCGAGAATTTAAGCCAGTTCGAGAAATTTGGTTGGAAGTTCACGAAAACAATTTGAGGGCGCGTCAGATCTATGAAAAATCTGGGTTTTTTATTGTAGGGAGAAGGTTTTCTTATTATCCCGACGGTGGCGCCGCAATTTTGTATAATTGCTTATAATTTCTTGCCTTTTTTGAGTTTTTATTGTTACCTACAAATCATTTTGAAGGGCGCGGGAGCGCCCTCTTTTTTTGGGTGGCCATAAAAAAGGACAGTTAAAAAAGGCCTGTTTTAAAAGGATATTAATGAACGATCATATGGTTGAAAAGGTATGGCCCATCGCCAAAGCAGCTGCCGAACAAAATGGTTGCGAGCTTTACGATGTCGAGCTAATAGGTCCAAATTCGGGCCGAGTTTTACGAGTATACATCGACAATGTGCAAGGGGTTTCGATTCAAAACTGCGAACAGGTGTCACGTTCTCTAAACCTCCACTTGGATGCTGAAGACGTTATTGATGGTGGCAATTATAATCTCGAGGTTTCCAGCCCAGGGCTTGATCGGCATCTCAAAAGAAAAAACCACTTTGAAAATGTGATCGGTAAAGAAATTTGGTTAAAAACAAAACTCAAAGAACCTGAGAATACGCGTCAGTTTACTGGCTCATTACTAGCAGTGAGCGATGTGAGCATCGAGTTAAATTTTAACGGTTCTTCCAAAATCATCACTTTCGACAATATTGAAAAAGCAAAATTGATTTATGAATTTGAAAATAAAAAAAAGATTAAGAGGTAAAGAACATGTCCAGTAATTTTACTGAATTGAGTCGGATGATTGAATCTGTAGGTAAAGACAAAGGCATTGATAAACAAATCGTCATTGATGCAGTTATACAGGGTATGCTTTCTGCAGCTAAGAAGAAGTATGGCACTTACAAAGATATTGAAGCTCGATATAATGTAGATACCGGGGAGATTGAGCTTCTCGAGTTTCGTGAAGTGGTCACTGAAGAAGCCTATATCGATGATCAAATTGAAATGCCCATGAACGAGGCGCGAAAGCTTGATCCTAACGTTCAGTTAAATGATTCTATTGGCTTGCCTTTGGATGCTCGGGATTTAGGCCGAATTGCAGCTCAGACTGCTCGGCAAATTATTACGCAAAGAGTGCGTGATGCAGAGAGAGAAATTATTTTTGCTGAATATGAACAGAGAAAAGGTGAAATTGCCTCAGGCATTGCGCGCCGGGTGGAGCGAGGAGCTATTGTTGTTGATCTTGGGCGTACTGAAGCTCATTTACCCCCACGCGAACAGATTCCTGGAGAGGTCTTTAAACCTGGAGATAGAATTCAAGGTTATATTTCAGATGTTCGTCAGACGACTCGCGGTCCTCAGATCATCATGTCGCGGGCTGATAGCCGTTACCTCATTAAACTTTTTGAGATGGAAGTTCCCGAAATCTATGACGGTATTGTAGAAATTCATTGTGCTGCTCGTGAACCCGGCCAGCGAGCTAAAATCGCTGTATCGAGTAAAGATCCTGCAGTGGATCCGGTTGGCGCCTGTGTAGGCATGAAAGGAACGCGAGTTCAAACCATCGTACAGGAACTAAGGGGCGAGAAAATCGACATCATTCCTTTTGATGAAGAGATCACTAGATTTGTTTGTAATG
>Ga0163151_10006483_pt1 | contig 14231 bp, 13 predicted proteins | sample OliLakLV19MP5IB2_FD_145596 | JGI IMG/M metagenome (GOLD analysis project Ga0163151, IMG submission 145596) | Freshwater microbial mat bacterial communities from Lake Vanda, McMurdo Dry Valleys, Antarctica - Oligotrophic Lake LV.19.MP5.IB-2 | ecosystem: Environmental > Aquatic > Freshwater >...
GTCCACAAGGTGATCGTCCTCCTCGTGAGGGTGGTCAGGGTGGCGGCAGTCGTGGCGGCTTCGGCGGTGGAAACCGTGGAGGTGGTTACGGCGGCGGCTATAGCGGCGGCGGCGGTGGCGATCGCGGAGGCTACTAACTCTCCTCTTAGCAAAAGGCCAGGGACACAGTGTCCCTGGCCTTTTGCTTTTATGTCCAATTAGAGCGGTTTGTATAGGGTGCGCAAACAGCTACTATGACCAATACAGATGGAAACTATCTCACCGCAAGTACTACGCCAACTCATCCGAGATAAGTACGGCAGTCTTGAATCCGCACAAAAAAACGGGTTAGCCGAAGATATAACGCGTCTTCAGAACGGCGAACCCCTCGCCTATGTCATCGGGTGGATTCCATTTGGCGGCCTTAAGATCCATCTTACAAGCCGTCCCCTTATTCCGCGCCCGGAAACGGAGTGGTGGACGACCGAACTTATGTACGTGCTCGATACGCGCGGTATGAGCAAACCATTCCGGCTACTTGACCTCTGTGCGGGCACCGGAGCTATCGGCCTTTCGGTTCTAGCACGCTTTCCACATGCAGTGGTCGAGTTTTGCGAAATCGATTCTGAACACGCTGCGCTCATCAGCAAGAATATTGGGGAGAATAATCTTGATCGTTCGCGATCGAAAATAGCCCGCGGGAATCTCTTCACTCCTTTTTTTAACGAGCGATTCGATGTCATAGCAACGAATCCTCCCTATATTCCCGAGAGTAGAAATCTTGAGCCTTCGGTCCGTGATTTCGAACCACCGCTTGCTCTCTATGGCGGAAAAGATGGCCTCAGTCTGGTGCGCACAATCGCCCTTGAAGCCAAAGACCATCTCACTAAGGGCGGTGAGCTTTGGATGGAGTGTGATGTAGAAAATATCGAAGAAGCCAGAGACTTGGTGCGCGAAGGCGGAGCGCGGAGCACCGAGATACGCACTGACCAATATGGTAGGCCGCGCGTCGTTGTGGGATACTACCCATAACATGAACGGGACCACCACGTCGTCTGTATTCATGAGTCCTTCGTTCCTTGCTATCGATGGCGAAAAGATACTCGCGGTCGTAGTGTGGATTGTGTTTGTTTTTTGGGTTATCTATACCCTCGTGGCCGCATACCACTGGCTTCGCTACGGCCACCATTCAGTAATTGCCGTTCCCGCCATCATCGTCCACATCGTGGTATCGCTCACCATAGCGGCATACGCCGTAAGCGGCTTCAAGTAACTATATGGAGGAATTTGATCTGGAAGAAGGAGAAAAAATACTTCTATCGGTACGAAAGCACTGGTTCGTGTTTTTTTGCGAGCTTCTTCCTTTTGCGCTAGCTGCGTGGCTTCCGCTCTATCTGCCAACGTTATTTTCGGCACTCATGGCTGCCTCACCGAACAGTGCGCAGCTGCTTGTTGATTTTTCATTCGCTAACCCGTGGGTTCGACTTGCGTATAGTGCTTGGTGGTTCGTGTTGTGGATACTTGCGTTTAATATTTTCACGCAGTATTTCCTTAATATGTGGATCATTACCAATCGCCGCATTGTAAGCATTCATCAGTGGGGTTTCTTCAGCCGCCAAGTTACCAGCTTCCTCCTCTCTCATGTCCAGGATGTGACGACTACGATTGACGGTTTTTTTGCGACCCTTATTCACTTCGGTACGGTACGTGCTGAAACCGCAGGCGAATCAGCACCCAATTTCTATATGACAGGGATTCCTGACCCGACCGGCATTCGCGATCTGATTATGAATGAGATCGCAGAGCTCCATGGCGACCGAACGCCCTCAAGTAGCGTTTAGAAAGCTGGGAGCAGTTCTGTTACACTACCTATAATGAACGAGAAGGAGCCTTTATCGACCGAATCCTATAAGGGCGTGCGCGATTTCTATCCTGCCGATTGGGCGAGGTTGCAGGCCGTCTTCTCGGTGATACGCAAAACGCTTGGAGAGTATGGCTACGAGGAATATAATGCGTCACCGCTCGAGCGCGCCGAGCTCTATGAAAGCAAGACGTCAGAAGAGATCGTACACGAGCAAACATACACCTTTACTGATCGTGGGGACCGACGAGTGACCCTTCGTCCTGAAATGACGCCCACACTTGCACGCATGGTGGCCCAGAGACGTCGTGAGCTTATATTTCCGCTTAGATGGTTCTCTATAGGTAATCGGTTCCGGTATGAGCGTCCCCAAAAAGGTCGTTTGCGGGAGTTTTATCAAGTAGACGTCGATATCGTCGGTATCGAGGGACCAAAAGCAGAAGGTGAGTCGGTCGTCATGGCCTATGAAATTTTACGTGCGTTCGGAGCACAGAACGAAGATTTCATCATGCGCATTAATTCGAGACGACTACTAAACAAAGCCGCGCTATCGGCAGGCCTCACGCCGGAGGAAACGGACAGCTACCTCGGACTGCTCGACCGCAAAAACAAGATGTCGTCTGAAGTGTTCGAAGAGAACCGTCTTGTCTATCGCAAAAGCGGCAAGGATCCGCTTGAAATCATAGAGAGTGGTTCCGATAGCGCCGTAGCCGAAGAAATTGAAAATCTTATGGCGCTTGTTGTGGCATTCAAGGCACGCGGTATGGATAACGTAGTATTCGATCCGACTATTGTGCGCGGCTTTTTGTATTACACGGGTATCGTCTTTGAAGTATTTGATACCGATCCAAGCAATCCGCGCGCACTCATAGGGGGCGGTGGGTACGATGGTCTCGTCGCCCTTTTTGGTGGTGATCCTATTCCTGCTGTTGGTTTCGCTATCGGGGACGTCACGCTCATGGATTTCCTTACCTCGCACAACTTGCTTCCCGAATATGCCAGTGCGCCACAGGTATACATCGGCACACCGACTAGTGACGACTTCGCTCATGCCCACGCCTACGCACAGACACTTAGAGACCAGGGAATTCGGGTCATGGTGAACGTGACGGATCGCGCTCTTGGCGATCAGGTTAAAGAAGCAGTACGCCGCAGCATTCCCTACTTCATTGCGATAGGCGCAAACGAAACCTCGACCGGCACACTAAAACTTAAGGAACTTGCCTCGAGTACTGAAGAAATTCTTTCTCTTAGCCAAGTAGCAGCGCGCATACGCAGATAGTCTATGCGGGAGATTACGTTCGATATCGAAACCGCTAATATATTGCCGTCTTTTGCGAGGAGCGACTTCTTGAAGCTTGACCTTGCGGTAGTGGCAATTCATGACTCGGAAACGGGCGCATTCACTTCCTACACACAGGAAGAACTTCCGCTTCTTTGGCCTATTCTCGAGAAAGCCGATGTGGTTATTGGCTACAATTCTGACTCGTTCGATGTGCCGATATTGAACAAATATTATCCAGGTGACCTTACGAAGATACGTTCAATCGATTTACTCACTGAGGTTTATTCCGCCCTTGGCAGACGATTGCGTCTTCAGAACCTTGCCGAAGCAACGCTCAAAGTAGGAAAATCAGGCAATGGTCTCCAGTCCGTGGAGTGGTGGCAGCAGGGCCTTGTAGAAAAAGTTAAGGAGTACTGCATTCAAGATGTGCGAATAACGAGACAGTTATACGATTACGCGCTTGAACATGGAACATTGAAGTACAAGGATCTTAAGGATATTCGGGATATTAAAATCGACACGAGTGCATGGCGATCAGGAGGTTCGGGCAACGCCTTCACCCATACGCTCGCGCTCTAGTTATACGTGCGCTCGTCAGTGGTATTATTTCGATATGGATTCAACATCGCGAAGCAAGTGGCTCATACCGATAGCAATCCTCATTGCTGGAAGTATTGTCGCGGTTGCCACCTACTCCATTCGTCTTGGCACTATGGCTATACCGGAAGGTGGCAAGCCTACCGCAGTAACGCCCGTCACTCCGAGTGATCACATTATTGGGAACCCTGAAGCCCCGGTACGTATCGTTCTATATTCCGATATCGATTCTGAACACAGTAAAGCATTCCAGGCAACTCTTGCTCAACTCATGAGTCAGTACGCATCGGGAGGCAAGGTTGCATGGGTGTATCGTCATTTTCCTCTCACTACCGTGCATGCCAACTCGCTTCGCCACGCACTTGCAGCTGAATGCGCCGCATCACTTGGTGCTCCTGACGCATTCTGGCGATTCATTGATTTACTGAATGTAGGAGCACCTGGCTCAGCCGAGTTTGATCCCAAGAACTACGGTGGTGTCATAACTCAACTTGGGATTCCCGAAGAATCCTTCAATGTGTGCCTCACTTCTGGACGCTTTGCCGGACGCGTGCGAGCCGACACCCACAATGCCCTTGAGGCGGGCGCTGAGGGCGCACCCTACACAGTCATTCTCATACAGGGCCAGGAACCTATCTCAATAAACGGAGCCCTCCCCTACGCCGCGCTCAAAGAGGTCGTTGACCGAGCCATACAGAAGGTACGGTAACCTGTCCCCAGGTCTTGCAAAAGTCACAAAATACCGTGAGATACTACATGGGTATTCACACATAAAATCCGTACTATGAATTTTGAAGGACTATTTCCAAAGAAAAAGGCGTCGGGTGTAGAGAAGGACCATACTAACGTCGTGGACATGAGGGGTAATGAGGCAAGAATCCACGATCCGGTTACCGGTGTAGACATTGGACATGTAGAAGATATCCATGACGCAAAAAGAAAATTGCGTCGACACTTCGAAGAACAGCGAGAAGCTGCGTAAACGACAAATGTACAAGCGCCCTCAGGGGCGCTTGTACGTTATGCGAAAAGTGCAAGCAAGTCATCATAGGGCGATGGTGCGCCGGCGCGCCATGAACCCGTCAACAGCTCAGACACTACTTCCTCAAGCGTTACCAGAAACTCGGCTCGTGTCTCTTCGGTAAGCGGTATAGGAAACTCCTTCACTACACCTGGACCGACCTGTACTATCGCGGCTGATGTCGTATGGTGCCCATTTTCGCGTAGTAGGAAGTCATAGAACGCGAGCTGTCGCGCGTGCTTTTGATCCTTAATATGCACATCGCTTGAGGTCTTGAAATCCACAATGCATTCTCCCGCGCCCGTTTCGAAAATCGCATCAACCTTTCCACAGAGCAGTATCTCAGTGCCTGCCACGTTTCGTGTAAGCGAGAATGCCTTTTCAATAGCAGTGGTCACGCCTTCTTTGTGTGGGTGCGCCAAATACGCATTCAAAGAACCGGTCGCGTGCTCAACCACGCGATCATACGCAATGGTGCGTGGAAGAAGCGAATTCTTCAGGCACCGCGACAGCGCTACATGGGATTTTTCTGCGTCTTTGGTTGAAAGAAATTCAGCTATGCCTGCATGTACCGCTATACCAATTGCGGTCGCCGGTACTTCGGGCTCACTTAGTCGAAGTACTCGTCGAGCAAAAAATGTTGCTGGGGATTCAAGGTACTCGTTACACGCGGAAGGCGATAGACCTTCTTGCGTCAGGTACCGGTGTACCAGCTCGGTGACGACGACATTAGCGTCAACAGTTGTATGAAGGAGCGGCAGCGGGTCATACAGAGGAGTGATGCGAGCAAGTCCTTCGGGAATAAGTAGGGACGGCGCAAGGTCTTTTCCTTCGCCATTCTCGAGCGCATAAGAAAGTACCAATGCATTTTTCGCACGCGTGAGCGCCACATAAAAAAGTTTGGTGACGTCTTCGATGCTTCGCGCTTGGTCTATCGGCGAAGGTATCTTTGCGGGCATGCCACCTCCCTCCCACTGTCGTGCGTTCAGACCAACCACGAACACTTTTTCAAACTCCATACCCTTTGCTTTGTGGGCGGTAATAACCGTCACCTTGCCTTCCTCGAAGGTACGACTTGAGGTAATACTCTCGAGTCCATGCTCATGCGCCTTCGTGAGTGCACTCACGACGTCACTAAACGTGCGGTTCGGATCGCGCCTAACAATCTCTTCAATATGCATATATATCTTGCGGACAAGAAGCACGTCTTCGAGATGCTCTGCGTTTTGAAGCATATATGCGCGAGCGCCCGTGTCGAGAATGAGTTTGGATAAGAGTGGAAGTGGTGCGGTATCGAGTGCTGCCTCCTGAAGTGATTTGAGACAGGAAGCAATTTCTCTATGCGACGCCAAAAGCGCTGTCCACAGTTCCTTATCGCGGTTTTTAAGAAGAAGCTCGGCCCGATCTTTCATGTCGATATCCCACCAGGGAGCGAGCATGCATTCTCGGAGAGCTTTAAGGTCAAGCGGATCGGCAATGGCCCGCATCATCGCAAGCAGAGACCTAAGTAATGGACGTGATGAGAGCACGACATCGCCCGCACGAAGTGTCGGTATGCCACGTGACGCTAAGACTTCGGCGAACAGTGTTGCAGTACTGTTTCGACTCGCTATCACTGCTATCTCGTGCGGGAGGGTTCCCTCTTTAATTGCGGCTTCCACAAGCGCGGCAATCTGATCGGATTCGGCGAGCGGATCAGGTGCCGCAAGCACCGCAAGTGTTGCGTCTCCCTTCCTGATTGCCAAAAGTGCCTGATGGTTGCCCGTCGAAGCGGGTACCTGCTCAATAAGTGAGTGTGCGGCCGTAAGTATTCCTTCAAGCGAACGATAACTTTCTACAAGATAGATTACTTCCGTCCGGGGGAAATGCTCCGTGAATGTTTTGAAGTGACTTGAGTCCGCGCCCTGGAAACGATAGATAGCCTGTTTCTCATCCCCCACCACGAAGATATTTGGGTGTTCGTCGTATGCAAGTACGTCAAGGAGCGCATGCTGAAGGGCGTTTGCGTCTTGATGTTCATCAGCAAGCACATACTGATACTGTTCCTGTACGACCGACCTAAGTTCAGCGTCGTTTTGAAGGCCCTCCACAGCAACGTGGAGCACGTCCGCAAAGTCGTATACACCCCGCTTCTCTTTAAGCGCCTCATACGCCTCGATAAGGCGTGCAGCCTCATATACTTTCTCGAGTCGTTCAAGCTTCTTCTCACCCTCCTGCTTGAGCTCGCCCTTGCGCTCGCCGCGCACATACAGAAGCGACTCATCCCCGCGGATTCTCGCCTCCTCTTCCTTGGTCCACGTTCGGTAATCACTAAGCGAGATGCACTCGCGCAAGAGGTCACCCTGCAAACGCGCAAGGTCTTTTAGATAAAAGTAGGGCGACTTCGTCGTACGGAGTGCGGTTAATTCTTCGGAATCAAGTACATCCCGCCACAGGAGTGTTGTTTCGACGGCGCCCGCGAGCCTTTTACCGCGAGTATGCGTGAAGGAATCTGCATGGGTAGAAATCAGATGCTCAGCGAACCCATGGAAGGTTGTTATGAATACCTCCCGTGCAACTCTCTCACCAACAATTACCGCAAGACGTTCGCGCACCGTACGAGCCGCGCTCTCGGTAAACGTGAGGACGAGAATGTTCGAAGCATTTGCTTGCGTTTGCTTCAAAATGTTCGCTATGCGAAGCGTTAGTATGTGGGTCTTTCCAGTCCCTGGGCCAGCAATCACGAGTACCGGCCCTTCTACAGCATCAACCGCTTTCTTCTGGGCCTGATTAAGTCGTGCGTATTCCCTATCAAACAAACTTTCATTCATGCTCCTATTCTAGCCTGCGGGAAGCATGCGCAAAACTTGACGAATGCTACATAATTTGCTATAATATATTTGCGTAGTGTACCGCCACCCCCCCACGTGAAGCAGGACACCTGTATACTGACTCTGGAACCGTACTCTGGTTCCGGCATCAAGGAACGACGAGCCGCACGCTCCTCATAGAAAGCCGGCTACAGGCATAACCGCCGACATCATACACTCGATGACTGGACAGTCTCGCAAGGAGCCTGGAGACGCAACTGTTCATGCAGTGCGAAAAATCTGGACGGTCTCGATTGATCGAATGGGCGCGCCACTGTGTGGCGCGCCCGAACTTTTTCTTCGGCAATAGAAACTCACCCTAACCTCACGCTCTACCGATTACTATGTATCATCACACGGCTTTCCGCTAAAAATTGTCGCCATCCTGCTAACCACCCTGTCCTTTCTATGGGTAGCACGAGAGGCCGTCGTGTAGAATGACACGTATTTGTAAATAACGATTAGATACACTTATGACACAAAAAATAGCCTCAGCAGGATTGGTAATTGCACTTTCCGTAGTGCTTGGTGTTTCGCCCGCACTCGCAAGCACCTCAACGATGGACGTAACGACGGACAATATGCAAGGGTGGGTCTTCTACAACGACCAAATCGGCGGACCAGGTACCGGTGTCCTAGCTCAAGGACCCGGAACACCACCAATCGGGTCAGGGAGTGCACAGTTCACCCTAACTGGTCCGAGTGATGGTCAAATTATTGCGCTCGGTTCATATGGCGGTACCCAGCTCTCTGACCTCACAACGATTAGTTACTCGACCTATCAAAGTGCTACCAATCCAAGTAACGCAACTGCGATAGCACTTCAGTTCAACGTGGATAAAGACGTAACCGATACCAATACTGCTTGGCAGGGTCGACTCGTTTATGAACCCTACCAAAATAACGGCGGCACCGTACCGCTAGGTAGCTGGAATACCTGGAACGCTCTTTCAGGCAAGTGGTGGCTGAGTAAATCAGCTACGAGTTTCGGAGGCAATTGTTCTCAAGCAGCTCCCTGCACGCTTGCTGAACTTGAGACCCTCTATCCAAACATGGGCGTACACGCAACCATGCCAGGAGTTGTACTCAAAGCGGGTAGTGGCTGGACATCCTTCACCGGTGCCGTTGACGCTCTAACTATCGGTGTTTCCGGAACTTCGGTCACCTACAACTTCGACGTACCACCCCCACCGCCACCGCCAGTAACCACACCCTCTAACAAAGAGGCCTGTAAGAACGGCGGATGGATGAGTTTCTCAAATCCAACGTTCAAAAACCAGGGTCAGTGTGTGGCGTATACCAATCAAAACTAGTAGCTACCATTTCTCCCAAAAACGCTTCGCTCCGCGGGGCGTTTTTGATTTAAGGAGGAGCATTAGACCATCGTTACACACGTCTAAAAAAACTTGCCATGACCATTTACATTGGTACAAAAATTGAGGATTTTGCAAGAAAGAAAAGGTCGCGCGCTTGATTAGGGGCGCTGTAGGCGCCTCCCTACTTCTTGCGGGGGCAGCCAGCGCGCAAGAGCCGCACCTGCTGTGGAAATTGCGTCAACGGACGCGACCGCACGCGTGTTTGTTCCCGCGACACCTTCAGAGCCGGTACACCTCCAAAAGGATCCGCGCTGGACTGGGACCCACTTCGGTCAAGACACGATCACCTGAACGATTGGTCCTTTCTGTAACTACAGAAGATAGCGTGTATGGATCATTCGGCGCATCTCTCTATGCTTGGGGAGAGTGCGCGAGACGAGAGCCCAGAATTTTGGTGAGTGATTATGCTCTATAGTGTGACAGAGCTCGTGCACAATGATGTAGTCGATAAGCTCGGGCGGTAGGTACTGAATTCGGTAATTGAAGCTTAGATTATTTCGACTCGAGCAGCTGCCCCATCTCGTTTTCTGGTTTCGGATAGATACCGATCCGTAGTTAAAAGTATAGAGTGCGCCGAAGTATTCGAGCCGCTCGTTCACAAGCGTGCGCGCAACAATGATGGCATCTCTATACGCCTTCGAGCCCTTCCTTGGCTTTGGTAACAGTATTGGCGCGAGACCGCCTGACTTCTTTAAAAAGGCTACTCTACTTTTTTCTATCCAGGCAATTCTTGATGCTACGAATTCTTCTACTTTTTTAACACCCACGCACGAAGGTTTTGTCGCCACGACCCGACCATCAGGATGTATGGTAATACGAAGATGCCGTGCCCGGGCGCTTTCCTGTAGTACGTATTCAACGAACATGCGTACATAGTACTCTTATACAACAGAGACTCGTCCGCGCCTCAGGGAGATTATGACTTAGTACATCCGAACAGTCCTTTATTGCTTTCTGAAAGCACATCGGCCGCCCCTTGAGGGCGGCCGATTTTCTTCATACTAAAATTGTATTAATTTACGACTCTTTGAGTGCGCGACCAGATTCTCTTGGGAGCGTAGCGACTTAGAGAATCGAAGTGCTGAAAATCTAGTAGCTCTTTAACCGCATCAATTATGAATGCGCGACCCTTATTTTCTTAGGAGTGTAACGAGTTAGAAAATGGAAGTTCACACGAAAAAAGGTATAGATTGCATTAATTTAAAGACCCCAATAGCGGGGTCTTTAAATTAATATGATTTCAATCTACGACTCTTTGAGTGCGCGACCAGATTCTCTTGGGAGCGTAGCGACTTAGAGAATCGAAGTGCTGAAAATCTAGTAACTCTTTAACCGTCTAGATTTTTCATGCGTGCGGATTTTTTCGAGTGCTTTTGCTTCAATCTGGCGAATGCGTTCACGCGTAACACCGAACTCCTTCCCCACCTCCTCAAGGGTGTGGTACACGCCATCAAGAAGTCCGTGACGCATCTCAAGAATCTTCCGCTCCTTGGGTGAGAGGTCTTCGAGGATGTCCCTGACCTGCTCTCCAAGAATACGTTCTGAAGATTCTTGTACTGGGGAAGGAATTTTGTCGTCGGCGATAAAGTCACCGAGCGTTGAGCGATCGTCATCGTCTGAACCGATTGGGTTCTCAAGCGAGAGCGTGTCCTGATTAATCTTCTCAATCTGGTAGATCTTCTCGACTTCGACCCCCATCTCAATAGCCACTTCCTCCGGTTGTGGGTCACGACCGAGTGCTTGAGCAAGGCGGCGGGAAATCTGCTTGTATTTCGCAATGGTCTCCACCATATGGACTGGGATACGGATCGTACGAGACTGGTCGGCAAGTGCGCGAGTAATAGCCTGGCGGATCCACCAGGTGGCATACGTCGAGAACTTAAAGCCTTTGTGGTAATCAAATTTATCGACTGCCTTAAAGAGACCCAGGTTGCCTTCTTGGATGAGATCAAGAAGCGTGAGGTCTGGTGAGCGGCCGACATATTTCTTTGCAATAGAGACAACAAGACGAAGGTTTGAGCGGGCGAGGATATTACGCGCTTCGTCATCCCCTTCCTCAATGCGTTTTGCGAGCTCGCGTTCCTCTGACGCGGTCAAAAGCGGGTACTGCCCTATCTCACGGAGATAAATCTGAATCGAGTCGTATCCGGTTGATTCGCGACCCTTGATGTTTCGAGTAGCGAGATACTCATCGGTATTATCTTCAAGCATGCCGCCCTCAAGAATGTCGATGCCTGAAATGGTGAATCGTTCATAGAGCTCATCAAGGAAACTGATATCCTCTTCGATATGCGGGAATTCTCTCAAAATTTCGAGGTAGGTAACATAGCCTCGTTCCTTTCCCTTGAGAATGAGACGCTCAGCCTTGGCCCCCTTCTCGGCGAGCGCCTTTGCCCGCACACCCTTGACTGCGGTGCGCACGATAGCCATGACGCGCTCCTTCTTGGGCGCATTCTTTACACCTTTTGTGCCTCCCGACTTTGCAACCCTTTTAGCAACCTTTGCCACAACTTTCTTTTGCGGCTTCTTTACCGGCTTTGCACTACCACGCGCGGGCTTAGGTGATTTCTGTACCGTTTTTTTTGTAGTAGTTTTTTTAGGCATTTTTTTGGGAGCGGGTTTCGCTTTTTTGGAAGAACGTGTTGTACCGGGCCTCGTAACGGGCTTTGCATGCTTCTTCTTCGTAACGGATTTCTTAGATACAGCCATAAGTGTAGTGAAGGAAAAATTAAAGACTCCTCGGGAGTACTGAAATAGAGAACCTGCCGAAAGAATCAGAGTGGCGCAAGACGAGATGAAATTTCTTTAATCTGATCGACTGCTGCTGAAATAGCTTCTCCATCACCCGAAGCTTCGCTCATGCGAAGAGTGGCGGTCGCCTCGTTCAGCTTCTCCATAAGAACTGATTTCTCAAACTCGCGGATAAGGTCGTCCGCTGCGTTCTGGTCTGGCGTCTCCCCGAAGGTAAGTCCCGCCTCAAATAGCGATCGCTCATCCAGTGTATGTTCCGGAAGCGTGCCGTTAATGCGAATATACTCTTTTTTGAGCTTTTCGGCAAGGTCGGTTCCGTCATAGGCGAGGATAGCGGCAAGCATTAAATTGACTCGATTATCCTTATGACTTATCCGGTTAGGAGTGACTGCTACCGAGCTTCCTGCGCGCCCGAGCGGCACCTCCCCTGATCGTACTCGGTTCAATCCTGCGCGAACGGCGTCCGCGCTTATGCCGAGTGTGCGAGCCGCAATGCCGACGAAATGTTCTCGCTCCATGGGGCTTTGGATAGCCTGTATGAGTGGGAGCACGATTCGTTCTGCTTCGAGTATGAGACGATGCTGGTCTCGTTCAGTGGAAGCCAAGGTCTCAAGGAAAAATTCAACAATTGGTTTGGCTTCACTAATGCGCCTCGTGAGGTCTTGTGGCGTATCCTTTGCAAGGTCGGCAGGATCCTTCCCAAGCGGAAGCTTCACCGCTTTTACTCGCATCCCACTTGCAAGTGCGGCTATTGCATTCTTTTGACTTGCCGCAAGCCCTGCCCTGTCGGCATCAAGCGCAAGCATGAGATTGTCGGCATATCGCTTCATAAGCGAGAGGTGCTCTTTCGAGAGCGCGGTGCCAGAGAGAGCGATCGTATTCTGGAACCCTATCTGATGCAACATAAGCAGATCCATCTGCCCTTCCACCAAAAGCGCAAAGGCGCGCGTACGAATGGCGTCCTTGGCCTTATCCATACCAAACAAAATCTCTGACTTCTTATAGAGTTCGGTCTCCGGACTGTTTAGATACTTTGCTTGGTCGTTTGGATCAAGGGCGCGGCCGGTAAAGGCAACCGTACGACCCGCAGAGTCGCGTATCGGAAACATGAGGCGATTACGGAATCGGTCATACCATGTCCCTGATTTCCCTTCTGCTTCTTTAATAAGCCCCGCAGCTACGAGTTCGCTGTTTGAAAACCCATCGGCAGATAATTTTTCAAGAAGCGTGCGCCAGGAATCGGGTGCGAGTCCAAGACTCCAGTTCTTGATTGATTCTGGTGTGAGCCCACGAGAAAGTGCATATGCATACGCAGGACCGTCAGGATGTAGATTTTCCTGATACATTGCCTCAGCGCGTAGAAGTGCTTCGCGCAGTCTATCGAGTTTCCCCTTATTCTCTGACGCGCCTTTTTCGTATACGAGTTCAACTCCTGCCTTTTCCGCCAGGATTTTGAGAGCACCCTTAAAATCCACTCCCTCCATCTTCTCGATGAACGTGAACATATCGCCGCCTTGTGACGAGGAAAAGCAGTAGTACGTATTGCGCTCTACATTCACATAAAACGAGGGGGTCTTTTCTTTGTTAAATGGTGAGAGGCCGCGGAAGTACCTGCCGGCCTTGGTGAGTTTTACGTATGGCTGTATCACCTCCACAATGGAAAGTTTCGCCTTTATCTTCTCTACCGTGTCGTTTGCCATTTCCCTCTATTTTATCCCCAAATGCGCTTTAGCGCTTTGCTAATTGACATATAGATACGTATATGCTATACTATATACAAAGATCTTTTCATTAACCGAGGAGGACGGCGTGGCTGTACCTGAAAAGAATGATGAGTACCAATACAGAGAGAGCGGGCTCGACAATCTCGTGCTCGTGGGTATGAGTCCAGTACGCGGCTCTGATATCAGGATTCCGAAGGTCAACATGCTCCACAAACTCATCGCGGAGGTGGTTGTGACCAAGCCGTCGCGACTGAATGGGAAGGAGATCCGTTTCCTGCGTACCCATATCGGCTACACCGTCAGTGACGTGGCAGGATATATGGGTCTTTCCGAGACGACCGTCAAATCCTGCGAAAACGGTTCAGGCTTCCCCGATCGTCAAGCGGAATTTGTATTCCGTGGACATGTGCTTCGTGAAATCGACAGAGTCGATCTTCTCGATACTTCCTGGCGCAACGTCCCCGCGGACCCAGCGCACATCTATCGCATCGACGCGAGCAACCCGGATCACTACACACTCCTTGCCTGACTGTTGTCGTTCCTAACGGACAACAGGAGACCGTCCTGACTAACCTCTCGGCGGTCTTTCTTTTATACAAACAGAGCCCGCTCAATTGAGCGGGCTATCTATATCCAAACCTTTAAAATTAAATAACTAGTATTCATTCAAATCACTTCGATAAAGGATAATGTAACGCCCGGACAGTTATCCTTTATGTTCTTTTGTTTATTGATATATAAAAATAGAGCCCGCTCTTTCGAGCGAGCTCTATTTGTCTTTGTGTTAG
>Ga0163151_10006484_pt1 | contig 14231 bp, 3 predicted proteins | sample OliLakLV19MP5IB2_FD_145596 | JGI IMG/M metagenome (GOLD analysis project Ga0163151, IMG submission 145596) | Freshwater microbial mat bacterial communities from Lake Vanda, McMurdo Dry Valleys, Antarctica - Oligotrophic Lake LV.19.MP5.IB-2 | ecosystem: Environmental > Aquatic > Freshwater > Lake...
TATTGGCGCCGTTCAACCTCCATTGAAACTTGAACGGACCATCCCCGCTCGCAGCCACCCGGAGCAGAGCCTCGTTGGCATTGGTGAGGTTGAGGCTCACCGGTTGATTGGTCAGCACGGGTGGACGGATTGTGGAAAGCAAGGCGCAATAAAGATTGGTGATGTTGAGCGCGTCCACCACGCGCGCGCAATAAACGCCGGCATTAGTGGTTTGAGCCTGGTTTAAGATCAGCGCGGTGCCGGTTTCGCCGGGAAGTTCCAATCCATTGAACAGCCATTGAAATCTCAACGGTTCCAGGCCGGAGGGAGCGAAGGAAAAAGTCGCGCTGTCACCGATGGCCACGACCTGGTCCACCAGGTTGGTTCGCGGCGCTGGTGCGGAAGCGTCGAAACTTCGCGTCACCAGGGACATGCCGTTGACGTCGCAGATGGCCTGGAAAAACAAGGCGCCGCCAAGTTCAAGACCGGTCTCCCCGATGAATCCGCCACGTTGCCCTTCCCATGTCATGATCCGGAAAGTGTCCAACGGCAAAGGCCGGAAGCCATTGGTCATTCGAAGACTCAATGATCCTCCGAGATGCACGTTGTAACCGCCGCGAATCTGACCAAAATCCCGCCCTGGCGCGTATCCTCCGATGGGTATGGACAGGACGCTGGTCGGTAGTAGTTCAACACCGCCGTAAAGGCCGACGGCGGATTTTTGTATGTCCACCGTCCCGCTGTTCACAAAAGGAATATAGAGTGCTGTCTCGTTGGTTCCGCCCAATTTCAATATAAGTCCCTTGTTGATCAGAAGCCCGTTTGTTTCGCCAAATGTACTGACCACACCATCGTTAAAAATGGTGAATGTCGAGGCCGGTTCATTCTGAAGAACAGCTGCGTTCCCGACGTAGATGGCACGGCGTTCGCCGGACCAGTTGATGCCGGAGTGGATACGAACCTCTTTACCATCGATCACCACATCCGCCTCCAAAGTTTTGAGTTCGACCGGAGTTCGGGCATCGACGACACCAGAACCTTCCATTCGCCCGTAATCACCCCATGACATCGATCCGAAAACCGTGACCGGATCAGAACCGCCGAGCGTTCCGTTGCGCAACGTCAGATTGGTCAAAGCCACAGGATCTCCGGTGAAAAACCGGGCGTTTCCCGGGTTGATGGAAAACTTTTGACCAAGTCCAAGGATTTGAGCCGTGGCGGTGAAATTCACCGTGCCGTAGTTCGTGACCATCGTTTCAGCCACCACGCTGTAGGTCCCCGCGACATCGAAGGGGTTTCCACTGAATGCAACCATGGCACCCGCAGTAGCGGATAGAGGACCGGTTTGTTTTCCACCACCACCGATGCTCAGAGTTCCCGTTCGAACGTCAATCGGTCCAGAACTGGTCAGCTCCTGATAAACGAGGGTGATTCCAAGCCCGCCATCCTTGCGAATGGTTCCAAAGTTTTCGAAACGTCCGTGGACTTCCCCGTTTCCAGCCAGTATGTCGTCACCTTTGATCAGAAAAAGTGATCCGGCGCGGTTGCGCAGAATCGCATCGTTGGCAAGGTAAAGTCCGTTTGCCGACCCGATCCAGACCGCGTCCGCCCGGATGTCCAGAGTCTTCTGGTCCAAAAAAACAGCCCCATCCGTCGTATCAATAGTCAACAACCCCTGCGCCGATAAAAGTCCGGAGCCGGAGATGTTGCCGTAACGAGCCCATTTCATCGGCCCTGTGACCGTGACCGCACCGGTCCCGCCGAGGGTGCCGGCATTCAGCTCGAGACTGGAGAATTGAGCGGCCGAATTAAAATTAACCGTGGCCCCCAATATTTTGGTCGGTCCGTCTGATTTGTATGATCCGTTGACGGCAACCGTTCCGCCCAGAAAATGGATTTCAGAATTTGTGGTTCCGGAAAAATTGCCGCTGTTCGATCCGTCGCCAACCAGTTCCAAAATTCCCCGGCGCACTTCGACGACTCCGCTATTGAAGAATGGCACATAAATCGTGGTCGCATAGTCCGCCCCGGTTTTTCGCAAGGTTCCTGCGTTGCGAAAGGAGGTCGCGTTGGTATCGATCTGGCCCATAAAACTGTCGCCCGTGATCAGGAAGGTCGAGCCGGGACGGTTGTTGATGGAGGCGCCGTTCGCGAGGTAAATGCCATTGGAACTCCCCGCCCAGGTTGCTCCGGCATGAATATTCAAAACCTGACCATCCAGGAAAACCGAGTTTACCGCCGGATCAATGAGCAATGATCCGCGGACATCCATTCCTCCGGAACCGGTAAGGATGCTAAAGGTGCCCAAAAGCATGTTCGATGTGATGGTGATCGGATCGGCGCCACCCAACACTCCACCTTCCATGTTTAAAAATGGAATGATTTGCGGAGCGCCGTGGTTAAAATTGGCGTAACCCGAAACCGTCCAGCTTTTTCCAGCGGACAAAATGGTGGTGGAAGGATTGATTTCAAGCCGGCTTCCCCGGAGCACCCTGACGTTGTCAGTGATTTGTACGATGCCGTTGAGATCATTGGTGCCGGAGGAGAATTCAAGCGTCGTTCCCGCCGAAGCAATCACCGAACCGTCGTGCCGACCTCCGTAAAGCGACAACGATCCGTTTCGAAGCTCCAGCTTTCCGTTGTTGAAAAGCTGGGGCTGAATTTGAGTCAAACCCGTTGTCCCTGTTTTCCGGAGAATCCCGGCATTGTGGAAAGCGCTGTTAGTTTCTCCATGTTGATAAATCGAGTCGTCGTTCAAAATCTGGAAGGTGGAATTAGACCGGTTATAAACCTGCGCTCCATCCACAAAATAGACCCCGTTGGATCCTCCCCAGTTCGCTCCATTATTGATCTGAATGGTTTTGCGATTCAGGACCACACCGCCGTTGGTGGAATCCATGGTGAGCAGTCCGTTGGCATTGAGGACGCCGGACCCGGACAAGGTGGAATAATTTCCCCAATACATCCGCCCCGCCACTGCGACTGCGCCCGATCCACCCACGTTTCCGGTGTTGATTTCCAAACTGTTTAGAATCGTGCCACCGTTAAAATCCGCGTTTCCGCCCTGGTCGATTGTCGTTTTTCCCTGGGTTTGAAACGGCCCGTTCAACAAAGCCTTGCTCCCGCGAAACCGGAATTCTGTGCCCGCGACTCCGCTAAAACCGCCGGGGCTGACGGTTTCACCATACAACTCCAGAACACCCTGCAAAAGTTCGACCGACCCGCTGTTGACGAAATTGATATGCAACGAACTGGCGCCCGGACCTCCCAGTTTTTTAAACAGACCTGCGTTGAAAAAACTGCTCCGCTTTTCGCTGAACTGGGCCATGACGCTGTCGCCCTCTATTAGAAACGTGGAGTTCACCAGATTGCTTATAGTTCCGCCTTCCCCAACATAAATAATGTTGGTGCCGCCGAGCCATGTTGCGCCGGCTCCGATGTTGAGCTGTCGCCCGGACAGCGCCAGGGAGCTTTCTTCCGGGTCAATGGTCAACGGCCCTTGAACATGAATCGTTCCTGCACCTGTCAGGCTGGCGTAACGCCCCCACAACATCGAGCCCATCACCTCCAGCGAGTCGGTCCCGCCCAGCGTTCCTTCGCGCAGGCTCAGATTGGTGATGGCCAGAAGTTTTCCGGATTGAAAAACCGCGTGCCCCTGGAAAATCTCCAGGCTCGTTCCAAAGCTCACTACCTGCGCCGACGGGTTAAAATTTGCGACGCCATAAGTTTTGATGGTCGTGGAACCGGCATTGTTAAAAACGCCGTTGATGTCATTGGTGCCGCCGCCGAATTCCAGAATTTTTCCAACATCACCCAGCATGCTTCCTGCAAAACTTCCGCCCCCGGCAAAACTCAACCTTCCACTACTGACACGCACCGTCCCGGTGTTGTTGAACCTGGAATGAACCGTGGTCGCTGCATTACCGCTCACTTTCCTGAAGAGCCCCGCATTGTTGAACGCTCCCGCCGGCTCGGAATAGATGCCGACAAAATCGTCGCCCTGAATCTGGAATTCGGAGCCGGCCAGATTGTTGATGTTGGCGCCGCCCGCCAGATACAGCCCTCCCGCTTTGCCAATCCAAACCGCACCCCCGCTGATGTTCAAAGTGCGTCCCTCCAAAACGACCGCGCCGCCGGTGGTATCAATAGTCAGGTGTCCGTTTGCATGAATGAATCCAGAACCCAGAAACCTCGCGTTGCCACTCCAGCGAAGCGGCCCTGAAACCGTGACCAACCCCTTCCCGCCCAAAACGCCGCCGATCAAATCCAAGCCGTGAAAATTTGCGGGACCATCAAAAACAACCAACGCACCCGAGATGACCGTCGGTCCATCGGCCTGATAAGGAGCTGAAAAATAATTACTCCCTCCGCTGAAGGTCACTTTGGAGGCCGGGGCGGAAACCAGGTTTCCGGTAAAAATCCCGTCGGTGCCAAAATCGAGAATCCCGCTCCGGACATCCACAGTTCCAGAATTGAAAAAGGGTTGATAGATGGCGGTTGAACCGGTTCCACCGGTTTTTCGCAAAGTTCCCGAATTGAAAAATTTACCGGGAATCTCACCGATCTGGCCCATAAAACTGTCCCCGATGATGGTGAACACTGAAGCGGAGGCGTTGCTGATCACCGCGCCGTTGCGCAGATACAGGACGTTGGAACTTCCCGCCCATGTGGCTCCGGCGAAAACATTCAGAACTTTCTCATCCAAAACCACGGAGTAGTTCGTGGTATCGATCAGAAGTTTTCCAAACAGGTTTATTGCTCCTGCGCCAGCCACGGTCCCCGAACTCAGCCAGTTCATGGAACCATTCACCCGGATGGAGTCCGTTCCACCCAGGAATCCGCCGGAAAGTGTAAGGTTCGAAAACGTCTGAGAATCTCCGGTGTTAAAAACCAGAGCGCCCCTGACATCGGTTTCGACGATATTTGAAACGGTGGCTGTGGGATGAAAAACAACGCTCACTCCATAACGCACGGACATCGCCCCCTGCACACCGAAAATCCCGTTGACGTGGTTGGTCACACCGCCAAATTCAAACTTTGTCCCGGCAGCAGAATTCACACTGCCGTTCAGAGTTGTGTCACCGGCAAGAAGCAGTGCGCCGATTTTCAGCTTGATCTCTCCGTTGTTGATCAACGCCGTGCCGATCGCGGTTTGCCCCGCGCCACCGGCTTTTTCCAGAAGGCCGTCGTTCACCAACAAACTCTCGATTTCGCCGTAGCTGTAAAGGTTGTCATCGCTGACAATCGTAAAAATTGAATTGGAAAAATTATGAATCTGCGCGCCGTTGATGACATAAAACCCGTTGGTCCCGGACCATGTGGCCCCGGATTTGATGTTCAAACGTTTTCCATCCAAAATGACGGACTGCATCGAGGTGTCGATGCTCAAAGGCGCGTTTAAATCGACCGAACCGCCACCGACAAAGTTCCCATAGTTCTTCAAGGACGCCGACCCTGCCACCGATACTTTTCCTGTTCCGCCAAGAAGACCGCCGCTGACCTCCAGCCCGGCCAGGATGGTCAGGCCGTTAAAACTGGCGAGCCCCCCTTCAGCAATCAGCGTGTGGCCCGAATTCAGGAATGAACCGGTGATGTTCATCGTATTTCCGCGGAACTTGAAAAGTGTTCCCGCAGCACCGGTGATCGATCCGGAACTGTTGCCATTGCCTCCAAACACCATGGAACCTTTCAGCAATTCCACCGAACCGCTGTTTGAAAACTGTGAAAAAAATTCTGTTACGCCCGAACCTTCCGTTTTGCGGAAAACCCCGGCGTTTCCAATGGTTCCGGGTTCACCCCCGTAATCGAGAATCGAGCTGTCGCCCTGGATGAGAAACACCGATGCGGCCAGATTGCTGATCACCGCCCCCTGACCGAGATAGATGACGTTGGTGCTTCCCATCCAGATGGCTCCGTTGTTGATGTGGAGCGACCTTCCATCCAGGACAATCGCGCTCTCCTCGGGATTGATGGTCAACGGCCCTCGGGCATCCAGCAACCCGGAGCCCATCAAAGATGAATTCCGGAGCCAGTGCATCGTGCCATTGATCTTTAACGGATCGGTTCCACCGAGCGTTCCATAAAGAATGCTGAAATTGGAAACTGTGATCTGGCCGCCGGTGAGGAAGTTCGCGTTGCCAATGTGGATCTCCAGCTTCTGGCCAAGGTTCAGTATTTGTGCGCCGGACTTAAAATCCACCGTGGAATAATTGGTGACGAGGGTGGTGCCCGCGACTTGATAAACCCCGTTCACCACGTTGCTACCACCACCGAATTCCAGTGTGGCCCCCGGTTCGCCCAAGATTGGGCCCGTATAAACCCCTCCACCCGCAAGGCTCAGTTCGCCGCTTTGAACCTGGACAGTTCCGCTGCTGTTCAATGGTTGATAAATAATGAATTTTCCGGGTCCGCTCACCTTTCTAAGCACACCTGCATTGTTAAAGACTCCGGGAACGACGTTTAGTTGGGAAATAAAATCGCCGCCTTCCATTGAAAATGTGGAGCCGGCCAGATTATTCACGACCGAACCCTCGTTCAGATAAAAACCATTGTAATTCCCGGTCCAAACCGCGCCCCCGGCAATGTTCAGAACTCGTCCGTCGAGCAGAACCGAACTTTCGGTGGTGTTGATGTTCAAAGGTCCGTTGGCATTGATCACCCCGGGACCTTTCAGAGTTCCTCCACGTCGCCAGGTCATATTGCCGCTGACATTGAGGATGTCATTTCCTTCGAGGAGTCCTTCGACGGTAAGATTGGCAAAATGGACAGCGGAACCAGAGTTGAACCCGGCAGAACCTCCCCCGACAATTTGGAAGTTCTGTCCGGGAGCTAAAATTTTAGCACCCGGCAGGAAACGAACGGTTGCAGATTCAATCAGAGTTGTACCGGCACTGTTCAAGGTTCCTGAGAAATCATTCGTCGCACCCGCAAATTCAAAACTTGTTCCCACCGAACCGATGAAGGCACCAGGATGACTTCCTTCGGAGATAAAACGCAACGACCCGCTCTGCAATTCCACTGTGCCGCTGTTGTTGAAGGGGATGGTAAAAAGCGTTGATCCTGCATCAGTTTTTTTGCGCAATATTCCCGCGTTGTTGAAGGTCGGGAAAGCGCCGTTGCCCAGATAATAAAAATCCCTGGAATTTAAAACCTCAAAAAGCGCACCGCTCCGGTTGCTCCAGACCGATCCTTTTTCGCCAAAAAGTGAGCCTTGGCCGGACCAGGTCATGGTCCCGAAATTGTTCAGATTTTTCTGGCTCAGGTATTTGTCGCTATCCCCTTGAATCTGGACCTGGCTTCCTGCGGCAAACACGACGGTTCCGTCACCTTCAAAACCGCCTCCGCTCCAGATCACTTTTCCTTGAAACGTCATGTCACCCGGACCGCTCAACAAACCTCCGGCCATGGCGAAGGTGGAATTCCCATTGGCCACGCCGGGGTTTTGCAGGGTCAACGAATAGCCGTTGTGCGAAAGGGTTTGCACCCCGCTGCTTCCTCCCAACGTCAGGCTCCGAATGGAAATGTGCGAATCGGTTTCAACCGTGTAAGTTCCGTTCACAGTGATGAAGACGTCGTCGCCGGCCTCGGGGATTTTCCCAGGATTCCAATTGGATGGGTTGCTCCAATTTCCGCCGGTGGTATTGGTCCACTGGATTTGCCCGCCACTGGTGGTGGGCAACAGGCCAATCCAGACGAACAAAACCAGAGCCGCCATGGCGCATTGTTTCAGGCCCAAAGGGCCGAAATCCCTCAGCCCACGGGCAACGCCCTGGGTTAATTGGCAAATCGCGTTCCTGCGCCCAAACGGGGCGCGATACGGTTCATTGCCAAACCAAAGATTCGTCCCAACCGGTTGCCGAAGCCCAGATGAACCAGGATGCGAAACTGTAAATTGAAAGTTTGGTGCGAAACTATCGCGGCCATTCAGGCCTCGAACAGTCGGAAAAATTCCACCCAGCCCGATGGGCTGGGCTAAGGGATGACGGCCCATTGGGCCTCTCGGTTGAAGTTTCATAACTATTTCTCAGTCAAATCGACCTCGCCAATCCATTCATAAGAAGGCGGCTGGGTTTTGAAATCCTGAATCTTTCGAAGATAAAACAGGGACGGGCCATCATCGGCCTGAGGTTCGCGGGAATGCGCGTCGATGCTCCCCGTCTGCCTCCGTTTTTCGATGACATCGCGAAACTTCGATTCCGCGACCTCAAAACGCCGCGCTCTAAAATCCTGCATCGCGTCGTCAAAAAGAGTGCGCCAGACCTTGGTTTTTTCCGCACACTCCAACGGCCCGACCAGCTCATGGATCTCCACCGCCCGGCCGAATCCTTTCATCCGAAAATGCCCCAGCAGACGCCAGACGGCGAAGGTCTCCACCGCCCGCTGAAGTTCACGCGAAGCCAGCAGATTGGTTCCGATATGTTTGTTCATCCCTTCCAGGCGCGAAGCCAGGTTCACGCTCTCGCCGATGGCGGTGTAATCAAACCGGGTGCTGCTTCCCAGGTTTCCCACGGAAGAAATCCCTGCATGCAACCCCACCCTGGTGCGCAGAGGCAGCCCACGTTCTGTTTCGCCAAACTCCAGCAACTGCTCTCGCAGCCGGATCGCGGCGCGGGTGGCCCGCTCCCGGTGATCCGGCTGGTAAAGCGGCGCGTTCCAGATGGCAAATATGGAATCACCCATCAGGTTCACCACGGTGCCTTCGGTTTCATGAATGCAGGCCAGGGTGGTCTCAAAATATCGGTTCAACAACTTCACAAGGTCATCAGAACTCATGATCTCGCTCACGCGCGAAAAATTGGCGATGTCGCTGAAAAGAATGCTGATTTCGTGCTGGGAACCACCGACCTCACGCAGTTTCGGATCCTTCATCAATTCTTTGATCACCCGTGGGGAGAGCCTTGTGGCCAGTGACTGTTCCAAAACCCGGTTCATGACATAAATTCGCAGCGAATTCGCCACCACCGAACCGAACAAAGCCACCCCGATCTGGAGAAACAACACAACCCAGGCAAACCAAACTCCCGCCGTCCAGACCGAAAAACAGGCCACGCTGATCAACAAAAGCGACGCCACAACCGCAGCCAAAGTGGCTCTGAGAGGTTGTAATCGCATCAAACCAAGGCTGGCGCCGGCCCCGACCAGCAACACCAGCAACACCTCGACCTTAAAATTCAGACGGGTCAGCCATTTTTTCTCCAACAAGTTGAGCGTAGCCGTGGCATGAATCTCTGCTCCGGAGGCAAATCCTTTGCCAAACCTGGCGTAAGGTGTGCGAAACTCATCCTTGCCTTTGCCGGAAAAATCGGCGGATTGCAGGGCGCCGACAAAAACCACTTTGTTGGAGTAAAAACCGGGCGGGCTGTCACCAGGATTGAGAGCTTGGTAATAACTGATCGCCGGGATTGTTCCAGGCGGGCCGTAAAAATTGAACCAGCGGTTGGAAGAGTCTTGTGAAGAAAAAACTTCCTGTCCGCTCAAGAACCGGGCCACGGCGGTTGGAAGCCATGCGACATTGGTCCGGCCATTCAAAGCATCCAGGCCTTCGAGATCGGGGAAAAACTTCCGGATTCCAAAATCCGGGTCGCTGTCAAAATTGGCGTTTCCCCAGTCTGCGGCCGACGTGGTGAATGGCATTTCCTGCATGTATTCACCGCGCGAAGTTTCACGTTCCGTATAATTGCCCGCCAGAATCACCCGTTTGCTTTTTGCAATCGCCTCTGCGAACGCGGTACTTGCCGGTGAATCGGTTTCGGTCCCGCTGAAAATGATGTCAAAAACAATGGCCTTCGCTCCTTCCTCCATCAAACGATTCACCAGTTTCGCGTGCAACGCGCGATCCCAGGCCGCATCGGGCCTTTGTTGAAGTTTTCCATGCGATATTTCGTCCAGATTCACCAATACGGCATGGGTCACCGCCCGGTTCGGACGCAGGCAAAACGGGAGGTCATAACTCAGATTTTCCAGGCCGCCACGCACCGGCGTGAAAAGCAGGAGAAGCCCGAAAGCCGTGGTGGCGGCAGCAAGCCACAACCGCGAAATCCAGGGCCGCACTTTAGCGTCTGAACCAGGTTTCATTTAAAAAGAAAACTGCAACCGGGCCACGAAAGTCCGCTCCCGGGGCAGTTCATGGTGAAGGTTCAGCGGATTTAACCGGTAATCGTTTCCACCCAGGTTGAGCACGCCCATCTGCAATTCCGCACGTCGTTGCAAAAAGCGGTAACCACCAAAGATGTTGAACTGAAAAAAATCGTCGCCCGGTAGGCCGGTCGAATACCCCGAATTGCTTTGCGAAAACCACCATCCTTCAGTCCGGGCAAACAAGCCCGAGCGATGGTTGTAATTCAGAAACAGCCCGGCCTGGTGCAGCACCGCCTTGTTGTGGCTCTGGTTTCCGTCGGAAACCGAGCTTGGGATTTCAGGATAAACCAGGTCGAGCAAAGCACGGCTCACCTGATAACGGCTGCCGACCGACCATTCGTTCCCCAAAAGCTGATGGATGTGGATGCTGAGATTCTGCTCCTCGTATTCCAATTCCTGCCGGGTGGTTGAGGGACTGAAAAACCCAGGAAAATTCAGATCAATTGTTCCGATGGACCGCGTGGCGTCGGATTTCATCAATCCAGCTTCGATCCCGAGGTAAGTTCCCCCCTTAAATTTTTGGTCGAGAGCCAGACCGAAGGTTTCAAAAGCTGCTCCGGAAATCGAACCACCCTCGGACTCCGGGATCAGGGAACGGAAAGCCTGGTTAAATCCCGCGACCTGACCCGGTTCAAGCCGGACGCTCTGATCAAAACTGACGCCGCCCAGCGAGCGGGTGTAAGCAAAACGAACGGCGGTGTTTTGCAACGGCGTCCAAGTGAAACCGGCCTTGGGCGATACTTGATCGCGAGATTCTTGCCGGGCGGAAAGCGGTGGCGAACGGAAGTTGGCCGGATAGTTGAGATAGTCGTAGCTCAAACCGGCGTTCAACTGCAACGGTTCCACAATCCTCCAGAAATAATACCCATAAATCCCGAGACGATCGATTTCGGTTTCTCCCCCGCCCTTGAACGGAGGCGTCGAGAAGCCGATGGGAATTGTGGAGTTGACGCTTCCCAGCGTGGCCGTTGTGGATCGTCCCAGGGCCGCTTCCGAATCAAAAGTTCCGGTTTGAGCCCGCGCCCCGACGATCACGCTCTGTTTTTCCACCGACCAAATCTGTTGAATCTCGGCCGAGTAAAGTTCCAGACTGCTGCTGTAATCCAAAGAGGCTGTTGGAAGTGCGGTCACCGGAGCGGCAACCACCTGACCGTTGTTTCGAGCGAGCAGAAGCAACGGTTGCGAGGAGTCGGTGACCCTCTGTTCATCCATAAATCTTCCGGCCAGAAACAAGGTGTGGGAATTCGGGCTCCAGGAATGGCGGTATCCGGCCATCAAAAGCGGCTCCTGCCGTTCGCGGATGCGGAGGTTTTTGCGGGCATCGTTCGGATTAAAATATTGCGCCAAATCACCGCCGTTGGCGTCGTACAAAACCGCCTGGAAATAAAGCGTGTCATCCGGGGTCAATTGGGCTTTGAACTGGGCCGAGTGGGTGCGCTGCTCCTGGTCGTTGTTGGCCCTGGTCCCGGTTTGCGACCGGTAAACTGTGTCGATGCTGTAGGCGATTTTTCCGAAATTGCCATATTGCGCCCCAGCTTCCATCCAGTCGCCCCGGCTGCGATATTCGGTCATTGACGCCAGGCCGACTCCATCCCTTTCAAACATTTTGGAATACTCCATTTGTGAGACGGTTTGAGAAAGTGTTCCGGCACCGACCGGCGAAAGCAAGTTGGCCAGAAGGTATTCGCTGAGCCACGGCGTTTCATACCGGACATTCACCTGCCCCGGATCGCGAAGCTGATTGTAACTGTTGGCCAGAAAGAGATGCGTGGAATAGTTGGCGTAATCAAAGTTCACCGCCCGTGAAGCCTCGCGCACGCTCACATCTTCGAGACCGGCGTCGCGATAAAGGTTCGCCAGATTCACGCCCCGGACCGCGCTGTCGGCATCTAGCAGGAGGCTGGACCGGTAAACCCGACGGTTGCCTCCCAGTTTTTGGGAGTTTTCCAGTTCACGAATCCCCTCGTTCAGACTGTTCTGACGTTGGTAAAGCAACGCGAGATAGAGCGGCCCGGTCGGATCATCGGGATCGAAACTTTTGGCCAGTTCCAACTCATGCACGGCGCGTGGATCGTCGCGAATTTCGGCAAATGCCTTTCCAAGATAACTCCGGATCACCGCACGATTCGGCTCAAGTGCGGCGGCTGTTTCAATATTGGAGCGGCCCTCCTCCCCTTCGCCCTGCCGGATTTTGCAAAGGCCGCGTCCCAGCCAGGCCTCGCCGAAAGCGCTGTCGAGTCCGATGGCCTGATCAAAGCTGCTGATCGCTTCGTCCGTCCGGTTTTCTGCCGCCTGTAAAAATCCTTTTAAACTGAGCGCCTTCGAAGATTGCGGAGCAAGTCCGAGACTTTTTTGCAACGCGATCAAAGCCTGATCCCGGTTTCCGAAACTGAATTCAAGTTCGGCCACTCTGGCATAAGCGCCGCCCCAGGAGGGCGATTTGGCCACCGCTTGTCTGGCCAGAAGGAGCGCTTCTTTTAAGTTTCCCCTCGACTGCTGGTAATAAGATTGCGCCAGAAATTCGGAAGCAAGTTCAGGTTTTGTGGAATCCTCGGAGGTTTGAAATTTGACCGCCGCGATCAATTGCCGGACAGCCTTGATCAATCGTTTCGTTTTTTCATCATCGGAACCGGCGGCGGCAAGCTGTGCTTCGCATTGTTCCACCAAACCGACCGATAAAAGCAAACCCGCGTAATAAATCCTTTCCGAAGGTGAGCCGGGCTGGCGGTTGGTGGGATAAAACTGGAGCGAAGCCGGAATATTTCCGGAATACAAATGATCAAGCGAAACAGTGATCCGGCTTTTTTCCGCCGGGCTGAAACCGATTTCTTCCGGATCAAGAACTGCCGGATAATAGAGGCTCCACTGGACGAGATTCATCGCGTTGATGACACGGCTTTTGACCATGGTCCCGGTGCTGCTGATTTCCACCGAATCGTTGCGTGTGGCCACGGCCTGACCTTTGGCCGATTCCAGCTCCACTTCACCATCGATCATGGTCAGCAGAGTGCGACCATCCGGTTCAACACTGATTTGAAATTCCGTTCCGCGAATTGCCCCGGAAACCACCTTGGTCCGAATTCCCAATGCACGGGGCCGTTCGCGTCCGAAAAAATAGGCGGAACCTGCTTTCAATTCAAAAATGGGGGGGGCTCCGGGTGTCACCGGCGCACGCAGCTGGTATTCGACCAGCTCACCCAACCGGACGCTGTCGAGTTTTGAAACCAGCACCAAAGCACGGCTCTTCGGGCCGGTTCTGAGATGATGGCCCGTTTCCAACACTTGACCGGCTTTGGCCGGAATCCAGGTCCCGGCTTTTAAAATTTCCACGGTTCCTTCGACTGAGAGAACTTTTACCGCCTCGACAGGTTCGGCCGCGCCAAGAGGCAAAACAAGGGCGAGCACGAGCCAGAACAGCCCGGACTTGGCAAAAACCACCGCACGAGAAAGAAAAGAGCCCACGATTATGAGACAACCCGATGCTGCCGAAAAAGCAAGCTCTTAGCCATGTCCACGTGTCCATGCAGAAGGAAAAGAAGCAAACCGCCAATGGACTCGAATAGAAAGCCGCAAAATAGCTATTGAGATGCAGCCACCATGATCACCTTTTCGTGACCGATTTCCAGGTGTCAGAAAGCCGTGGTATAACCCTTCTTTATTGGCGTCCATTCGCGTCCATTCGCGGTTAAATTGAATTATTGGCTTAGGGACATGGGGCAAATTTATCTCCTGCTTGCGCTGATCGCCCTGGCCATGTTTTTCTTCGCCACGGATTACGTCTCCCCTGACGTTGTGGCTCTCGGGCTGGTATTGTGCTCACGATGGGCTGAAAGCATTTCTTCGTTGCCTAAGTACTGTCGAGCGGGTAAGGGGTTCCTTTATGGCAGTTTCCGATCATGATTCGCCTCCCGGTAAGCTCGGCGGCGGAGGCTGGTTCGCCACGACGCACTGGAGCGTGGTGCTGGCGGCGAAGGAGCACGGCTCCTATGGAGCGGAAGCGTTGGAGAGATTATGCCGAACCTACTGGCCGCCCCTGTATGCCTACATCAGGCGCGAAGGATACGATCAACCCGAGGCCCAGGACCTGACGCAGTCGTTTTTCGCGCGGTTACTGG
>Ga0163151_10006485_pt1 | contig 14228 bp, 2 predicted proteins | sample OliLakLV19MP5IB2_FD_145596 | JGI IMG/M metagenome (GOLD analysis project Ga0163151, IMG submission 145596) | Freshwater microbial mat bacterial communities from Lake Vanda, McMurdo Dry Valleys, Antarctica - Oligotrophic Lake LV.19.MP5.IB-2 | ecosystem: Environmental > Aquatic > Freshwater > Lake...
GTGCAGTAGCAGGCGAGGGGACGGCTGCGGCCGGCATCACCGGCGAGTCGCCCGCACCGGGGCAGGTCCAGCAAGAGAACTCGTCAGATGTGCCAGCTACAGACCCTGAACCAGCACCAGACTCGTCGCTAGGCGGCGATACCGGGGGCAACAGTTCCGCCACCCAACCGGATGACGGCACCGCGACCGCTTCAGACCCCACCTCATCACCAGAGCCGCAAGCATAATAAATAAAGCCACCGGTCCAGCCGGTGGCTTTCATTTGCCCGTCACCCCCTTGAAATTTTCCTCTAATTGTGATATAATGAATGAGAAGTGAAGTTCGAACGGGGCCAAAATCTGTCCCGTCGGCCAAGAAACAAAAGAAAACATAGAAAATGAGCGTAATATCGACCATATCCCCAAACCAGGGGATCTTATCTCGTTTTAGACTCAGGCCCATCCTTTACGTTGGGGTCTTTTTTGTATCTGCCGTGATTTTCTTCGGCACGGCCCAGCATGCCTCGGCCGTGACCAGGACCTGGGACGGCGGCGGAGGCGACGACAATTGGAGCTCGTGCGCCAACTGGAGCGCGGACGCCTGCCCGGGCTCGTCTGACCTGGCGACATTCGACAACACGTCGGACGTCGACTCGTACATAGACGGCAGCTTTGCCGGGTCTATCCAAGGACTGGCCATGAACGCCGGCTACGACGGCACTGTCACCATGCAACGCAGCCTGACCGTGGGCAACGGACACTACACCCAGGCCTCTGGCACTTTTACCATGAGCAGCCAGACCATGACGCTCAGCGGCGTCACCTGGGTCGATTTCATCAAGACCGGCGGCACCTTCAACGAGGATACCGGAACGGTCACCCTGTCAACCTCGTGGGACAACACCTTTAACGTGGTGACGACCGAGACGTTCTACAACCTGACGATCAACAAGTCCGCTTACGGCATGCAGATATCGAGCGGGGACACCATCGTGGTAACCGGCACGCTTACGTTGACGGACGGCTACATCAGCGGGACGGCCGGCATCCTGGACGCCCAGGGCGCTATCACCCAAGCCAGTAATTTTGACGGCGGGACATCCGTGCTTAACTTTGGGTCTGCGTCTTCCCAGACATACACCATCAATGGCGGCATCACGCCGGTGCTGACCTTTGACAGCGCGGTTGATGCAGCTGACAGCGTCGTGCTTAACGCCAACGCCGGCTTCTCCGGAATTAACATCACCGCCGGCTTCTCCGGAACGGTGCCGATCACTTACAACGGCTACGGCATCACCGTCTATGCCGGCGACTTCGTCCAGGCTGCCGGGACGTTCAATGCGCCAGCCAGCTTCACCACGGACAATAGCAGCGGTTTCACCGTGTTCACCATTTCGGGCGGCACGTTTTACGCCGACAATACCACTTGGACCTTAGTGGGAGTATATGGGCTCGTGGTCACATTAGCCAGCTCTCTTACGGTTGGAGACCTCATCCAGAACGGATCCCTCTCCCTGGGCAGCTACAACAACCCAGACACGCTCATCGTCCTTGATGACGTGACCCTAACGGACGGCACCATGAGCTGGGGTGTCATCGAGGTTTATGGTGACGTCACCCAGGCTGCCACTTACGACGGAGTCGGCAATAGCCCGGCGGTCCTGGACATGGTCTCCGCTTCAGCCCAGACCTACACGACCAACGGCGGCACCGGCCATACCTTGACCTTCAACAGCGCTGACGACGCCTCTGACATCGTGGACTTTAATGCCGATAGCCGTTTCTGCGGCATCAACATCACAGCCGGATTTTCCGGCACGGTGCCCATGACATATGATGGTTATGGCCTGACAATAACCGACTGCGACTATAACCAGGCCGCCGGCACGTTTAACGCCCCTGCCAGCATGACATTCCTGACAGGAGGTTATGCGGATTTCATCAAGACTGGCGGGACCTTCAATGAGGGGACTGGCACGGTGACTTTTACTTACTTTTTCGCAAATTACACAACAAACATACTAGTGGACGTGTCGGAGACTTTCTATAATCTGGTCATCGGCGTTAACGTTTACATAGGCACCGCCGGGGTGCCAGACACCCTAGTGGTCACCAATGACCTGACGCTGACGGACGGTAACGTGGCGTGGGGCGACATCAACGTTCACGGCGACGTGACCCAGGCGAGCACTTTTGACGGCGTGGCCATCAACGGCTCGGAACTCAACTTGGTTTCCGCTTCCGTCCAGACGGTTACCATCAACGGCGGGACGACCCTAGCCCTGATGTTTGACGAGGCAGCCGATGCTTCTGACATATATACTTTTAACGCCGCCTCTGTCGTATGCGGCTTGAACATCACGGCCGGCTTTTCCGGCACGGTGCCGCTGGATTACAATGGCTTCGCCATAACGATAGGGAACTGCGGCTACTCCCAGGCGGCCGGGACTTTTATTGCCCCAGCCACGTTGAATCTAGTAAACGCCGGGTATTTCTTTTTCACCAAGACTGCAGGGACTTTTGATGGCAGCGTCTCCACGATGTCCCAATCGGGCAGTTACGGAACCAACATGGACGTGGACGTACCGCTTTCCGTCCTGAACTTTACCCTGGCCCAAGCTTCCGGCAGCACCCTGACACTGGCGACGGGCGATAAAATAATCGTAACAAACGACTTTACGCACACCGACGGCTTACTAGCCGGCGGCACCCTGCAGGTAAACGGCGACGTCACAGTGGCCACCACCGCGGACGGCGGCACCACCGCCATGATTTTTGGCGGCGACGGCGACCAACTTTACACTGACGCCGGAGGTAACGAGCTTAACGGTGACATTTTTATAGACAAGTCCGGCGGCACCCTGACCCTGGGCTCTAACGCCGACTGGAACTCAACCAGCCAGGACCTGTTCATCCGCGGCAACTTTGACCAGGGCGCGTCATACAACGTCACCACTACCGCGGTCTACATCTATGGAGCCAACACGGTCTGGTCAAACACCGGCACGGGTGATGTGACGCTAGCCGGCAACGTTTACAACGCCGGCACCGTCTTCTTTGATGGTGCAGGCATCGGGTGCGGTGGAGCTGACAGCATCGCGCTGGTCTCGTCAGCCGGCGGCTCGCAGAGGACCTGGTCCGGCCCCGGCATCTACCAGGTCTATGACATCACTGCCACGGACATGGCCGGCACCGTGACCGTTTATGGCAGCACCAGCTCCAGCAACAACACCTGGACGTTTAACTCCTGCCCGTCATCATTCACCCAGAACGAGTACCGCTGGTACGAGAACGCCGACTCCGTGGCGCCCGGCGCCGCGCTCGGCGCGGAGAATGCCGAAGTCTCTACCGCCAAGACCAACGCCGTACGCTTGCGCCTGGGCAAGACCGTGGGCAGCGCGGACCTGGGTTCCAACGGCCAGAAATTCGACTTGGAGTATGCCACTTCAACCTCGGGACCGTGGAAGGAAGTCACGCCTGGTGCCTGGTGGGACACGGACTGGCTGAGCCGCCGAAAGATTTCCCTTAACGCCTCTGACCTGTCCGGCAGCCTGAATGACTTCCCGGTCAAGGTCACGTTCGGTGCCGGGTCGATCGATTACGCCAAGACCAAGAGCGCCGGGGAGGACCTGCGCTTCGTGGACGCCGGGGGAGCGGCCCTGAATTATGAGATTGAGCAGTGGGACGAGACCGGCGCTTCCGTGGCCTGGGTCAAGGTTCCCCAGTTGGATAACGGCACCTACGGCGATTACATCTGGGCCTACTATAACAACACGGCTGCCACGGATGGCCAGGCGGCAACGTCGGTCTGGGACTCCAGCTATCGCGCCGTCTGGCACATGGACGAGTCCGGCGCCAACCTGTCCGATTCGACTTCGAACGGCAAGACGGCCGCCAAGCTGTCCGCCACGGATCCGACCGCGTCCAGCGCCAGCCTGCTCATGGAAGCGGCCCAGAACTTTGACGGCACAGGGGATTACGCCAGCGTTAACACGCCTAACTTGCCCACAGGCGATTTCACTTACGAGCTTTTGTTTAACGCCGACACGGTCAATGACGAGACTTTTTTCGTCGGGTCGGACGGTGCCGGCGGCAATGAGTTCGCCTTTTACACCGCTTCGACCGACAAGATAAACATCTGGACCAACAACACGTCCAGGCTGACGACGGCCACCGCTCTGGCCGCCGGTGTGACAAACCACCTGGCTGTCACCAGGTCCGGCAGCACCATTACCGCATACATCAACGGCGTAGCCGACGCCAATACCGGGACGGACGGGGGAGCCTTGAACTTCAGCACGTGCGCCCTGCTGTTGGGTGTGGACATGGATTCCACCTGCCTAGGCAGCCTGGGCAATTACGCCGATGGCCGCATAGACGAAATGCGCGTGTCGAATGCCGCCCGGTCACCTGACTGGCTCAAGGCCAGCGCCTCATCCGCCACCGGCCGGTTGGCCCGTGTAGGGGAAGAGGAGACCAGCACTGACCACGTTATTTACAAGGACAACGCCGGCGTAACTGACGGCGTAACCCTGGGCGCCAACCTGCTGACCAGCTCCGACGTCACCGCCACTTACGTGGAGGGGTCATTCACCCAGACCAACCCCAACGCTGTGACCAACGGCCAGGACGCCGAATGGGATTTCTCCCTGGACCCGAGCAACGCCTCCGACTACGATTACTACTTCCGCGTCAAGAAAAACAACAAGATAGCGGTGGAGAGCTACACGCGCTACCCCAAGCTCGACCTGAAGGCCAAGCTGGTCCAGCAGGATTACCAGTGGTTCGCCAATGCCAATGCGGTCCAGCCGGGCGCCGTTCTGGCGGCCGAAAACAGCACCGGCAACGTCACCACCTTTAGCCCGGAAGCCCGTCTGCGCATGGGCCTGACCACGGTAACCAACGCACTGTCCGTGGGCAAGCAGCAGTTCAAGCTGCAGTACTCCACTTCCACCGGCGGGCCGTGGACGGACATGGGCGGGGTCGCGAGCTGGTGGGACGGCAGCTGGATAAACCGCCGCAAGATCACCTTCAACAATTCATCCTCGGCCGAGGCCCTGGTTAACTTCCCGGTTCTGGTCTCGCTGTCCAGCGGGAACATCGACTACTCAAAGACCAAGGATGCCGGCCAGGACATCAGGTTCCTGGATTCTGACGGCACCACCCTGCTCGACCATGAGATCGAGGTCTGGAACGAAGCCGGCACCTCCCAGGTCTGGGTCCGCGTGCCGCACGTTGACGCAGGATCCACCACCGATTCTATTTACGTCTATTACAACAACACGGCCGCCTCAGACGGGCAGGACGCTGAAGGGGTTTGGAATTCCGCTTACCGGAACATCCAGCACTTTGAGGAGGCTTCGGCTTGCGCGGTCAGCTTTACCGATTCGACCAGCAACAACCTGGACGGCAGCTGCGTGAATACCCCGGCCTACACGGCTTCCGGTAGGGTCAACGGGGCGCGCGACTTCGTGCCAGGCGACAGCGATAGCGTCCTGATTACGGACGCGACCACTCCCACCGCCTACACTTACTCGGCATGGGTTAAGCCCGATGACAGTGCCACGCTGCGTGGTATCTTCGTCCGCGCGCCGAGTGGCGGGCCGAGCGTCGGCTGGTCTCACGCCATCAATCAGAATGCCGCGGCCAAGTTCGAGCATTACACGTATGACGGCGGGACCAAGACCGTCACGGGTACCACCAGCGTATCGGCCGGGACCTGGTACTACGTGGCCATAACCGCTACTAATTCCGGCAGTGGTTACCTTTACGTCAACGGCGCATCTGAAGGCACTCCGGTGGCGGTGGGCACCCTCTGGACCGGCGGTGACCGCTATTACGTAGGAGCCGACTCCGGCGGCACCACGGCGGGGTATGACGGCATGATAGATGAAGTCCGTCATTCGAACGTCGCCAGGTCTGCGGACTGGGTCGAGGCCGAGTACATCAACATGAATGGCGCGATGAATAGCTTTGGCGGGGAGGAGGCCTTCTCTACCCCATGGATATTTTACGATAATGTGACTCCGGCTGACGGCGCGAACATATCATCAGTTGTCCTGGGGGACTCTGACCGCACACAGAGTTACATGGAGACCGGCACCACCCCGCTGAACATAAATTCGATCAACCTCAGCCAGCAGGGTGAGTGGGACTGGTCTGTCGTCGCCGAGAACCCGGAAGAGGACACTACCTATTACTTCCGCATGGTCAATTCAGACGGCACGTCCTTCAACAGCTACATCAGGTATCCGGCCCTAACCTTCAATGCCACGTTCGTCATCACCCGGGGCGGCAGCGGCGGCTCGACGGAACTCGGTTCCGGCGGAGGCGCTCCAACTGGCGGCGGCAGCGGCCAGGGCGGGGGAGGCGGAGGAAGCCCATAACTTCTGGACAAAGACGGCAGACGGCCGTCTTTGTCTTATGGTGCCCTTGTGAATTAATTGCGCTGGAGTAGTATATGGATGAAAGGAACACCATGGACATTCGTAAAATTGAGCTAGACTCGCTGAAGGTAAAAATAGGCAAGTACAGGTACGCCTTAGTTGCCGTGTTTATCGCTGGGTCTTCACTGGGGCTCTTTTGCTTTTGGGAACCGACGCAGGTAGAGGAATATCCCTACCTAGACCCGCATGTCACCAGCGTTGATGACAGTGAGAACCTCATAGTCAACATCCAACCGCTCAGGGAGGAACTGACTTTGATTGACGAAACGTACAGTGACAGGGCAAACATGTCTCTTTACTTCGAAGCCCTGGATACCGGCGAAAATCTTTCCATCAACCGAAACTTGAGGATTTGGCCGGTAAGCCTGGCCAAGGTGCCTTTGGCAATCTCCGTGATGAAGAAGATAGAGAACAGTGAGGGCAAACTTGACCTTGATGACCTGATTCCAATCATTCCTGACGACGTTAATACCCGGTCCGGAGACTTGTACCAAGGATTGAAGCTGGGCGATAAAATGTCCATAAGGGATCTAATTTTTCATATGCTGAACAACTCCGACAACACGGCCTACAGGGCCCTCATCAGGCAAGTCGACCAGTCCTATTTGCGGGACGTCGTCGACCTGGTCGGGGTGGATCAAATGTTTCAGGAGGGTGGTAAAGTCAGCAGCAAGGAGTATTCGAGGTTGTTTAGGGCGCTATACTATTCTACATTTTTGAATCCTGAGGATTCCGAGTTTATCCTAAAAACCTTAGCAAAAACGACTTTCTCGGATTACCTTTCTCAAGGCTTGCCAGAAGAAACTAGGTTCGCCCATAAATGGGGAGAAAATTTAGGGCTGAAAGTTTATGCAGATTCGGGCATCGTGTACGCTACCGGCCGGCCGTACATGATTTCAGTCATGATAGAGATGAAGTCCGATGATGCTACGCAAAACAGGAGGAACGCGGTTGAAATGATGGGCAAGATTTCAAATTCGACATATTCGTATGTTTCAAGCTACTCTAATAGCCGCTAGCAGTTCTGGACAATAGAGCCTCGTTATGCTATAATTGGCATGAATTAGTCGGTTTGTTGGGATTGCCCAAAATAGGCAGCCCTACTGAAATAAAAACAAAGTTAACTAAACACAATGAGAGGTCGCAAGCGAATCGCCAAGCTGGTACGGGCCATCCTGTTGCAATGGATGGTATTTTTCGTTGTCCTTGGCGTTGCCTACAGCCCATCGGTATTGCCGCCGGAATCGGCCAATGCCGCAGTCGGGACCACTAACCTCGGAGCAATTTTTTACGGCGACACCACTAATGCGGGATTCCTGAGGGTCAGGAACCTTACCGGGCCTGATACTTACAATGCCGAATTTTCGGAGACTGCAGCCGGGTCGGCATCAAACATGGCATACGTCGTTGCCCGTTCGGCTCCGACCCGCGACGAGTACATGGTCGGCAACCTAAAGGTGGACGGCAGCCTAGATATCAATAGATGCGTCGGAGGTTGTGACGCGCAAGCCGACATATCCGATGAGTTTAGAAAGACTGCCGTCTCCGCCGCCATGACCTGCACCACGGTAATAGGCGCCTGCAACCGCGCGTTCGACATCGCCTACGAGCCGCTGTCCGGCCGCGCCATGGTGGCGTTTGCGGATACCACCGCTGACGGGACCATAAATTTCTGCCACTACAACGGCTCGGCCTGGTCTCCTGTCAGCTGTACCACACCGACCAGCTACAACTTCGGCGGCACCGCGGTGGATGCCACCTGGATCAGGCTCGTACCGCGCGGTCAGTTCCGCGGCAACCTGTCCAATGACATCCTGATGATAGTCGGGGACAGCGCCAATGACATCTTTGCCGCCGTGTGGGACGGCAGCTCGTTCGGCAACCTGACCACCATAACCACGGCCGGCTCGACCATCAACGCTCAGAACTTTGACGGCGCGTGGGAGAACGAGACCGGCAACGCCATGATCGTCTACGGCAACTCGACCACGGCCGGCACCTCCCCGCACAGCTACAAGCGCTGGATTCGCGCCACCACCACCTGGGACGGCGCAGGCACCACCATGGCCATGACCAACTCGAACATCGGCCACTGGGTTGAGATGGCGGGCGCAGAGACAGAAAACAAGAACGATATAGGTATCATCACGCAAGTTGCAACTGTGGCAGGAGGCGCGACCGGCAGAAGCGTTCCTTACGTTTGGGACGGCAGTACCATGACCAAGGGCACGGAATGGGCGAGCATAGAGCAGTCATACACCGATCATACCTCGGTTGACGTGGAAAGAGGCAACACGAACTCGCAGTTCTACTATGTTTCAACATTAGGCTCATCGGCTGACGAAACCGGGTACCAGAACTGGGTGGAAGGCACGGGCTTTACCGGCGGAAACACCGACAACCTGGGCGGCACCACGGCCGACATGGGAGATGACGCCAACAATAACGCCATCAGGTCCTCGCCGAACAACGGCACGATCCAGATTATCGGCAGCAACATCGACAAGGGCGTCCAGCAGACCAGCTGGACAGGCAGCGCGGTCAAGACCGCAGGGTGGACCGCCGCACTAGAAGCCACTTTGGCGCCAGTCGGTTCAGGTACCTTAAATACAAACTTTGAAGGCCGGGCCTTTGACGTGGCAATGCGCCCTTATGCCGTCTGGGCCAGGAACTGGAGATGGACAGCTGACACTGCTACCGCCACGCCTGGATCATGGATGGCGGCGGAGAACACCGCGGCTACAGGGGCGACTGCCGGTACGAACTATCGCTTGCGGTACAACTTTGCCGAACTTGCCGGACTGCAGCAGACAAACGTCAGGAAGATCCTGCAATACACAACGGGCACCCCAACGGACCTTTCGACCTTGTGGAATACCATGATAGACGATACCTTTGACGAGTGGACGTCTGGGGATTGCGCTGCTGGTACTGACGATGGCGCCATTCCTTCTACCCAGCTGACAGGGTCCACGGCAGTCGGTGATTTTGTCGAGTCTCCTTTTGGTGCCATGACGATTACTCATGCGGCTCTAGGAGTCTTGGAGAATGACTTCTGCATTCGTGCTACTATTTTTACAGAGCCAGGCGCTACATACCACTTCAGGTTATATGACAACGAGCTGAACAGTCCGGTATATGCCGAACAAGACACGGACGGCAGCAATGACTGCGCGAGCGCGACGTGCACATACCCGAGCATTACTGTGGTTCACGGCGCCAAATTGACTGCGCAGGGCACCCAAACAGCCAGTATGGCACCCGGAGATGTCAATCAGTACATGGGCGGATCCTTCGTGATAGCCGGCACCGGAAGCAGCACTAACGTAACCAGCATCAAGTTAATCGAGAACGGGACGGTGGATGCCCAGACAAACCTGGACAACATCAAGCTGTTTCAGGAGTCAGACGTCTCCGCGCCTTATGATTGCGCATCCGAAACTTATGGGGGCGGGGAGTCCCAATTCGGCAGTACGGATACTGACGGGTTCGATGGCATAAACGGCAACTCGACATTTACCGGCTCGGTTGCAATTAGCAGCACGTCGGCCATGTGCGTGTATGTCGTCCTAGATGTTGGCGCGGGCGCTTCGAATTCCCAAACCATCGAACTGTCGATCTCGAACGGGTTAAACAACGTGATCCTGTCATCCGGTCATGTCAGGGGCATAGTCACCCCGCTCGGTCTTCCAGGGACCACAACTATTACTGTACTGAGCTTGACGATTACAGGGAGAATCTTCGGTACGGACGGTAACGCATTTAGCTGCTTAGGTGTCGAATTTACAGTTACCGCAAGGGTGGGCGGGAACTCCTTCACGACTATTTGCAGTTCGATAGCCGGAAACTACACCATTAGCTCGGTCACGGGAGCAACATCCGGCACGCCAATCGTCGCATTCATTGACGATGATGTTACATTCAAAGGGAACCGGATAACCCGGTCCGCCGGCAATACTTCCAACATCAGTGCATTTGACATCCAGATTAACGACCTGGCGGTTGCCCATGAGGATGCGGGTCCAATCACTAACGCCAATTTGGGCGCCTATGATAACGATGACGACGCGGATCTGCTGTACACGTCCAACGCCGGAAGTCTCGTGGTTGAGGACGGCATTGGTCTCGTAATCTGGGGCGCCAAGACTTTCACCCCGGGCGGCACCGTAACCACTTCCGTGTCCAACGACAGCAATGAAATCAATGTCGATGGCGACCTCCGCATCCTGTCCAGTGCCGTCCTCAACATGGGCACCAACGCCCTGAGCATAGGCGGCGACTTCATCAACGAAGGGACTTTCTCTGAATCAGGCTCCCCACAAGTCACGACCTTCACCGCCACCGCCACCGGCCATACCATAAGTAACTTTGCCACCGGCAACCTGGACCAGGTCATCCTCAACGGTGCCGGCGGAGGGTGGTCGTTCGGTAATGCATCCAATACTATCGTGGCGGACCTGGTCGTCACCGCCGGCACCCTGTCCGGCACGTCCAGCGTCACCGTAAACGGCGGGGATGTCACGGGCAACGGCACCATCAACATGACCGGCGGGACGTTCACTGTGAATACCGTCGGTAGCTTTGGCGGCAACACGGGCTGGACCTTTGCCGACCTGAGAATCGGCGACGCCGGTAATGCAACCACAACTGCCACCGGCTCCGGCTCGGTGACCGTCACCAGCGTCCTGACCGTCGACACGGGGGACACCATGAACGCCGGCTCAAAGACCTGGATCCTGAACGATTCCACGGGCTGCCCGTGCACCCCATTTGTAAATAACGGCACCCTGACGGCCGCCACCTCCACGTTCCAGTACAGTAGCATCGCTGCGACAAACGTCGCGGCCGCCAGTTACAATCACCTGGTCCTGGCTCCCACGAACTCCTTCATCACTTTCACTCCTGCGGCCGGGACGTTTAACGTGGCCGGCAACCTGACGGTGGGTGACGGGGTGGCGATTGGGGCGGTTAATTTTAACGCTAACGATCCGACCCTGAATGTGGCCGGCAACGTGGTCATCAACGCCAGCGCCGATTTACAGGGTTCCAATACTGCCTCATTTACGGTGGGGGGCAACTGGGTCAACTCCAATTTCTACACCCACAATAGCGGCACCGTGACCTTTAACGCCACGGACGGGGACAACACCATCTCCACCAACGGGTCGAGCTTCAATAATCTGACCTTCAACGGCGCCGCCGGCGTCTGGACCCTGGCCTCCGCCATGACAACGGCCGGCACCATGACCGTGACCAACGGGACATTCTCCCAGGGCGCGACGTTCAACGTCACGCTGGGCGCGGTCTCCGTGGGCGCCTCCGGCACCTGGTCCAACATAGGCACCGGCGACGTCACCCTGGGCGGCGCTGTGACCAACGCCGGCATCATCATCCTGAACTCCAACAACCTGGCCCAGTGCACGGCCGGCGCCGACGACATCCTGGTCCGGTCCACCGTCAACAACACCACCCGGGCCTGGTCCGGGGCGGGAACCTTCACGGTGCGCAACGTCGACGCCGACGACATGACCGGGGCGGGCGTCGAGGCCGGCACCTCGACCCTGTCCGGGGACACCACCTGGTCTGTTTTCTCTTGTGGTGTCACTCTAACCATCAATGCTTCCGCCACGACCAATGCTGGAAGCGCTCCTAACTGGGTGGCAGGCGCAGGCGGGGGTAATGTCAACATCACTGACATTCAAACGCAATTAAATGCCGGCACTAGTGTCAGCTTTACCGCTACCAATAATATTATCGTCAGCAATGCTTTTAGTAAAACAGCCGGCGCAGACGCCACCGCCACCTTTAGTGCTGATAACGATATCACAGTCAATGCCGGCATCTCCGCCACCGTAGGCAGACTTAATTTAGTATTGCAAGCGGATAAAGACGCGAACACTTCCGGTTACATTCTCATTGCCGCCGCCATAACTTCAAATGCTGGGAACATCACCATGGGTGGGGGTTCAGGCACTATCTCTGCTGGGAGTGGATTTGCGGTGGGTAAAGTTGGACAAGCAATCGGGGTGAATATTAATAATGTCACGGTAGCTGCCGGTGGAGGCAATGTGATTGTCAATGGGCAGGGTTTTAACACCAACACTAATTTTAATTACGGCATACAGGTTACCGGCGCTACTGGTGCTATCACTACTACCGGTGCGGGAACAATCAATATAACCGGCAAGGGCGGGGGTAATACTGTTAGTGCTTCTAATTACGGCGTCCATGTAGTTGGTGGTGGCGTCATCTCCACTGTCAACGGCAATCTGACCATCAGCAATAGCACCGGTGGCGGCGGGGACGGCTCTGAAGTCGGCGTCCTTATCAATGACACAGGGAGCACCATCAAAACTACCGGCACCGGCAATCTCTCAGTGACTGGTACCGGTGGCAATCCGAATGGTAACAATGGAACTAATGTCGGCGTCTATTGCAATGTCGCCAACTGCATCCAAACTACTGGCACCGGCACTCTTTTAGTCACTGGCACCGGTGGGAATGGTGGCATAGGTGGTCAAGGTACGCAGAACGCGGGCATATGGATAAGTACCGGCTCCTCTATCACCGGCTCTGGCGGAGCGATGACCATCAATGGCACTGGTGGCAACAGCAGTAATGATTTAAATATCGGTATTGTTGTCTTTGGCGCCAGCACCTTCATCAGCAATACCGGCTCCGGCACTTTAACTCTAACCGGCAACGGCGCGGGTAATACAAATAGTGGTACTAATTACGGCGTCTATGTAGGTGGTGGTGGCGTCATCTCCACTGTCAACGGCAATCTGACCATCAGCAATAGCACCGGTGGCGGAGCGGGGACAGGCACCGCAAATCACGGCGTCTTTGTCACCGGCACAAGCAGTGCCATCAAAACCACCGGCACAGGCGATCTCTCAGTGACAGGCACTCGCGGGAATGTCGGTTCCGGTTCCAGTTTTGGCGTCAATATAGAAGTGGCTAACGGCTTGCAAACTGCCGGCTCAGCCGGAAACATTACGGTGGCAACCAACACTATATTATTGAGTCTAGCCAACAACATCAACAGCATCGGTAATTTAACCATCAACCCAAACACCGCTGCCACTACCATTGGTGTTGGTGCAGGAGCTGGAAGCTTGGCCTTGACTGATGCTTTACTCGGATATTTAACTTGGGGAACGAGTAACACTCTAACCATCGGAGGAATTACTTCTGGTGACATTAGCATCAATTCTGGGAGCACAATTTTAAATAAAAACGTCACCTTTTTAACTGGAGGAAATTTATCTCTGGCAACCACAGCATTGGCTCACGCTGGAGCAAGCGCCGCTACTCTCACCATGCAAGCCTATGGAAATATCACCACTACTAGTGCCATCACGGCGGCGACCAGCGCGCTGGCAGTGCTTCTATATCCTGACTTTGACGCGAATGCGGTCGGCACTATCTCTATCGGAGCGGGAGTTTCTTCCAACGGAGGAACTATCACTATTCAAGGTGGTGGCGGTTCCATTGCCACCACTGCCACTTTTGATAATTTAACTGTCAATATTCCGGGCAACACTTTAACCACCGGAACAACAGTAAATATTTCTGGCGGACTTACTATTACTGCCGGAACATTTACCGCGCCAACTGGGACCTTAACCATCGGTGGGAATTTTACTAACAGCGGAACCTTCACCCATAACTCAGGCACCGTGACCTTTAACGCCACGGACGGGGACAACACCATCTCCACCAACGGGTCGAGCTTCAATAATCTGACCTTCAACGGCGCCGCCGGCGTCTGGACCCTGGCCTCCGCCATGACAACGGCCG